>Ga0136653_10002258_pt1 | contig 10536 bp, 11 predicted proteins | sample LakKivw275mmetaG_FD_94866 | JGI IMG/M metagenome (GOLD analysis project Ga0136653, IMG submission 94866) | Anoxic lake water microbial communities from Lake Kivu, Rwanda to study Microbial Dark Matter (Phase II) - Lake Kivu water 275m metaG... | ecosystem: Environmental > Aquatic > Freshwater >... | reverse complement strand
CTTTGCGTGGTGGCGCCGGTATTTATCGGCGCGTCAACGTTGCCGCCGGGCGGGGTTTCGCTGGGCGGTTGCCACGCGAAAATCAAATAACTGATCGCGCCCGAGAAAACCACAACTCCGGCTGACAGCGCCAACGCTTTGGCGAATTTTGTGTGTTTCATTTTTATTTTTATTCAAATTTTATTCAAAACCTTTTTCATATTTTTATTATAGAATAAAAAATTTTAGAATGAAAATGGAAGTTATCCACAGGCGGGAAATTTTGTGATTATCATTTTTTTATTTTTTGTATTAGAATGGAATTATATCAATAAAGATTAAAATTCAATCTAAATATAAATATTTTTTATGCGAATCAATATTAGTGTTATCAAGGCGGATTTGGGGGCGATCGGCGGGCATATCCGGCCGTCGCAAGCGTTATTGGACGCGGTCGGCAATCACATCAAATCAAAAAGCAAAGGGTTGGCGATTGATTGGCGCGTGACTTTCACCGGCGATGATATCGCGATTTTGTTGACGCACAACAGGGGGATTGAAAATGAAAAAATCCATCGCTTGTGCTGGGAGGCGTTTGTCGCGGGGATGAAAGTTGCCAAAGAACAGGGGCTCTATGGCGCGGGGCAAGATTTGCTGAAACTTGATTTTAACGGCACGGTGAAGGGGCTGGGGCCGGCGTGCGCGGAAATGGAATTTAACGAACGCGAGGCGGAGCCGTTTTTGTTGATTGCCGCCGACAAAACCGATCCGGGTGCGTTTAATTTGCCGCTCTATCTTTCATTTTGCGATCCGATGCACAATGCCGGTTTGTTGATTTCGCCGCAAATTCGGCAAGGATATGTTTTTCGCGTCATTGATTTATCGCCGCAAGATAATGAAAGGTTCATTGAATTAAAATCGCCCGAAGAGATTTATGATTTGGCGGTGTTGTTGCGTGATCAAGAAAGGTTCGCGATTGAATCAATAGTTTCACGCGCCACAGGCGATACGGCGGCGGCGGCCAGCACCACTCGCTTGCATAATATCGCGGGCAAATACGCGGGCAAGGATGATCCGGTGATGATTGTTAGGACACAAAAAGATTTTCCGGGTTCGGGAGAGGCGCTTTCTCCTTTCGGGATAGGACATTATGTTGCCGGTTTTATGCGCGGCTCCCATTATGGACCGCTAATGCCGGTCAAGCAAAATTCGGATATTTCTTTTTTTGATGGACCGCCGATTGTCAGTGCCGCGGCATATAGCGTTCATAATGGTAAATTGACCGAAGCGGCGGATTGTTTCGCCCAGCCCTATTGGGATAATGTCCGATCACGAGTGGCGCGCAAAGCCGAAGAAATTCGCCAGCAAGGATTCTTCGGTCCGGCGATGCTGGGAATGGATGAGCTGGAATACACTCAAATGGCGCCAATCTTGAAAAATTTGGAAAAAAAGTTTAATATCAAAAAGTGAAGCGTATTCACGCGAGCTTTTTGAGAATAAAATGAAACTGAATATTAAAATTTTGATTGCTTTTTTGGCGATCCTGGTTTTGGCGGCGGCTTTATTTTTAGTGTTTTTTCAAAAAAGCGGTGCGGTGCGAGTCGTTATTGATCGCGACACATACCAAGTTGGTGAAAGTTTGGAGGTGGCGGTGGAAAATGATTTTGACCGCGACATATGTTTTTCTTCCTGTTATCCATATGTCATGGAGACCAAGCGGGAAAACGGTCAATGGGATGAATATGATTACCCCGATTGTCTTGAAGCGGCGCGCGCGGTCGATTGCGTGCCGCCGCGCGAATTTAAGAAATTTCGCATCAGACTGGAAGACGCGGCGGCGGGGGTTCATCGTTTGAAAATTGCCGCTTGCGTTGGCTGTGCCGCGAATGAAAGCTTCAAATCTCAGCAAGTTTTATATTCTGATATTTTTCAAATTAAATGATGATTTTCTTTCTGCGAAGATTATAAATAAATATGTTAACAATTAGTGCGACAAACAGGAAGGCAAAGGGGCGGCAAACCGAAGAATTGCGGCAACAAGAATTAATTCCGGCGGTGCTTTATGGTTCGAAAATTGAAAACAAAAATTTGGCGGTGGGGCGCAAAGATTTTGCCGATCTCTTTCGCCAGGCTGGAAAAAGTTCTTTGGTGAATTTGCGCGTTGAGGGAGAGCCAAAAGATTTTATGGTGCTAATTAATGATTTGAGCATTGATCCCATCAGCGGAAAAGTCGCTCACATTGATTTTTACCAGCCGAATTTGAAAAAAGAAATTGAGGCGGATGTGCCGCTGGTTTTTGTCGGCGAATCGCCGGCGGTTAAGGATTTGGGCGGCACTTTGGTTAAAAATTTTAATGAGATCGCCGTAAAAGCTTTGCCGGCGGATTTGCCGCGCGAGATTAAGGTGGATATTTCGGTTCTTAAAACTTTTGACGATGTAATCGCAGTTAAGGATTTGACCGCGGGGGAAAAGGTTGAATTGTTGAAAAATTCGGAAGAAATTGTCGCGCTGGCGGTGGAGGCGCAAAAGATTGATGAAGAATTGGAAAAGCCGATTGAGGAAAATGTGGAAAATGTCGCCAAGTCGGAGAAAGCAAAGAAAGAGGAGGTAAGCGAAGAAGAAGCGTCTCCTTCGGCAAAAAAATAGAACGAGAGCCGCGCGCGGTTGCCAAACCGCGCGCGTTTTTGTTATAATCATAATCGTTGCAATGTATCAAACTTTATGATGATAAAAAGATTTACCGCGTTTGCTTTGATTGCCGCCACGATTTGTTTTTTCGGCGGTGCGGCGGCGCAAAGCAATAATAATGTTGAAACCGGAGAATGCACTACCAAGGAAAATTGCCAGGCGCTTTTGGATAAATACGAGGCGCTGTTGAAGCAATATGACGCCGACATCACCAAAACCGCCGGCGAAAAAAAGAGTTTGCAAAATCAAATTGCCGCGTTAAAAAAACAAACGGATTCTTTGACGGTGCAAATTAAGCGGAGCAACGCGATGATTGGCGAGATTAAATTGCAAATCGGCGATACCGAGGCATCAGTGGAAAGCACCGCGGCAAAAATTGTTAAAACCCAGGGTCAACTGGCGGCGATTATTCGCGCGATTGACGAGGCTGACCAGATTTCATTAGCTGAAACTTTATTGGTTGGCCAAAAATTTTCGGATTTTTTTGATAATTTGGCCTATCTTGAAAGTTTGAACCGCAAATCAAGCCAAGTTTTGCGGGAAGTCAAAAACTTGAAACAAACTTTGGAAGACCAAAAATTGGGCTTGGAAAATGAAAAATCCGATTTGGAAAAAGTGACGCAGATGAAATTGTTGCAAAAACAAGAGCACGAAAAATCCCAAGCCGAATATAATAAAACTCTCAAAGTGAAAGATGCTGAATTGGTGCAGGCCACTCAGGCAAAGCAACTCACAGCGCAAGTGATTCAGCAGATCAAGCAAAGGTTATTCGCGCTTGCCGGAGTCGCTGATACCGACGCGCCGAATTTTGAACAGGCCTATCAAATCGCGAAAACCGCGGGGGCCGCCACCGGAGTGCGTCCGGCATTGCTTTTGGCGATCCTTACCCAAGAATCAAATCTTGGCAAGAATGTGGGCCAATGTTATATGACCAATAACAAAACCGGCGGCGGCGTTCGCATTAAAACCGGCGCAGCGGAAATTAATGTGATGAAGCCGTCGCGCGATGTGGGGCCGTTTCTGGAAATTACCGCCGCGCTTGGAAAGGATCCGCACCAAACGCCGGTTTCTTGCCGGATCCCGAGCGTTGGCGGTTATGGCGGCGCGATGGGACCGGCGCAATTCATTCCTTCCACATGGATAAGCTACGCGCCGCGTCTGCAATCAATGTTGGGTCGTCCGGGAAATCCATGGAATATTAACGACGCGTTTTTGGCGGTCGCGCTTTATGTTTCCGATTACGGCGCCAAGTCGCAGACCTATGATGGCGAGTGGCGCGCGGCAATGATTTATTTCGCGGGAACGGTCAATACCAAATACCGCTTCTACGGCGATAATGTGATGAAAATCGCCCAAGGCTACGCCGCCGACATTGCCGCCATTGAAGGAAGATAGAAAATTTAAAACGTAAAAATCAAAAATTAAAACTAATAATTTTTTATTTACCCGCCGGAATACGTTGGAGCTCTGCCCCGGCGCGGTTTATTGTGGCTGGAGAAGCGAAGGAATATCTTGGAACCTTTGCCTTGTGGCGATAGTTATCCACAGGCTAAGTTTGCTTGCGAGCAGGGAATGTTTTATAAATTTATGTAAAGGCGCTTTCGGTCAGCGCCAAAATAAATAATCAAGAATTTTAAAACATGAAAAAATTTTTTTCGCCTTTGTTTTTTTTCACCGCGGTTCTGGCGATGATTCTATCCGCCGGAGACGTCCGAGCGGTTCTGGCGCCGCAGATTTATCTTTCGGATCTGGATACCGGCGGCAATACTTATAAAGCCGGGGCGGCAATAACCGGTTCAGTCAGAGTTAAGAACTATGAATCATCCTATCGCGGCGATCTTTCTTTCCAATTTCAACTGCTGGCGAAAGCGATAGACGGCGTTCCGCGGCAAATAATTGATCAAAAAACAAGCCAAGAGAAGTTTGAATTGGCGGCCGATGCGGATGTCGTAAAGTTTTTTAATTATGCTTTACCGGCTAATTTGCCCGGAGGAGATGTAATATTCAGGGTGCAATTGATTACCGGACGCGGCGAGGAAATAAACTGGATTGACGCGCCGCTTGCCATTGGCGGAGAGGGTATATTTTTGGAATTGAACAACGCGCGAATTATCAAAAACGGCGAGGCGCTTTCCAATGCCGCGGGAGTTTATTATGATTCGGGCGAAACGGTTAATATTCAATTTGATGTTAAAAATAACACGGATTTAATCGGTATTGTTTTTCCAAGGGTTATAACGTATAAGAGAAATCCGAGCGCGGAAGCGGTGGGAACTTTTGATTTTGACGGTATTACGATCAATTCAAACAGCGCGAGAACTCTTAACTATGAATTGCCAAAATTAACCGCGCCGGAAACTTATTCCTCGGAAGTCAGGCTTTATGACAGCAAAACCAAGCTGCCGGTTTCAAACGCGCTTTTTTTCCGCTGGATAATTTCCGGCATCAACGCAAAAATTTTATATGTTGACGCGGATAAATCTGATTATTCGGCGGGAGAAACCGCGCAAATAAACATCGCGTATACCGGACCGGCAGACAACGAATTGAGCGGTGATAAAGCGGTGATTACCACCATGATTGTTGATGAAAAAGGCGATATCGCGGGCCGGTCTTCGCAAGATATTTCACTGGGCTCGGGAGAAATCACGATGGAGGTGGATTTATCCAAAAATGTTGTCGGCGCCAAGGTTGAAACAGAGATTAGCAATGTTTCCGGCATGCTGGACGAGTATGATTTTAATTTGTCTCCGGGCGAAGTTGATAGTCATGGAGAAGAATCATTGCCAATAATAGAACAAAGGAAATTTTCTGAAGACGCAATGGCCGTGATTTTTGTTGCGATCGCGGCTTTTTTAGCGTTTTTGGTCGCGGTAAATTTTTTCATCAGGAAAAAATCTTTAAATAAAAATTAAATAATATTTATGTTCAAAAAAAATATTGTTCGCAAATTGATTATGTTCTCGCTTTTCGTTTTGACGCTGGCGATTTTTGCCGGAGCATTGATTGCCGCCGTCCAGGTTGTTGAGGATCCTTGCGGCACAACCGTTGTTTATAATAAGCCGGTGCCGAATTCCGAATTCAAAGCGGGCGACGATCTCAATTTTTCCGGAAAATTAAGGGTGACGAGTTGCGGCGATGGCTTATTCTTTAATCGCATTACTTTCTATATCGCCGAGGACAAAGACATTCCGATTACTGTTACGACAACGGACGGGTCCAAATATCCTCTTAATTATGGAAATTGTTTTGGCGCGACCAGCTCAATATATGGGAGTGATTGCTCCGGCATTAAGCGGGGCGATCAAGTGCAAATTTTGGATTTGAGCAAAGGATACAAAATAAGAAAATTAGGCACCATTTATCCGCCCGATATTTTTGAATATGACGGTGAAGGAGGTTTCAATTGGATTGAATATAATAAAAATTTCACGGTGCCTTCCGACTTGGGATTTGACGGGGATGTTCGTTTCTATGTTGAGTATTCCGGGGCGCATTGGAATACTCATTGGCACTGGTTAACTGCCTATCAAAAGGGGGAGATTATTCCCGCACCGCAGGCCAAGATTGTTTGCGACAACAGCCAATGCGGTTCCGGGAGCGGTTGTTCTCCGATCGCGCGCGCGTATGAACCGATCGCCAAGCCATCTTTATGTTTTTATGTGTTGAGAAATAAATCAAAGGTCTCGGGTTTGGAGGAGTCAAATTGGTATGTCAAGCCGGCGGGATCATCCGATGGCACCTACGAAAAGAAATTGTCGTGCGGGTCGTTGTGTGATTATGTTTTACAAAAGGATATGCCCGCCGGGAACACATACACGGTTAAGCTGGAAGTAAAAGATAAATACGGACAGTCGGACAATGCCACGATTGACGTTTATGTCGCCAGCGAAATAAAAGCTGAATTTAAATGCGCGATATCATCCGCGGATCTCGTTTGGCGCGACTGCAAAGAGCTGTCTCATCAAATTGCCAGGGGGGGAAAAATGTGCTTAAAGGATATTTCGCGCCCTTCGGATGGAGCGGCAATCAATTCATGGCAATGGATGATAAATGATAAAATTGCCGGAAACGAGGAAGAAATTTGTTTTAACGCGGAAAGTGTCAATCGCATAAGACTGACGGTTTCCGACAGTAAGGGCAGGTCGGATTACAGCGAAGATTTGGTGAACGCAAAACCAATCCCAAAGTGGGAAGAAGTGGCGCCCTGATTTATTTTTGTTTTCAAAAGAACAAGACACCCTTGCCGTAAGGCGAGGGTGTCTTGTTCTTTCTTTATCACATTTTGCTTTGAAGGGTTTGGGAGATTTCGTCAAGCTCCCCGTCAAAAATTTTTGCAATGTTGTGCCAGCTTTTTTTGACGCGATGGTCGGTGACGCGATCTTGAGGAATGTTATAGGTGCGGATTTTTTCGCATCGCAAGGCGCTGCCGATTTGTTCTTTGCGGGCGCCGCCAAAAGTTGATTCTTCTTCCTGGCGTTTTTTTTCCTGCAGGCGGTAGGCAAGCAGCGCCATCGCGTTTTCGCGGTTTTGAAGCTGGTTGCGTTCGGTTTGGGAGAAAACCGATAATCCCGTGGGAAGGTGAGTGATGCGCACCGCCGATTCACGCTTATTGACAAATTGCCCCCCCGGACCTGATGAACGGCAAAAATCAACCCTGATTTCATCGGGACGAATGGCGATTTCGCTTTTCTTGGGCTTGGGAAGTACCGCCACTGTCGCGGTGGAAGTGTGGATGCGTCCGCTTTTCTCGGTTTCGGGAATGCGCTGAACGCGATGAACACCGCCTTCATATCTCATCATATCCCACGCGTCTTTACCGGTTAATTCAAAAATGATTTCTTTGCAACCGCCGATTTCGGTTTGATTTTGATCCAGGACTTTTTGTTGCCAACCGTTATTTTGCGCGAAACGCGAATACATTCGGTATAGATCGGCGGCGAAAAGCGCCGACTCCTGCCCGCCCGCGCCGGCGCGGATTTCCACCACGATTGCTCCCGGTCCGGCGGGTTTGCTCTCGACTTTGGCGATTTCTTGCAATTCATTTTCCAATGTTTCCTGCCTGATTTTGAGTTGTTCGGTCTCTGCTTCGGCTAAAGACATCAGTTCCGGATCTTCTTCGGAGATCGCGATGAGGCGGTTTTCCGCGATTTTTTTGGCGATTTCTTTGATTTCGTTCTCTTTTTCAATGATTTTCTCTAAATAGCTCTTTCTTTTGTTCAGTTCTTCAAATTTTTCCCAATCCGAAATCAGCCCGGGATCGCCAAGCTGAATGATAATTTTGTCATATTCTTCTTGCGGTAAAAGAGCTTGCGCCATTTGGTTATTTCTACTTCTTTTTTTTGATTAAAGCGTCCTTTTTGGCAACTTTTTTCAAAAATTTGTCAACGCGTCCCATCGCGCCAATGAGCTTTGCCTTGCCGGTGTAGAATGGGTGGCACGCCGAGCAAGTTTCGGTTTCCACATATTCCATCGGAGAGCCGATTTTGTAAGTTTGTCCGCAAGAGCACTTTATTTGCGCGTTGGGATAGTATTTCGGATGAATGTCTTTTTTCATAAAAATTTTATAATTTAAAACATAATTAAAACAAAACTTTGACAACAGCGCCATCATATAATAAATTTATGAAATTTGCAAGAACTTGAAAGTTGTGATATAGGATAGGTTGTGCGTGTAAAATCGGCGATAGGCCGAAATGCGCGAATTGCGCGATATTAATAGACGAATAAAATATTATGACAGTTAATTTATCGGTTGAAGAAATGGCTGCTGCCGGAATGCAGTTTGGCCACAAAAAATCCAAGATTCATCCCAAGATGAAAAATCTTTTGGCCGGAGTGAGGAACACGATTTTTGTCATTGATTTGGAAAAAACAAAGAATCGTTTTGCCGCGGCGTTGGATTGCGCGAATAAAATCGCTTCCGAAGGCGGAAAGATAGTTTTTGTCGGCACCAAAACGCAATTTAAGAAAATTATCAAAGAAACCGCGACTGCTTGCCAAATGCCCTATGTTACCGAGCGCTGGCTGGGCGGCACCTTCACGAATTTCAAAATTATCAAGAAGCGGATTGATTATTATAAGGGATTGGAGCGCAAGGTTTCGGCGGGTGAATTTGAAAAATATACCAAAAAAGAACAGGCCGGCATTCAAAAAGAGATAAAAATTTTGGAGAAGAAGTTGGGGGGTATCAAAAATTTGGAAAAAATTCCCGAAGCGATTTTTGTGGCGGATATGGAAAAGGATAAACTGGCAGTGCGAGAGGCGCGGCGCAACGGAGTGAAAGTGATCGGCGTTGCCGATGTCAATATTGATCCCGATGTTGCCGATTATCCGATCATTGCCAATGATGACGCGATATCATCAATGAAATATATTTTGGAAAAAATGAAAGAAGCGATTCTTGAAGGCAAGCAAAGTGCGGCAACGCCGCAAGCCTAAATTTCTAAATTTCTAATTTCTAATTCCAAAATAAATTTCAAAAATTTAGAAATTTCGTAATTTTAACATTTTGAAATTTATTGGAAATTGGTAATTGGAAATTTTGTCATTTTATATTTTATGGTTGACATTGAACTTATCAAACAATTGAGAGACCAGACCGGTATTTCCATCGGCGAATGCAAAAAAGCGCTTGATGAAGGCGGCACCATTGAAAATGCCAAAGAGATTCTGAAAAAATGGGGCAAAGATTTGGCGTCCAAAAAGGGCGATCGCGCCACCGGACAAGGCAAGATTGAATCCTATATTCATGCCAATGGCAAGGTGGGGGTTTTGGTGGAACTTCGTTGCGAAACCGATTTTGTGGCGAATTCACAAGATTTTGCGACTTTGGCGCACGAGCTTTGTTTGCAGGTGGCGGCAATGGGAGATGATTCCGAGACGTTATTGATGCTTCCGTGGGTCAAAAATTCATCAAAGACAGTTAAGGATTTGATTGATGAAACCATTGCCAAAGTGGGTGAAAACATCGTGCTCCAAAAAGCGGTTCGCCTGGAAATATAGCGATAGCGCTTGCATCTTCTCATTAATCATCAACTTATTACTTATCAACTATTCTTATGGTTGAAATTATCGCTCTTATTGCGTTTATTGTTGGCGCCGCCGCCGCCGGCATCGTTTTTGTCCGTAAAATGCCGCAAGCAATCGCGGGTGTGCAAATTTCCGAAAGCCGGCCGTTGGGATGGCGCGCCGGCACTGTTCGTTTTCTGGAAAAAATCAAACATCACCCGCGCGTGGAGGGTTTTTCATGGATTGAGTTTTTGCAAAAGCAATTATTAAAGGCGCGCGTAGCGGTGTTGAAAATTGACAACAAAATCAATGATTTGGCGGGAAAATTGCGTCAAAAGCGAGAGAAAAAAATTCAAGAAAATCAAATCGTTGCCGAAAGCTACTGGCGCGATCTCAAAGGAATTGTTAAAGGCAAAAAAACTTTATCAAAATCCGGGCAAAAAAATAATGCGTCTTATGAAGCAATTATTATTGACCATGTTATTTCCGAGCCGCAAAAAAATTCAGAAGGTGTCTTGGCGGTGAAAAAAACCGCGTTGCCCGAAGAGGTTACGAGTCAAAAGCCGGCAAAAACCTCTAAAAAACGCGGCGCAAGAAAAAAAAGGACTAAGAACGAAAATCCTTTTTCTTGGTAGCGTTCTCTTGCCGGCTCATTACTCACAACTCATCAACTATTCTCCGCCGAGATAGATCAGTGGCAGAGCAACTGTTTTGCGCCAGTCCCGTATAATTTGCCGAGATAGCTCAGTGGCAGAGCAACTGTTTTGCGCCAGTCCCGTATAATTTGCCGAGATAGCTCAGTGGCAGAGCAACTGTTTTGTAAACAGTAGGTCGGGGGTTCGAATCCTCTTCTCGGCT
>Ga0136653_10002257_pt1 | contig 10537 bp, 14 predicted proteins | sample LakKivw275mmetaG_FD_94866 | JGI IMG/M metagenome (GOLD analysis project Ga0136653, IMG submission 94866) | Anoxic lake water microbial communities from Lake Kivu, Rwanda to study Microbial Dark Matter (Phase II) - Lake Kivu water 275m metaG... | ecosystem: Environmental > Aquatic > Freshwater >... | reverse complement strand
ATAATAAACCTTATAAACATGTTCATTAATTTAACTAATTAAAGAGGTGATATCATGGCAAGAGTAGGAGGAAGGCATCATGATGGTTTTCCAACGTTTGCAGTTATTTTGCTTGTATTTGGAATAATATGGCTTTTAAATGATTTAAACTTAATATCCATAAGTGTCCCATGGATACCCCTTGTGTTAATAATTGTGGCCGTTGGTATGATTTACAACAGGCTTATAAAATAACCTAATATTGAAAAATGTAATGGGAAGCGACCATTGCCCCATAGTTCTTGAAATAATGGATTGATCAGTTTATGAGAAAAATTGTTAGGTTTAATATTGCAGCAAAAGTGACCCAAAGAAGATAAGGTATCTGCAAGTAAGCTGCTATTCTGCTTACTTTTCTGAAGCTTACCACCATGGCCATTATAAAGCCCCACAATATAACTATTTCTGCAAATGCAAGCAAATAGTTACTTAATCCGAAGAATATTATAGACCATAAAAAATTTAAAAATAATTGTATTGAAAAAAGTATAAGAGAGGCTTTTACATCCGGATTCTGCATTCCTTCTTTATAAACAAGATACATCGATATTCCCATCAGTATGTAAAGCATTGTCCAGACCCGGGCCGAAAACCCATGAAGGCGGCGAGAATGATGGCTGATTAAGCTTAGCATAAGTCTCCTTAAAAGGCACAGAAGATAAAGAAGTGCTTACAATCTGGCTGAAAAATCCAATAAGAACAGGAATCATAATGAGAATTGCTAAAATAAGAATTCCTTTTGTATTTTTGCTTTTCATGACTATATAATCCATTTTCAACTATTTAATCTTTTTGTTTAGGCCTAAGCCGAAACAAACAAAAGCCTTTAAATAGTAAGGTATATTATGGGTTTTTATGGAAGAAAAAATATTAATTGACAGGGAAACACTAAAAGCTATAGCAGTTGATACAAGAATCAACATACTCAAGATTCTTTCCAAGAAAAGCTACACCTTAAGCGATATTTCTGATATGCTCGGCCTTGGAGCATCAACAGTCAAGGAGCATTTAGACACGCTTTTGGAAGCAAAGCTTGTAAAAAAAGAGGAAACTGACAGAAAATGGAAGTATTACTCTTTAACATTCAAAGGAAGGCGCTTTATAGAGCCAAAAGAAGTCAAGGTTTTGTTTGCATTCATAACAACTTTAATAGCTGCAATAGGAACAGCACTTGTTTTTGCAAAGAGGTTCATTTTGAATGGAAGTCAAAAATTAATGGTTGCAAGTCCTGAAACAGCAAGGATTAATGCAATAATGGATACTGCAGGGGAAGAAATGTTAGCAAAAGGAGCAGAAGAGCTTCCTGCAGCTGCTCAGGAACTAGTTTCTGAAGGAGTGCATATATCATTGTCTGACCCTTCAATTATCATGTTCATAGCGCTTTTAGTGCTTATAGCTTTAAGCGCTTTTCTTTTGGGGAGTCTGCTTAAGAAGCCCCAGATTATAATAACCAAGAAAGGTGATAAAAAATGAGAAAAGAAATAATCTTAATACCAATAATAGCACTGCTTTTCATAGCAGGATGCACAACAGAAAAGCCAATTGGCGGCGAAACAGATGAGCATGGCTGCCTTATTGCAGCAGGCTACAGCTGGTGCGAATCAAAGCAAAAATGCCTGAGAACATGGGAAGAGGGATGCCCATCTGAAAACGAGTTTGCTTGTGAAACTGATGATGACTGCATTCCACTGCCTTCTGACTGCCACCCAATGCTCTGCATAAATAAGGCATATGAGTCAAATTATGAAAAACCAGAATTCTGCACTGAAATCTTTATGTACGAGGCAGCATACAACCCAGAGGACTGCTTATGTGTTGATAATGTATGTGTTAATAAAAACCTAGGCAGGAGTGCTGAGGATGAGGGCATTTCTCTTGAAGAGGCAATAACAATAGCAGAAGATAGTGAGTGCACTGAAAAAGGATTTTTAACAGAAGATTCATTTTATAATGAGAATACAAAAACATGGTGGATTGACCTTGAGATGAAAGAAGAACTCAAGCTTGATTACTGCAACCCTGCATGCGTTGTAAACATGGAAACAATGACAGCAGAGGTAATATGGAGATGTACAGGACCAGAAACAAATGATTTAAAGCAAAAATATGTTGATGCAACTATCTATGGGATTGAGCTAGAGATAGAGAGGTTTCCAGATAAGATAGAATTAAAAGACGATTTAGAAAAATATAAAAATATAAATTTGCAGGATTACGAACTTCATGAAAAAAAACTAATCATTTATGAAACATCTTCCTTATTTCCTATTAAATTTAATAGTGTTCTAACCGAATCGAGATCTGGACCCTTTTATTATGTTGTAGGTATAAAAGGAGATAATTATAGTGTTATTGAAACAGAAACAAAATATAATATAAGTTTTTATTTAGTTTATCCAAGAGATGATGGATATAATTCTTATTATGTTTATTTGGATGAATGGACATTAATAAATGATGAAAAGCAAGATTGTATGGATGCAGGAGGAGAATGGAAAACATTTCCGAATACCTGTGTTGACTCTTGTGAATACAGAAGAAATGAAGATTTGATGTGCGGTATGGCACTTACTGATGGCTGCGACTGCGGCGAAGGAATGTGCTGGAACGGCGAATCATGCGAGCCAATATAAAAAAGACACTGTATAAAGAAGGGCAGCAGCTGGAGATGCAGAGGTGTTAAGATATAAATAAGATTAACAACTTAAAGAAGAATCAACTGCTCTGATAACATCATCAATTTTGTATGGCTTATCAATTTGTTCAAATTTTGCATTTTTAACTGATTCTCTTATTTCTTCTGCAATTTCCTCATCAGCCAATACAATTACTGGTGCCTGAGCAAGCTTTAGCCAATCAATAACATCATCTTTGAAGGACTCTATTCTTTTCTTGAGGTTAGCTTGATCATAAAATAATCCAGTATCATAAAGAACTAAACCATATTTAGCAGGATTTAGTGGATTTTTTGCAGCAGTCAGGCCTCCCATCATTTCATCTCCCCTGACAATATAATCAACTTCATGCCCCTCCTGCCTAAGCCTTGCAACTAAATCATCATGTATAGGGCTGGGCTTTTCCCTTTCTTTTTCCTGCGGCCCGCCAAACAATATATTTGCCATACTATACACATTATTACTATGAATTTTATATATGTTTTGTTTTACTTTATGTTTATCTTTTTATTCATATATTTTTAGATAGTTATTCCAAAACAATTATTACATCGCCCATAAATATTTATAAAGTTAAGGTCTGATTATTTTTGCGGTGGCTCATGGAAAGTCCATTGGAAGTTAAATTATCTGGCTTTAATGTTGATGTTGACGGTCTAAGAGAAATAAAAAAGCTTCTTGAACAAGAAAGCCTGTCAGAAGAGGGCAGGAAAACAGCATTAGGCCTTCTTAATAACCTAACGCCTGAAACAATATCAGCATCAGCAGCAAGAATCTCAAGAGACCCAAGGCCAATAAATGAGCTAAGAAAAGAAGCAAGGGCTGATGTAGAAAAGGCAAGAAAATCAAACAAGGCAATAATATTCACAATGGGCCACAAGTCAGTTGCAGAGCATGCATTCTTTAATTTTGATATCAGGGGCGTTTCAAGAAGGGCTGTTGAAGAGCTTGAAAGGCCGAGGCTGCAGTCATATACAGAAAAATCACAGCGCTATATAACACTGGAATGGGATTTTGTGATTCCAAGGGAAATCCAAAAATCTTTTCTTGAATCAAGATTCATAGAGCTGATTGAGCTGCAGAATAAGTTTTATGATAATAATCTTCAAAAAATTACAGACTGGCATCATACGCAGGATTATTCTGATTTGTTTGAATCCTTGGGCTGCACTGGTAACCAGGAAAAAAGATTAAACACAATAGAAGGTCTTGGAAAAGAGGATGCAAGATACTCTTTATCACAGGCAACACAAGCTCAATTAGAATTATCAGCATCTGCAAGAAATATTGAGGTCTTGATTACAAGGTTAAGAAGCTCTGATGTTGAGGAATTCAAAGAATTGGGTGAAAAAATATTCAAGGAAGTAGATGGAATTGCACCTTCTGTAATAAAATACACAGAGCCGGTTGATTATTTTGCAAAGACAAGGCCAGAGCTAAAAAAGCATGTTGCAGGCTTAATCAAAAAATATAAATCTGAGGTAAGGCAGTACGCTGATGATGATGCTGATGCTGTCAGGTTATTCACCAAGCTTGATAGAGACTGCTCTATTCCTGCGGGACTGATATTCTCTTCAAGCAATCTTCCATATTACACCTGCTTTAGTTTAGTAAATCATATAAACCCCAAAGAAAAGGAACAGCTGTTAAACCAAACAATAAAATACCAGGAAAAGCATGACCCCATACTAAGGGAATATGAGCTTGGGGAAAGGATTGCCCAATTCATTATTAGTGCAAGTTGTTTTGCACAGCTAAAAAGGCACAGGATGAATACACTCATTTCCCAGGATTACTTAACAGAACTGGGACATACATCGCCTGACTCAATAATCATGACAGGGCTGGAGGATGAGCTTGCTGAAATAATAAAAAAATCAAATGATCTGCATGATAAGCTATTGGAGCAGGGCTTTCCAAAAGCAGTTGCAGAATATGCACTGACAAATGCAAACAAGAGAAGAGTTCTTTTTGATGCAAACAACAGGCAAGTGCATGCAATCTGCATGGAAAGGGAAAATCCAGCAGCCCAGTGGGAGATAAGGGGGGTTATTAACACTTATAGCAGGCTGATACAAAGGGAGTCTCCGCTTACAGCAAGGGGCCTGTGCGGCAAGCATAAATTTTATGAACTCAAAAAAAGGTTATTGGATGAAAGGTAAACTGATTGTACTGGAAGGCGGGGAAGGATCTGGAAAATCAACCCATAAAAAGCTTCTTAAACACTATCTTAAAAACAAAGGTTATAATGTGGTTGTTACAAGAGAGCCTGGAGGAACAGGGTTATCAGAAAAACTAAGGAAAATACTGCTTTATGGAAATAATATTAATATTTGTGGTATATCAGAATTATTAATGTTTGAGGCATCAAGAGCCCAGCATACATATGAAATTTTAAAGCCAAACCTTAAACAGGGAAATCTGGTATTAACAGATAGGTTCTATCATTCCTCAATTGCTTATCAGGGCTATGGCAGGAACCTTGATGTTAATGCAATAAAAATAATAAATTCATATGCTGTTCAGGGAATAAAACCAGACATCACCATCATACTGGATATTCCTGTTGAAATAGGAATTAAGAGGGCAGCTGAAGCTACAGGAAAAAAACTAGATAGATTTGAAAAAGAAAAAATGGAATTTTTGGAGAGGGTAAGGCAGGGATACATAGACCTTCCTAAACTGCTTCCAGACGAGAACATAAAAGTCATAGATGCAACTCCTTCAAAAGAAAAAATATTTGAATATATTAAATATGAAGTAGATAAAGTTCTTTAAGCTGCAAAGAGCGCAGCATTGAATTCAGAATTCTGGCATTATCATTATTAACTTCAAAGTAATAAATTAATCAAAAGATTTATAAAGATTAGAATATCTTTATTTAATAAGGTAAACTAAAATGTCAGATAATAAATCAATTGTTGATAGAGTCAAAGGTTATATTGCAGGCTCAAGAGATATTGAAGCAAGAGGAATGGCTGAATTATCACCAATGGCTATTGCAGTAATTGATAACTATGATGAGACAGATATATATTTTGATGCTAAAAGTTATAAACTAAGAATGGAACAAGTCTGGAAAGATAGTAAAGGAAAAAACTGTTTATTTCCTCCAGCACTTGAAGGAACTGGTTTAGGGGTATTACAAGGAATTGGTAAATTTCCACAAGTTAAGGGTTATGACAAAGCTCTTGAATTTGCTAAACAACAGTTAGAACCAATTTTGGAAGAATCTCAATTTTATAAAAAACCAATTGAACTAGAGTAAGAATTTGCCATAAATCATCTTATTTTTATAAAAAAATATAAAAAGACAGCCTAATTTTTGTTTCATATGACAACCCTAATAATAACAAAATCTGCTCAAAATACAACAATTGATAAATTAGTTAGTTCAAAGTATGAAGATGTGGCTGATGATAAGCATATTTGGATTCATTTAAGCGGACAAATTGATTGGGCAGATAAAGGCTATGGTTTTATTTATAGGAACTTTAGGGGAGCTAAAAAAACACTTGGAGAAGCTCTTGACCATCTATATAGGGTAATGAATTTTTTAGGTGGTAAATGGAAATTAGAAAAATGTGAACCAAACCATATTTCTTATACCAGAGAAAATGGAAGAGAATATATTTTTCGATATAATCTGGATGAACCAAGTATTTTTGATATAAACCATTGAGTGGCAAGTTCTAATTGCATTTAACATCGCGATTACTACCTATTAATAAAACTTCACTAACAGAATAAGAAATCATTTCTTTGTTGTTTTGGCCTTTGCCTTTCCTTTGACCTTTTCTGTTGTCTTCTTGGCCTTTACTGTTTTCTTAACAGCTGTTTTCTTTGGCTCGGCCTCTGCTTTCTTAGCTTCTTCTTTTTCTGCTTAACGGAAAAGTTAGGTTGAAATGAAATGAAGTCGCATAAAATACGATTTTATGCGAAAGAAATAAAGCTACTTTGATTTAACTTTATTATGTAACCTAAAGGGATAATAAAAGAAAACTTAACTATGACTTGATAACAGAAAGTATTAAATATATCTTATTAAAAAGATGTAGTATGAATAAACATTTGTCTAAACTGTTAATACTTTTTTTGATAATATCCATACTTCCTATTCCTATACTTGCCGATGGGGGATTTGTATCTGATGGGAAAAGTGATTTTTTTGCTTCTAGTCAAAATTTTGTTATAATGTGGGATCAAAATAAAGAAATCTTAGTTTTATCAACAAAAGTTGAATCTGAAAATTTAAGCAATTTTGGATGGATAATCCCTGTTAAGACAAATACTAAACCAGAAGTTGAATTAGGCAATGTCACCATATTTTATGATTTAAACAAATATTTTCAATCGCCTCGAAAATCATCCATATTTTCAATAGGATTGTTTACTACACAAGGTATGGAATATATGGAAGGATTTGAAATCTTGGAGAGTAAGGAGTTGGGCATATATGATATAACTATACTTAAGGCAACTGATTCTAATAAACTATATGATTGGTTAAAAATCAATAATTTTGGTATCAAAGAGAACGCAAAACAAATTTTGGATATATACACCAATGAAAACTTCTTTTTTATCACTGTGAAAATTGACCTTCTCAATAAGTATAAAAATGAAATAAATTTTATTGATAATCAGAATTTTATTGGAAATAGCACAGAGGATAAAATTACTAATGCACTTAGCAGTTTAAGGTATGTAAAAGGTAGAGGCTTCCTTAGTGATGCTGTTACAAAAGACATTCTTTTGAATAAACCCTACGAAGAGTCAAATATATCAAAAAATGACTTAAATTTAAGATTTAACCTACTTTCACAAACAGAATATGATGAACTACGAGAAAAATATTACTTTGATACAAGGGTAAAAAGAACTTTTTTTGATAATGAAATTTTTTTTGATATTTGGTTTAAAAAGAATTGGAATAAGATTACGTGTTTCAATAGACCAAAGTATACTCCAATTGATAAAAAAAGAGTGAATGACAAAGACTATAAAATTATTGTATTTGAAGATAATTTGGGCACTTGTTGTTCATCATACCATGTCCCATCATGCGATAATAATAAAATTTTAAGTCTCGATGAAATCCAAGAAATGAAAGATTTCTTTAAAGAATTTGGACCAAAAGTTTCTCAATACTCCATAGAACTTGAAAAGCATTTACATAATAAATTTTTTGATAATGAAAATATTCAAAAGATTAGGACATTAGAAGATGTAATTTGGGGTTTAACTACAGGGGTTTCAAGTCCTTTGAAAATAGAGTTTGAGACTAATGAACCATACTACCCAATGAAGATATCAAGTATAAATGAAGGGAATGTAAGTGTTATTGGGTATGTTCTCTCAGAAGAGCCAATGAAAGATTCTACTAAATTATTGTCTACAGTCAAATCAAAAAGATTAGACACAAAAATCAAAAAAGAATTATCTGTTTTTATTGATGTTGAAAATCTTGGTTATGCAACTAAATTCAGTTTTGATGGAGCTTCATCTGAATTTGTTAGTGATATAATATTTCAAAAAATGAATGACAATGAAAAAGGCGAGTTTCTAGAAACAGAATCAATTTTCACAAGATTATTCCGTTGGTTATTTAGATAAAAAATAGATAGATTTTCTTTTAGTAAATGAAGTTAAACCCTTGTTTTTTGATGGAGAAATAATTGATAATTATTTTATTGTTCTTTTAGCTTTTTTATCTTCTTAGTCTTTGGCTTTCTTAACAACTGCTTTCTTTGGCTTGGATTCTATTTTCTTAACTTTTTTTGGTTTTGCAGCAGCTTTTTCTTCCTTTTTTGGCTTTACAGCTGGTTCAGTTTTTGGCTTAGAAGTTTCCTTGGCCACTCTCTTGTTTCTCTTTGCCTTTACCTCTACCTCAACATTCTCTTTCTTAAGCTCATTCACAACATCATCATGAGAAAGGCCTTTCTTAATCTTCAAAACTTTATCCAAAGGTTCAAGATGCTTTACATTGCACTTTCTTCTTCTTGTCTGGCCGTCTATAAGGACATAATTATCATCAAGCTTATCAATAACAATGCACTTTAGTCCAGCATCCCTTCCTGCTGTCTTTAAGCATAATCTTCCTATCTCAAACATTTTCAGCCCTTTCCTTTATTTTTATCCTCATACATTTAGAGCATAAGAATCCGCCATATGGCCTTGAGGGCCTTTTCTTTGTCTTGGCCATGTTCTGCATTTTGTATGGCCTCTCTCTTGGAACACCATGTAATTGAGCTCCGCATAGAGCGCATTCTGTCTTGGATGGCTTTCTCTTCTTGTAATGTATGACCACTTTGTTTCCGGGGAGCTTTGTGTAAACTCTCCTCATTGATCTTGATTTGTGTTTTCCTGAAGGCATTTTCTTAACCTCAAATATTATCAAAAGGGTAAAACAGCTTATTTAAAAAGCTTTTGGGAAAAATAGCCATGTATGAGAAGTCTTTATTCAATGTATTTTTCAATCTCATTTATCTCTCTTAATTTAGAGCTGTCTAAGCTACAGTGATTCTCTCCAGTGGATTTTTTGTTGATTAAAATTCCTTTTTTGAATAAATCATGGATTGCTTCTTCAACAACTTTTTTGCCTCTTAAATGTTTAGGAACACAATTTTTTAAGTGAATTGTTTCTGTATGCGCTCCTCCATACTTTCTCTTGTTTTTTAACATCCTTATGATTTTTTTCTGGATGTTTCTCATTTCTATAATATCTATTCTTGCCATAAACATAATAAAACAGACATATATTTATAAAAGTTTGTTGCATTTTTGTAATACATATATTACAAAATAGAAATATTTAAATATTAGCTCTGTTTTATAACAGTGTGATTAAAATGAGGTTTCAGGATGAACCAACACTATTTAGGGAGTTGTTAGGTGATACCCCTAAAATAAGGGTTTTAGAATATTTATTAGAAGGACGCGAACTAGACCATTCTATAGGTAATATTGCAGAAGGTGCTGGGATAAACAGGGTTACATTGTTTAGAATGTGGGATGAAATAGAAAAATCCAAAATAATAATACACACAAGAAACATAGGAAATGCTAAATTATATAAGCTTAATATGGATAACCCTTATGTAAGGATTTTAGTTGATTTGTTTGATAAAATCATAAATATTGATTTTCAGGAAGGTAAAATCAAGAAAAAGGTTATTGCATAGTTTAAACATCATGCCACCTTCAAAACCTTTCTTAATATCATGCTAAATATTATTGAGAATATAATATATGTCCATATCCATCCAAGGCCGAACAACGGCCTTATCGGCGCATTCATCACTTTAATTGATTTCAAAGAGCTTTCATCATTTATCCTTTTTTCAGGAACAGCATATTTTCTTTCAGTAGTTATAATCAAATCCTTTTCATATGCCCTTGCGTCATCATCAAATGAATATGCTAGAGTGTAAAGCCCTTCCGGGCCCTTGAATTTCCAGTTTGCCATACCAACCCATTTTTCCCCCAAAAAAGCCTTTATTTTGTTTTTTTCCACAGTTTGTGTTGCGCCATTAATTATCTCCAGCTGGTTTTCAGGAATTACAGAAACAAGACTAATACTTTTTCCTAAGCCTTCTAAGTCAAATGTAAGTGTTACATCAAACTCTTGATTAGGCATTATTGGATAATAAGCCATATTAGAATTAAGCCAGCCAAAGATAATTATTATTGGAATAAAAGTAAATATCATCGGCTTAAAAGAGTGTTTCATAAATTCAAGGTTTTTTTCCATGACTTTTTTCTGGATTTCCATAACCTTCTGCGGGCTGTCTTTATGTTTTTTCATCTCATCCTGATAGTCT
>Ga0136653_10002256_pt1 | contig 10538 bp, 10 predicted proteins | sample LakKivw275mmetaG_FD_94866 | JGI IMG/M metagenome (GOLD analysis project Ga0136653, IMG submission 94866) | Anoxic lake water microbial communities from Lake Kivu, Rwanda to study Microbial Dark Matter (Phase II) - Lake Kivu water 275m metaG... | ecosystem: Environmental > Aquatic > Freshwater >... | reverse complement strand
TGTCCACAATGGATATGATCCTGGTTTGATTGAATTGCTGCTCCGGCGTGAGCAGTCTGAAGTTGACCACGGCATCGGAAATGCTGAGGTCAGAATGGTTGTATAGGGTGAAGGTGGGATAGACATCCTCGAGGGGAGCAACCAGGCCGTCTACATCGATCTCCGTGAGCTCCAGGTCGAAGTCGCTGAGCACGAATTCCCCGCCCACCCCGAACAGCAGCTCACAATTGAATCCGGCGCTGGCCAGGGATTGGAAATAGGGATGCTGGACATTGGTATTCCAGTGGTAGCTGCGGGTGCCGCCGCCAGCGGAAGCGGATACGAAGCGATTGCTGAAATTGGTACTGTAGCTCACCAGCATCCAGAGCACTTCAGCCTGAACCGTTTGGGGGAAATCGAGACTGAGCACATTGCTCTGCACCTCGGCCTGGGTCCAGGTGAGCCGTTGACCCGGCAATCCCGCCACTTCGCTGAACAGCTCCACTTTGACGGAATCGCCGGTTTGGGGGAAATAGAGCAGTGCCCGCTGAACGGCAAATTCGCAGAGCGAGAAAGTGGGATAAACAGCCCCGAAATCAAAGCGCACCGCCCAAAGATTGGAACCATAGAGCCGGAAATCGTCACTGCCGGTGTGGTAGGCGAAGCTGTAGTCGCGATCCTGGGGTGGCAGAACTGTTTCACCGCTGCCGGGAAAGATCTCCAACGCCGCTGCGGACACCGCCACCAGCAGAAGGCAGAAGGCGAACGCAATCCTCATGAAACACCCTGTGCCAGAAGTGTTTTGGCCTGACGCAAGTCTCCCTGCATGGCCCGGATCAGTGTGTCCGTGTCGCTGAACATTCTTTCCTCTCTGAGGAACCGGAGCAATTCCAATTCCAGATATTCATTGTAGATGGTCTGGTCAAAATCGAGGATGTGGGTCTCCACCCCGATTTTGTCACCAGATTTCACAGTGGGATTGGTGCCGATATTTGTCAATCCAAAAAACGAGGATTCACCCCAACGCACCCTGCTGAGGTAAACCCCGGGGGCGGGGATCAATTGGTGGGGATCGCATATACAGAGATTGGCGGTCGGGAAGCCGAGTTTTTGTCCCAATCCCTTGCCGGGGATCACATTGCCAAACAAAGTGTAGGCCGTTCCTAAAAGCTGGTTGGCGGAAACCACATCGCCCTGGAGCAGCAACTGGCGGATTTGGGAACTGCTGATCGGAGTGCCATTGTCCAGGCAGGCTTCCACATAGTGCAGCTCAAAGCCATATTGGGCGGCGTGGGTGGAAAGGAAGGACAGATCTCCCTGGCGCTGGAAACCAAAATGGGAGTCATAGCCCACCACAATGACGGAGGGGGAGTAGTTTGGCATCAGATGGGAGTGTAGAAAATCTGCGGCGCTGATGTGGGCGAAATCTTCATCGAAACGGAGCAATTCCACCTGGTCAATGCCCAGTTCCAGCAGCCGCTGTTTCTTCTGCGGGACCGGCAACAGCAGGAGTGGTTTAGCAGCGGCGTTCAAAGTATAGGCGGGATGCTGATCGTAGGTGAGGATCACCGTCCGGAGACTTCGTTGCCTGGCCAGCTCCAGCATGTGGTGGATCAGTTTGCGGTGGCCGCGGTGGATGCCGTCAAAGTTACCGATACTGATGATGTTGTTCATGTCTGGCGGATTAGTGAAGATTAACCACCGGGATCAGTTCATTCCCGCGGCGGCGGGCTACACCTGCCAGTTGCTGCGAAGGGCTGTAGATCATGATATCATCGGCATCAGGGCCGGGATCGGGAATCCGTTGTCCCTGCCTTAACAAGGATAACTGCTGCTCATCGGGGTGCCTGCTTTCATATCCGCCCAGCAGACGTTCCGGGGGAATGTAACAGGATTGGATGTCCTCAGGTGGCAATTCTGCCAGAGTGTGGGCCTGCCCCAAACCGATGCCGCCGATGGCGGTGCGGCAAAGCTCCGTGGTGTGGGCCACGGTGCCAAGCAGCTTTGCAATGTGTTCACTCAGGCTGCGGATATAGGTTCCCTTGGATACTGTGCAGGAATAGGTTACAAATGGTGCTTCAATACTGTGGAGGGAAAAACTGAAAATCTGAACCGGGCGCACCGGCAGTTCCGGAAACAACCCCTGCCGGGCATAGCGATAGGCGCGCTTGCCCTCGATCTTGACCGCAGAATAGAGGGGAACCGGGAGCTCTTTCAGATTGAGGATGTCCTGGCTGATCCTCTCCCAATCCACCTGGCTGAGCTCGAAGTCCCGCCGTTCACTGATCTCACCGGTGGGGTCGCCAGTGGTGGTGGATTCTCCCAGTTTGAGGGTGACGGCATAGCTTTTATCCAGTGCCTGCAGATATTGGCAGAGACGGGTGTAACTGCCCAGGGCGCAGATCAGCAGCCCGGTGGCAAAGGGATCGAGGGTGCCGGTGTGTCCGATCCTGCGGATTCCGGTCAGCTTGCGCAGCCGGTGGATCACATCGAAGGAGGTGATGCCCTGCTCTTTATTGATGAGCAGGAATCCGCCGGGTTCAGGCATTGCTGTGCTGGTTATCCAAAGCCTGGGTCAGTTCAGAGAGCATAGCTTGCTTGACCTGGTCCAGAGAACCGGAAACATGTGCTCCGGAGGCATTTATATGGCCGCCACCGCCCAGGCGGACGGCAATGCGGTTCACATCCAATTTCACCGAGCGAAAGCTCAGTTTGAAGAGGTTGGGCCGCTCCTCACGGAAATGGACGATCACATCCACACCCCGCACTCCCTGCACCCAGCGGGTGATGCTCATGATCTCTTCAGGTCTCAGATGGTTGCGCTCCGCCATCTCCACAGTGGAATGCATAAACAGGATTCGGTTTTGGTGGTGAAGCTCGATAGTGGATAAGGACTCTCCCACATAGCGCATTTCCAGAGGGCTGTGATTGAGGAAATAGGCTTTGTGAAGAGCATGGGGCTGGATGCCCAAACCGGCCAGACCGGCAGCGGTGGCAAACACTTCGGCAGTGGTGTTGGCATTGGTGAAGTTGTTGGTATCGTTCAGGATGGTCACATAGAGGCAGTTGGCAATGGGGATGCGGCTTTTAGGTGGCAATGCGTTGATCTCTTCCTGGAAGGTGCGGTAGAGGATCGCCCCCACCGAGACATAGTCGGGATCGATGAAACTATAGTCAGCCTGGATCAGCCCATTTTCCGGCACATGATGGTCGATCAGGATGGTGCAGGCAGCTTTGTCGATCAGGCTCTTTCGCGCTCCCACCCGGCTGTAGCTGTTGCAATCCAGCACAAACAGGAGATCATAGCCCAGTTCGGGATGGTATTCACGCAAACGGGCATTGTGCATTAGAAACTGATAGCTGTCCAGCGCATCGTCATCGATCACGATCTCACTTTCAAAGCCCTGGACAGCCAAAAAATGCTGCCAGGCAAGGCTGGCGCAGAATCCATCGCCATCGGGCTCGATATGGGACATGATGCCGATCTTCAGGCCTGGTTTCAGTTGCTCCAAGATCGTTAGTTTCAGGTTTCGGGTATCTTTCATGATGCAGAAAGGGGATTAGCAATTAGGCTGGCATTGGATCGAAGCGGGGATTAGTGGATTGGTTCGAGCAGAACCTCAAGCCCGGCAAGGGTTCAGCGGTCTTCCTCATCCTCATCAAAATCATCCAGATCATCCTCCTCCTCATCGTAATCATAGTATTCATCATCATCGTCCAGATAGTCGTCAATATCGATGTCCGGATCGTAATCGTCGTCGTCATCCTCATATTCGTCTTTGAGACGGGCAAGCAGCGCATCCACCTTTTCGGCGCGCTCTTCGGTCTCGTCATAGAAGTATGAGAGTTCGGGGATGGTTCTCATTATTTGTGCTCCTGCAATTTGTTTTTTAAAGAATCCCGAGGTTTTAACCAGGTGTTCCCTGATCTCCTCATGGCTGGCGGGGTTGTTATAATGTGAAAAATAGAGCTTGGCATAGCGCAGGTCTTTGGAGACCACCACATCGGTGATGATCACCCAATCCAAAAAGGGGTCGCGCAGCTTCTGGCTGATGGCAATGTTGAACAGCTTCTTCAGCTCTTCCTGCAAACGTGGGATGCGGTAGGATTTCATTGCAGCTTTTTGGAAACCTCTTCCACGATAAAGCACTCCAGCACATCGCCTTCCTTGATGTCGGTGAAGTTCTGCAAGGATAATCCGCAATCGGTTCCAGCCCGAACTTCGGAGACATCGTTGGCATAATGTTTGAGGGAGGAAAGACTGTCCTCGGTAACCAGCACATCGTTGCGGTAAAGGCGAATCTTGCATCCTCTCTGAATGACACCCCGATCCACCTGGCAACCGGCGATAGTGCCCACTTTCTTGATCCTGAACACCTGTTTGATGGTGGCGGAGCCGATCACCTGTTCCTCATACTCGGGTTTGAGAAGGCCTTCCAGGGAGCTGCGGACATCGTCGATGGCGTCATAGATCACCTGATAGAGCTTGATCTGGACACCTTCATCCTCGGCCAGTTTCCTGGCCTGCTGGCTGGCGCGCACATGGAAACCAATGATCACAGCATCGGAGGCTGCGGCCAAACTCACATCCGCTTCATTGATGCCACCCACGCTCTTGTGGATGATGTTTACCTGCACTTCCTGGTTGGAAAGCTTTTGGAAGGAATCCGCCAGGGCTTCGGCGGAACCGTCGGTGTCGGTCTTGATGATGATCTTGAGATCGTTGATCTGCTCTTCCTTGATCCGGGCAAAGATATTCTGCAGAGATGATTTGTTCTGGTATTTCTCTCGTTCAAGACGTATCTGGGAACGCTCGGTGCTGATGCTGCGGGCCGTTTTATCGCTGTCCACCTGATTCAGAACATCCCCGGCTTTGGGGGTCTCATCCAAACCATAGATCCTGGCCACATCGGAAGGATAGAGGGTTTTGATTTCTTGGCCGCGCTCGTTCTCCATCTTGCGGATCCTGCCATGGGTGGCTCCGCAAACCACGATGTCACCCCGGTTCAGGGTTCCTTCCTGCATCAGGATCGTGGCGATGGATCCCATGTGGGTGTCCTTTTGGGATTCGATCACCACCGCCTCGGCCGGAACCTTATAACGGGCGGTGAGTTCCAGCATCTCAGCAGTGAGCAGGATGATCTCGATCAAGTTCAAAATGCCCTCACCAGTTACCACCGAGGTCTTGCACCAAGGCACGTCTCCGCCATATTGCTCCAGCAACACACCATAATCCAGAAGCTGGGCCACCACCTTGTCCAGATTGACATCCGGAAGGTCTATCTTGTTGATGGCAACCACGATCTGCACTCCAGCGGCTTTGGCATGGTCGATGGCTTCCCGGGTCTGGGGCTTCATCCCTTCATTGGCTGCCACCACGATGATGGCGATGTCGGTCACATTGGCTCCACGGGCTCGCATGGCGGTGAAAGCCTCATGCCCGGGGGTGTCCAGGAAGGTTATCTTATGTTTGTTTATTTCGATCTGATAGGCACCGATGTGTTGGGTGATGCCGCCCGATTCGCCGGCCACGATATTGGTGTTGCGGATGTAATCCAGGATCGAGGTCTTGCCATGATCCACATGCCCCATGATCGTAACCACCGGAGGGCGGGGCTCTTCCTCAGCGTCCTGGTAATGCTCTTTCTCCCGGTCGATGATGTCCATGCCAAATTCGTCCTCAAAGCGGAATTCCACCTTGAACTCATCACAGATCATTTCCAGGGAATCCTTGTCCAGGCGCTGGTTCATGGTAACCAACTGACCCATCATGAAGAATTTGGAGATGATCTCGGCCGGGGTAACGTTCATGATCTTGGCCAGTTCGCTCACCGAGGTGTATTCTCGGATCACGATCTCATTTTCGTTGCGGTCGGCAACCTGTTGGGCTTCGCGGTGATATTTTTTTCGTTTGGCAGATTTCTGCAGAGTTTTCTTGATATTGCGGGAAATCTCGGCCTCGTCGATCTCCAAAGGCTCCACTATCTTCTGCTTGGTCTTTTTGGTACTGGTGATAATAGCTTTTTTGTGGCGGCTCTTCTCTCCCAATTCATCATGGCTGGGCTTGGTCTTGCCAAATTTCTTCAGGGCTTCAGGCTCTGGCACCGGTTCGGGGGGAACAGGCTTCGCTTTGTCAATGGCAGCTTCGGGTTTCCTGCGCAGTTCATCTGCCTTCTTCTTGGCCTCGGCACCTTTCTTCACAGGGGGCTGGCCAGCACGTTCACGGGCGCTTTGGGTGTCCAGATATGATTTAGCCTTAGCTTTGGCGGATTCTCGCTTGCCGCGGGGAACCACTGGAGTGGCCTGGGTGTAGGGAACGATGATCCGGTGTTTGGGGGCTTCCGGTTTAGGAGTTTCCGGTTTGGCTACTTTGGCCGGAGCAGGTTCGGTTTCCGCTATCTCTTTCTTCTTTTCCGGTTTGGCTGCTTTGGCTGGTTCCGGCTCGGCTGCTTTGGGTGGCTCAGCTTCCACGGGTTCAGCCTTGGCGGTCCGGGCTTGATGCCGTAGCTCATACAGCCGCTTGCGATCCCGCTCCGCTCTTTTTTCCGCATCTATCTGCTCATTGTATTTCTTGCGTATCCGGTCAGCCACTTCCTCATCGATGAAGCTCATGTGGCTTTTGGTGATCACACCCAGATCAGTGAGATGCTTCTTTAGCGCCATGGTGCTGATCTTCAGTTCCTTGGCGAGCTCATGTACTCTAATTTGCAAGGTTCCTCCACTTGGGTCAGACAGAGTGGTACTCCAGCATTTTATCAGCAAATTGTTTATCGTAGATTCCAAATACTCCGGTCAGCGGCAGTCCCAAAGCGTTGCTGATGTCGCTTTGGTTTCCGAACCGGATGATGGGAACGGTCAGATCGTTTCGTTTCAGGTGGTTTTCCATTCTTTTAACAGTGCGTTCGGCAGTGTCGGAAGCGACAATGATCAGATACAGCTTGTGCCGGTGCAGGGCTCTTAAGGTGGCATCAGAACCCGCCACCAGCTTCCCCGCCTTGCGGGCAAATTGCATCAGGTTTAGAATCCGGGCCGGCGCATCAGCTGCTGGCATGACCGCTTCCTTTATGCATTCCAACGCTAAACACAGGTGGCGCATCAGTAATTCCGAAGTTCCGGCGCAGCCAGCGTTTTCTCCATTTGTCGAATCCTTGGTAACAGGCCGGAGCCGGGCACAGGTACAATCTGCGCCGCTGCAGCTTTCTACCCGGATCGAACACCACCCCTTCCCGCAGGACTATGAAGCCCAGAAGGGCCGCGGCATCTCCGCGGGTTCTGCAAACCACACAAGTTCGCTGTGGTTGATGATGGGCGTGGCTGGATCTGTTTGGCATCAGAAAAACTTCGCTGCTTCCTTGAGGCGTTCGGCGGTGCGCTGGCCCACTCCCTCCAGATTGCAGAGTTCATCCACAGAAGCGGTGAACACATCCTGAACTGAAGTGTAGCCGGCCTGGCGGAGGATCTCGGCGATCTTGGGGGTAACGCCATCCAGATCGGTGATATGGCTGATGGTGCGGCGTTCCTTGGCCATTTTCTCCTCGAATTCATCCATGGTGAAGATGTCGATCTTCACTCCGGTCAGCTTGGCGGCAAGTTTCACGTTCTTGCCCTGCTTTCCGATGGCGACCACCTTGTCCGCTTCATCTACGATCACGCTGGCGGCACGGTTGCGTTCGATGATCACCCGTTTGATGTTTTCCACGCCAAGGGCATTCTCGATCATCTTCTCCGGGTCCTCGTCATGCACCACGATGTCTATCTGTTCGCCGTGCAGTTCTTTGCGGATGCTGTCGATGCGGGTGCCCTTCACGCCGATACAGGCGCTGACCGGATCAATCTTGGGATCCAGGCTTTCCAGTTCCACCTTGGTGCGGTTACCGGGTTCACGCACGATCTTGAGGATCCGCACGGCGCCATGGAAGATCTCCGGGATCTCGGCTTCAAAGAGTTTCTTCACAAATTCCGGATTGGTGCGGGAGAGGATGATCGTCACATTGGACTGGTGCGACCGGATGTTCACCACATAGGCGCGGATATTTTCGCCCACGCGGTAATATTCGTTCTCTATCTGTTCATCCACCGGCAGCAGGGCATCGGTATAGCCGATGTCGATGCGGTAGCCCCCGTTGTCGTCAATGGACTTGATCTTGCCGGTAACGATGGTGTGCTTCTGCTTGTTGAAATCGTTCTGGATCTTTTCTTCTTCCAACTGGCGGATCCTTTCCTGGATCGTGCGCTGGGCCGTTTTCACCAGTTTGGGTTCGAATTCGTTTAAAGCCATGTCCCGCTGAATGTAATCGTCCAGCCTGGCAGTGCGGTCATATTCCTGGCGGGCTTCCTCCAGCGAGATCTCGCCCAAATCGGTTTCCACCTCCACCACTTTGCATTTGAACCTGGCCTTGATGGCTCCGGTGGCATCATCGATATAGACTTCCAGTTCGTTTTCCGGAGCGAGTTTCTTGGTGAGAGTGGTGGTGATCGCATCCACGATTATCTCCTGGATCTTATCCTGATCCAACTGTTTGATGGCGGCGAGCTTGATCACCGCATCCAGGATATTAGCGCTCATCTGATTGCCTCCCTGAGGGTTTGGCTATAAAGACTGTTTTGGCTCGGGTGATCTCTTTGAAGTTGATCCGATGGACCACACCCCTGTCGTCCAGGGTGATGCTGTCCTGATCCACTTCGAGTAGCGTGCCCAGGGCGGAACGCTTGTTTTCACCGTCGTTCCACTGCACGGCCACTTTCTCATTGATCGCGCTCACATAATGGCTTTTCAGCTTCAAGGGGCGTTCGATCCCGGGGGAGGACACCTCCAGGAAATAGCGGTCCGGAATGATGTCGAAGATCTCCAATTCATCGGACAGGGCACGGCTGAAATCGGCACACTCATCCAAGGTGACCCCACCGATCTTGGTGAGGTAAACCGTGACGATCCTGCCTTTGCCAGACATCTTTTCCTCGATATCATACAATGCCATGTGTTTGGACTGGCATATGCGCCTGGCGATATCTTCGATCTGTGGCCGATAGTATTCCATCTTGGAGTCCCCTTTTTTCACTCATTTTACATCAAAAAAAATAGCTAACCCGGTAGCTATTCTTCCCCATAAAGGTGTAACTATACTCATACGAATCGGTTCGCATAGAGCTTCCGACTCTGTATGCCAAACTCTGGGACACCCCATATATGTCAAGGGAAAAGTGCAGACTGTTCCTGTGCCAGAAGAGCAGGGCTGCTTTGGAGTTCATTTCGGCCTTCGAACCATATAGATAAACAACAGATTACATGGCCAAATGGACTTCAAGGGGCAAATAGGTGTTGACAAGAATGGCTATTTGGCTAAATGTACAAACACTTTGATAAAACAACGGGGAAGCCATGCCTAACGACATTAAATACAAGCAGATGGCTGCAGTGATGAAAGCCCTGGCACACCCCACCAGGCTGTTCATCCTGGACCAGCTCAACCAGCGTGAACACCATGTGGGGGAATTGACCGAACTGGTGGGGATCGATATGTCCACCATGTCCCGTCATCTGGCGGTGCTAAAGAATGCAGGGATCATAGACTGCGCCAAGCAGAACAACATGATGATCTACAAGTTGCTCTGTCCCTGCGTGTTGGATATCTACCAATGTGTGGTGCGAATGAGGGAGCAGGTTAACGGGTGAACAGGTTAACGGGTGAACAGGTTAACGGGTGAACAGGTTAACGGGTGAACAGGTTAACGGGTGAACAGGTTAACGGGTGAACGGGTTAACGGGTGAACGGGTGACGAGGAAGGATTATGAGTGAGAAACTGAAGGAATTGAAGATACTGGGGATCATGCTGGGGGTCTTCCTCGCTGCCTATTTCATCCCCTTCGGGGCCGAGCGATTCCGAGGCGGCGTGTTGGAAGCGTTTTACATGCTGCAGGATTATGCGCGGCTGCATGTGCTCTTGTGCCTGATCCCCGCATTGTTCATCGCGGGTGCGGTGGGTGTGTTCGTCAGCCGGCAGAGCGTGATGCGCTTTCTGGGTCCCGCGGCCAAAAAGGTGCTCGCCTATGGCGTGGCCTCGGTTTCGGGAGCGATCCTGGCCGTGTGTTCCTGCACCATCCTGCCCCTGTTCAGCGGTATCTACAAACGCGGGGCGGGCTTAGGGCCGGCCATGGCCTTTCTCTATTCCGGCCCGGCGATCAATGTGCTGGCGATCGTGATGACCGCCCGCATCCTGGGCTTGCGGCTGGGGATCGCCCGCGCAGCGGGAGCCATCCTGTTCAGCATTGTCATTGGTCTGATCATGCATCTGGTGTTTCGCAAAGAGGAAAGCGAGCGCCAGCAGAATGCGGCCGGATTTGACGAAACTGAAGGCGGAAGACCGCTTTGGCAGACCATTATCCACTTTGGCTTGCTGATCCTGATCCTGATCACCCTGAACTGGGCCAAGCCCTCCAGCGCAACGGCAGCTGGTTTCCTGAGCTGGATGTATGCCTATAAATGGATCGTTTCCGGGGTGTTTGCCTTCCTGCTGGGTTTGAGCCTGAACCTCTTTTATGGCTTCCGCCTCTGGAAAGT
>Ga0136653_10002254_pt1 | contig 10544 bp, 6 predicted proteins | sample LakKivw275mmetaG_FD_94866 | JGI IMG/M metagenome (GOLD analysis project Ga0136653, IMG submission 94866) | Anoxic lake water microbial communities from Lake Kivu, Rwanda to study Microbial Dark Matter (Phase II) - Lake Kivu water 275m metaG... | ecosystem: Environmental > Aquatic > Freshwater >... | reverse complement strand
GTTCTATGTGGGTGTAACCCGAGCCCGCAAACTGCTGTTCTTGAGCCATGCCAGAAGCCGGCGCACCTATGACAGCTTCAGTTTCACCCAGCCCAGCCTGTTCCTGGAGGGGCTCGATCCCGCCCTGTTTGCCGGCTACACCGACGACACCGGTTTTGTGAAAAGCAGCCACCGGCGCCCCAGGAAAAAACACTTCATCACAGAAAAGGACAAACTGTTCCGGATCGGCCAGCCCGTCTATCATGCCGATCATGGCAAAGGCATAGTCCTCAGTGTTGATGGCACCGGCAGCGATGCCCGGCTCACCATTTCCTTCGAAAGCGGCAAACTCACCAAGATCATAGGCAGTTATGTGAGCACGGAACCTCTATAGTTATTATGATGTTATACGATCAGCTCCAGCCCTGTCTGCAGCGCTCCGGATTCTTTTCCTCGCTGACCTCCCTGCCGGATACCGGTCCTTTGTATCAGCTCCACCATCTGAATCAGAGTGCGCGGGCGCTTGTGGCCGTCCATCTGTGGCAGGCCACCGGCAGGAATGTGATCATCGTTGCCCAGGATGATATCATTGCCGAGGATATCTGGGATGACCTCTGCACTTTGGTGGGATCGGAACAGGCGCATTATCTGCCCGATTATGAGATCCTTCCCTATGAGGAACGCTCGCCGCATTATTCCATTCGCGCCACCCGCATGCTCTGCATCGACCATGTCATCCGGGGCAGGCCGGCGCTTTATAGTTGTTCGATCCGTGCCCTGCTGCGTTATCTCCCCACCTTGCAGAATATTGCGGGGCACATCAGGGAACTGCGTCCCGGAATGGATTATTCCCCCGGCCAGTTGATGCAAGACCTGGTCAATATGGGCTTCGAACCCCAATATCAGGTGAACAAGGTATTCCAGGTGGCGCGCCGGGGCGGGATCATGGACATCTTCAGCCCTCCGGCACTGCAACCGGTGCGCCTGGAATTCTTTGGGGACGAGATCGTTTCCCTGAGGTATTTTTCTGCCAACACCCAACGCTCGGAACCGGGAGAGGTGGCCTCCTTCACCATCATTCCCGCCCGTGAATTCTGTCTGGACGACATCAAGAGCACTTCAGCCCTGGCGGCCCGGATCAAGACCAAGGGTTTCTATGAAGGGATCGAAAACCACTACAGCCTGCTCCTGGATGAGCTGGCCACTTTTGCGGACTATTTCCCTGCCGGGGAGAGGTTGTTCCTCTTCAACAACTATGTGTATGTACAGGAGGAATTTGAGCACCTGAGCGAGCAGGTGTTGATCCAATACCAGAAGGAACTGAAACACCATACCCAGGCGATGCTGAGTCCGCCCCACCAACTCTTTGCCGGCGAGGAGCAGCTTTATTCGCTATTAAAACCCCACCAAGCTCTTCTGCTCTCCCAAAGCGAATTTGGGCTTCCTTTTCCCAGCCGGAACCTGAAGGCGCCTGTTGAAGCCCAACCGGTCTTCGGCGGCGATCTGGAGCAACTCTCCTCTGCCCTGAAGCGCAATAACGATCTGGACATCCGCACCCTGCTGCTCTTCGACAACCAGAGCCAGAGCAGGCGTATGGAACAACTGCTGCAGGATTTCGATTGCCGGGCGGAGCATCATATCGGCGTGTTGCATGAGGGATTCTGGCTCACGGATTGCGGTTTGGCGGTATGGACCGATCATGAGATCTTCAACCGCTACAAGCGCAAGCGTTATGCCCCGCGTTACGCTCCCGGCGAGGAGATCGTGGATTATGAGAACCTCAAACCGGGGGACTATGTGGTGCACGTTGATCATGGCATCGGCGTGTTTGAAGGGCTAAAGGTCATCCGCCTGGACGGACAGGACACCGAATGCCTGGTTCTGCGTTATGCTGCCGAGGACAGGGTCTATGTGCCCACCTATCAGCTCAAGCTGGTCAGCAAATATGTGGCGGAGGAAGGGGCCAATCCCACCCTGCATCGCATAGGTTCCGCCCGCTGGCAGCATACCAAACGCAAGGCTGCGGTCCAGATCGAACTGATCGCCGCCGATATCGTGAAACTCTATGCCGAGCGCAGCGCCCGCATCGGAATTGCCCACGCTCCTGATTCCCCCTGGCAGCTGGAACTGGAGGATTCCTTCATCTATGAGGACACTCCCGACCAGGCGCGTTCCTCCAATGAGGTTAAGGCGGATATGGAAAGCCCCGCTCCCATGGAACGTTTGCTCTGCGGCGATGTGGGCTTCGGGAAAACCGAGGTTGCCATCCGCGCCGCGTTCAAGGCTGTTTGTTCCGGATACCAGGTGGCTGTCCTGGTGCCCACCACTTTGCTGGCGGAGCAGCATTGGCGCGTGTTCCGGGAACGGCTGGCTCAGTATCCGGTGCGGATCGCCATGCTCAGCCGTTTCCGCAGTGCCGCTTTGCTTAAATATGACGTTCTGGATATATCCGCCGGCACCGTGGATATCGCCATTGGAACCCATCGCCTGCTCTCCCGGGACATCCGGTTCAAAAACCTGGGGCTGTTGATCATCGATGAGGAACACCGCTTCGGTGTGCGCCACAAGGAACGCCTGCGCAAGCTGCAATCCAATGTGGACACGCTCTACATGAGCGCCACTCCCATCCCGCGCACGCTGAACATGGCCTTGGCCAAGCTGAAGGAGATATCGCTGATGCAGACCTCCCCCAAGGAACGCCTGCCCATCCGCACCATCATTACCCCGCGGGACAGTGAGGTGATCAAGGACGCCATCCGCCGTGAAATTGACCGGGGCGGCCAGGTCTTCTTCATTCACAACCGGGTGCAAACCATCGAGCATGTGGCCGACGAATTGCGCAAACTGATGCCGGATGTGAAATTCCTGGTAGGGCATGCCCAGATGCCGGAACGCCATCTGGAGGATGTGATGGACGCCTTTATCAACCGTGAATTCCAGGTGCTGATCTCCACCACCATCATCGAGAATGGTATCGATATTCCCAATGCCAACACCATTCTGATCGACCGCTCGGATACCTTCGGACTGGCCCAGCTCTATCAGATGCGCGGCAGGGTGGGACGCAGCAACCGGCGCGCCTATGCCTATCTGTTGATCCCCCGCGGCACCACCACGGTTGCCCGCAAAAGGCTGGAAGCCCTCACCCAATATGACTTTCTGGGGGCCGGATTCCAGGTGGCACTGCGCGATCTGGAACTGCGCGGAGCGGGAACCATTTTGGGCACCAAACAGAGCGGCATCATCCAGGCCATCGGTTTCAACTACTACAACAGCCTGCTGGGCAGGGCGATCGATGCCGTCCAGAGCGGCAACCCCTTCGATCCCGAAAGGGATGAATCTCCCCAAGCCCGCCGCCGTCTGAACACCGAGATCGATCTCTATTTTCCCCCGGAATACATCGACGACGACGAGCAACGCCTCACCATCTACCGGCGGCTGAGTGAATTTGAGGAATTTGAACAGATCGAGGACTTCGAGAGTGAACTCATTGACCGTTTTGGCACCCTGCCCGAAAAAGCCAGCTGGCTGCTGATGTATTTCAAACTGAACATCCTGGCCAAACAAGCAGATCTCCAGAACTGCTATGTGCGCAATCATACCTTCAGCCTGGAATTCAGGGCAGACCGGCTGCCTTCCCGTGAGAAAGTGCTCTCCTTCAGCGCCAGGGTGAAGGAGCCCCTGGGTTTCGATGCCGCCAGGGGGTTGAAGGTAACCGTGGATTTCGACAAGAACCTGGAATACCGCCAGCAGTTTTCCCGTGCTTTGGAACTGCTCGCTTTGTACATCCAAAGCTGAAACATCCCGGCAGGGAAGGAACTCCGGCCTTGAATCCTGAGGCCTGATCAGCCTTTCCCTGAAGTCTCTTTCCTACCGCTTTTCCATCACTTTTCCCATCAGTCTTCCAAAACTTGGTCCTGCTTTCTTTCCTATTACCAATACGGAATCATTACGGAGTCATTACGGAGTTAATCCGTAATGACTCCGTAATGATTCCGTATTGCTAACGGGAGAGAAGAGGATTCCAGGCATCTTGCCTGGGGGGATATCACCCGGCAGGGCCCAATGCAATGATCAGATGAATAATGACCGGGATCAGCGGATGTGGTGGATCCAACCCAAGCCACTGTCAATATATCAATTGGCTGACCAGCGAAGCGATCGGTTTGCCATCTTCTCCTTTTGCTGCCGGCGGCTGCCCCGGGAAAAGTATTTGACAGAATAACTGCCTCAGTATTTAAGAGTAAAAACAACAGGTACCCACTATGAACAAATTTATATTGCTCCTGGTTATTTGCATGATGGCAGTGCTTCTGAGCGCTGAAGCTGGTGTGCTGGGCCTGGATTTTGGCTGGACCCGCGCCCGGAGCATCGGAACCTTGGAAAAGCAGGATTTCACCCTGCTCTCCAGTGAATATGACCAGGCAATACTGGAACCTGGGGCAGACAGCAGGATCGATCACATTGAGCTTTTTTTCGACCAGTTCGATGACACCCTCACCGGATGGTCGATCGCCTTTCAACCAGCCGATGATTTTGATGTGGAAACCTATGCAGTCAGCCAGGTGATCGCCATCCACGATGTTTTCGATTTTCTGGATAACGGGCTTTATACCTGGGACCTGGATGACTATTCCGAGATCTATGCCGGCTATGATCCAGGCCGGGAATTCTTCTGGGTGGAATATACCCTGAAGTATATCTACCAGCCGGATGAATATGATTACCTATACAGGCTGTTTTCTGAATAGACCGGAAGCGCATGTTGTATGCTGGGATAAATTATCAAAAACCATTTAAGGAGATGATATCATGAAAAGAATGCTGCTGCTTGTCCTGCTGGCGATCAGCTTCGTGGCAGTGAATGCCCAGACCGGGTTGTTCGAAATCAGATATGGCGACACCCGGTCCGAAAGCATCGGGCTATTGGAATCCAAAGGCTTTGTCTTGTCAGAAGCTGGCGAGACATTCGTAATCCTGGTTAATGAATCGAATCCTGCGGTGGCCTACGCAGAACTAAGATTTGATGCTGATGATCTGCTGATCGGTTGGTCCATCGCCTATAACGATCTCGAGGATGAATACATTGAGGATCTGGTGATAGAAGCGTTGGAATCTCTGCACGGAGATGACTGGGATTACGATTACGATCTGGAGTACTATTTGTTTGTACTCGACGAAAATCATTACGTTGAAGCCGGTTGGAGCTATTTCGATTCCTATTATTGGGTGGATTACTATACTGGCTCTGCTTCTGGCTATTAATAAAGCAACCGGTTTTGACTCGAACAGAGCAACACTAAGCTTAAGAACCCGAAGCTTATATGGCGATGGCAGTTTTCGGGCTTGACAGAATTCGTCCTGTCAAATGTTTGGGTAATATTATACTGATTCAGGAGTCCTTAAATTGTATAAATTCATACTAATTATAGCCCTATGCCTGATCGCTGTCTCCTTGGGAGCCCAATCAGGCTTGTTCGGTTTGAGATTCAACGAAAGCTATACAGAAGCAGAGAAAAGTCTGCTGGACAACGGCTTGGTCAGGAAAGCTTAAGACCGATACACGGTTGATTTTGAACCCAAGACCAAGGATAAGATCGTGGGATTGACCGTATATCGCCATCCGGAAAGCAACAAGCTGATCGGATGGTTGATAGCCTATCCGCCGACCCGGGATCCCGCTGCGACGCATCCGGTGGTGAAAGAGCTGATTTCCCTGCACGGGGTGGAGTTCGATTTCCGCAAGAGTGCCAATATCTATAGCTGGAGTGTGGACGAAGGCAAAGTGGTGATGTCCTATCCCCACTCCCGGGCGGGAGTATATTGTGTGCTCTATATGGATACTGCTTATGAAGCCCTGTTCTGATTGAACAGAAATTTGGCCAAGAGCATATAGAAAAAGCCCTGGAAACCAATCCAGGGCTTTTCATTATCATGCTTTGTGTGGCTACTCGAAACGCAGCACCACTAAACGCTCGGTCTTGTTGCGGTCTGTTACATACAGAGGCAGGGTCTGGCGTCCTTCCTTCTCCATTTTGGCCATGGCATCGGCCAGGGCGGTTTTAAATTCTTCCGGGCTGTTCACATAGGTGCGGTCCACTCTCAGGATGATGAATCCCACCTGCAGCTCACTGCGGGCGGCAGGGGAATTGGGCTCGATGCTGCTCACGATCACGCCCTTGTCGGCAGTGATGTTGTTGCGCCGGGCATAATTGCTGTCATAGGCCTCCACATTGATTCCGGCATTGGGGGCGCCATTTTTAGGCGTCTCGGCGCTGGCAACGGGGCCATCCTCCGGAAAGCCTTCCAGCTGGATGTAGAGCACCTTTTCCTCGTCTTCGCGGATGATCTTCACGGGAACGCTGGCCCCCACGCGTGAGGTTGCCACGGCGATGCGGAATTTGGAGACATTGGGCACGCGCTCGTTGTTGAATTCCACGATCACATCACCCACTTCCAACCCGGCGCGATGGGCGGGAGAGTCGTTTTCCACCTTGGCCACCAGCACCCCGGCCACTTCCTTCAGGTTGAAGGCGTCCATGATGTCCGAAGTTATCTCCTGGGGCGAGATCCCGATGTAGGCACGGGTCACCTTTCCATTGGCCACCAGATCTTCCACCACGCGTTTGGCCAGATTGATCGGAATGGCAAAGCCAATGCCGATGTTTCCGCCGCTGGTGCTGGTGATGGCGGAATTGATGCCGATCACCTCACCGTGGATGTTCAGCAGCGGGCCGCCGCTGTTGCCAGGATTGATGGCGGCGTCGGTCTGGATGTAATCCTGATAGATGGGGGAGCCCTGCCCGAAATTGAGGTTCGATCTTCCGATGGCGGAGATCACGCCCAAAGTTACGGTGCGGTCCAGACCCGATTCGCCAAAGGGATTGCCGATGGCGATCGCCCATTCGCCGATCTCCAGGTTCGCAGAATCGCCCAGGGGCGCCAGAGTGATCTTCTCGCCTTCTCTTAAGGTGATCTTGATCACGGCCACATCGGTGTTGGGATCCAGGCCCACCACAGTGGCAGTGTAGGAAACCTTGTCTGCCAGAGTTACTGTGATGGTGCCTTCGCGACCCTTTTCCACCACATGGTTGTTGGTCATGATGAAGGCTTCCCGGGTCTGGGGATTGTATTCATAGAGGAATCCGCTGCCCATCGAGGTTACCGGGCGCTGTTGCTGCTGCGGCAACTGGGGAAAGAAATAGCGGAAGAACTCATCGTCGAAGAAGGGATTGCGGTAGTTTTGGACGGTTATCTTGGCTTCCACTTTGATCTGGACGACCGCTTCCCGCACCTGGCGCACCACCTCCACCACGGGATTGGCTGCTCCGGGTGCGATCACCACCGGTCTGATCTGGCCCCGCAACATGGGGTCAGGTTTATTGGTTAAGGTCTCATCCGTCTGGGCGATGGCGCAGGACATCAATCCAAGCACCAACACCAGAGGTATCATGCGTTTAAATATGGTCATAGGTTTCTCCTCTGATCGCTGTTATTGTATATTTAAGCTGTGTTGAGAAAACGAAAAAAGAAACATCATATAAAGCCGTATCACATCTGGCATTATCAAACATAATAATTTGAGGCTGCTTTCCAGTCAAGCAAAAAATAAGGGCAAGCCTGTTGACAGATTTGGCAGCCCTGGCATTTTGGCTCTATGGACAAATCCAAAACAGAATTCCGCAATGATCCCCTGATGGAGGTGAAATTCCTCAAGGGAGTGGGTGAGGTGCGGTCGCGGCAGTTAAGCCGGATCGGCATCCGCACCGTAATGGACCTGATGGAATATTTCCCGCGGGATTACCTGAACCGCAAGGTCAATCCTTCGCCCTTTGAACTCAGGCCGGGCGACCGGGTGGCCTTCACCGCGCAGATCTGCTGGGTAGATGAACACGCCACACAAAAGGGGAAGAGCATCCTGAACGTGGGGATCAGCGACCGGAAATTCACCGTGGTCTGCACCTGGTTCAGCTATCCCAAGACATTTCTGAAGATCCTGGAGCCCGGCCGGAACCTCTGGGTGAATGGCATCCTCAGTGAATATGGCGGCCAACTGCAATTGATGCATCCGGAATTTGAGCTGGTGGACGACAAGGAGGAGGACGATTTCTGGAAGAAACGGGAGTGCCTTCCCGTGTATGGGCTGACCGGCGACCTCACCCAGAACTTCTTCCGCCGCACCATCTATCATGCTTTCGAGCTTTTTGCGGACAGCATCCCGGAAAAACTGCCCCAGTTCCTGATCGACAAGCACCGTTTCCTGCCCCGCAGGATCGCCCTGCAGAAGCTGCACTTTTCCCAGAAACCTGAGGAGATATCACAGATCAGGCGTCGTTTTGCCTATGAGGAGTTCTTCTATGCCCAGATCCTGTGGGCCAGGCATCGCCACTACCACGCCAATCAGACCCTGGGGATCAGCTTTGAGAACAAGAGAGAACTCACCACCCGGTTTTATCAAAGCCTGCCCTTCGTGCTCACGGCGGCCCAGAAACGCGCTCTCCGCGAGATCTTTGCCGACATGACCTCGGAGAAGCAGATGTCCCGTCTGTTGCAGGGCGATGTGGGCAGCGGAAAGACCATCGTCACCCTTTTTGCCATGCTGCTGGCGGTGGAAAACGGATATCAGGCTGCCTTGATGGCGCCCACCGAGATCCTGGCCGACCAGCATTACAACAATCTGCTCAAGCTGCTGGCAGGGCTTCCGGTGAAGGTGGTGCTGCTCAAGGGAGGCACCTATAAAGGCAAAACCCGGATCAAGACCGAGATCCGGGAGGGCTCGGCCGACCTTGTGATCGGCACCCATGCCCTGTTGCAGAGCGACATCAGTTTCGAGCGGCTGGGTTTTGTGGCAGTGGACGAACAGCACCGCTTCGGAGTTCAGCAGCGAGCGCTTTTGGCCAGGAAGGACAAACATCCTGATCTGCTCTACCTGAGCGCCACGCCCATTCCGCGTTCCCTGTCCCTGACCGTGTATGGCGATCTGGAGGTGAGCATTATCGATGAGCTGCCTCCCAACCGCAAACCAGTGCAAACCTATATCCGTTCCAATACCAAGATCGATCTGGTCTATCGGGAGGTGGGAAAGGAGCTGGCCCGGGGAAGGCAGGCCTACATCGTGTGCCCTTTGATCGAGGAATCGGACAAAGTGGATCTGCTGGATGCCCAGCGCCTGTTCAACCACATCTCCACCAAGGTGTTCCCCGGCTACCAGACCGTCCTCCTGCACGGTAAAATGCCGGCCCGGGACAAGGATGAGATCATGCTGCGCTTCAAAGCGGGAGAGATCCGCATCCTGGTTTCCACCACCGTGATCGAGGTGGGCGTGGATGTGCCCAACGCCTCCGTGATGGTGGTGGAGCATGCCGAACGCTTTGGCCTGGCCCAGTTGCATCAATTGCGCGGCAGGGTGGGCCGCGGGGCCGAGCAATCCTTCTGCTACCTGATCGAGCATTTCCCCTCCACCTCCGTTGCCAAAGAGCGCCTCTCCACCCTGGCCGGAACCACCGATGGCTTCCTGATCGCCGAAAAAGACCTCCAACTCAGGGGCCCCGGCGAATTCTTCGGCACCGAGCAATCCGGCCTGCCCCAATTCCGCTTTGCCAGCTTGGTGCAGGATCAACTGCTGCTCAAGCTGGCCCGGGACGATGCCTTTGCCATCATTGACCAGGATCCCGATCTGCAGCAGGAGCAGCATGCTCTGATCAAAAAACTCTATCAAAGCCAATATACTGAGAAAGAGAAGCTTATCCTGTATTAGTGTCTAGCTGGAGATTAAAAGGGTTGACTAAATCCCCATTCTCAATTTTGATGCAAAAAACCATTTACCGAGGTGCAAATGAAAAAGCTGATTATACTGATCTCGCTGATCATTGCTTTGGGCGCCATACATGCCCTGAAGTTCGATCCGGACCTGTTCGTGTCCAAGACCATCCTGGCCTGCTTCACCAAGGAAGCGGTGGGTAACGATAACGGAAAGATAGATTACACTATTGAGGAAGGCGTGGTGAAGACCGGCCTGTCCTCTTTCGATATGCTGGCCAGCCGTTATGGCATCATTGCCCTGGATCAGGCTCATCCCTATGTGAAGGTTCCCACCTGGAACGACAACGGGGTCTATCTGCAAAACATCTACCGGCTGCGTCTGGAATCCGATGACCAGATGGACGCCGCCGTGGCGGAGCTGGCCAGGGATGCCAACCTGATCTGGGCGGAATTCGAAGGCATCAACCGCAGCAAATTCGTGCCCAACGATCCCATGGTCACCCAGCAATATGTGCACAGCCGCATCCGCAGCTATGAAGCCTGGGACTACATCCAGGGCTCCTATGATGTGTGGGTGGCCATCACCGATTCCGGTGTGAAATGGAACCATCCCGACCTGCGTGCAAATATCTGGATCAATCCTGCCGAAGCACCCGGAATGACCATCAACTGGGATGCCGGAACGATCTCCGGCGGAGATGGCGTGGACGCCGGCGAGGGTGGAAACAAGATCGACGACTTGGTAGGCTGGGATTTTTACAACAACGACAACAACCCCATCCAGACCTGGGCTAACAACGACC
>Ga0136653_10002250_pt1 | contig 10554 bp, 5 predicted proteins | sample LakKivw275mmetaG_FD_94866 | JGI IMG/M metagenome (GOLD analysis project Ga0136653, IMG submission 94866) | Anoxic lake water microbial communities from Lake Kivu, Rwanda to study Microbial Dark Matter (Phase II) - Lake Kivu water 275m metaG... | ecosystem: Environmental > Aquatic > Freshwater >... | reverse complement strand
GCCTTCAGTTACAACACCGATTTCGCCGAGACCGAGGTCGACGACCGCCGCATCAACCTGACCCGCTTCCCCCTCTACTTCCCCGAAAAGCGGACCTTCTTCCTCGAAGGCTCGGACATCTTCAGCTTTGGCGGCGGCGGCGAGAACTTCTCGCCGTTCTTCAGCCGGCGGATCGGCCTCTTCGGGGAAAGCCAGATCCCGGTGGCCTTCGGGGCCAAGATGTTCGGGCGTCTCGGCAACACGAACATCTCCGTCCTCGACGTCGGCACGAGGGCCTTCGACGACCCGCGTTTCGATCTGAGCCTGCCGCACGAGAATTTCGTCGCGGCCCGCGTCGTCCAGAACGTTTTCGCCGAGAGCAAGATCGGGGTTATCTTCACGAACGGAAGCCCGACGGGCGCCCGGAACTCGCTGGCCGGATTCGATCTGACCTATAAGACCTCGCGTCTCTTCGGGGACAAGAACTTCCTTGCCGGAGCATGGCACGTCCGGAACTGGAACACGATCACGACGGGGAGCCACGACGCGTACGGGGTGAGGCTCGACTACCCGAACGACCTCTTCGACATCCGCGGCAGCTATTCCTATTACGGCGATGCCCTCGATCCCGGCATCGGATTTCTCGAACGCGGCGCGGTCCAGAACCTCAGCCTCGGGGGGGCCTACCAGCCGCGCCCGGCCAAGGGGACCTTCGTCGGCGATCTCGTGCGCCAGTTCTTCTTCGAGCTCGAGGGCGATTTCTTCTGGGACCTCGAGGGCCGCCTCGAGACAAGCGAGATCTTCACCGCGCCGCTCAACCTCCGGACCGAAAGCGGCGAGCACATCGAGTTCAACGTCATCCCCAAGCGCGACGTCCTTCCCTACGATTTCGAGGTCGCGCCCGGCGTCGTCATTCCGGCGGGCCCCTACAATATGCTGGCCTACCGGGCCGAATTCAGTTCCGCCACCTACCGGCCCTGGACCTTCGACCTGAGCTGGCGCTTCGGCCAATTCTATTCAGGCCGCTACAGCGACCCGACGATCGGCGTCGGCCTCAAGCTCAAAGGGTTCGTGACCCTAGCCTTGAACGCCGAGCTCGTCCGGGCTCATCTCCCCCAAGGCGCGTTCAAAGAGAACCTGTATCAGCTCAAGGCCGATTTTTTCCTGACCCCGAACCTCGGCCTGATGAATTACATCCAGTATGACAGCATCTCCCGGACCCTGGGGGCCAACATCCGCTTCCGCTGGCAGATCACGCCCGGCAACGAGATCTTCCTCGTCTACACGAAGAACTGGGAGAGGCTCTGGGACCCCGTCAGCCGTTTCGTCCCCCTCGGCGAGCGCGGCGTCTTCAAGATCACGCTGAGCATCAGGCCCTAGCCGGGCGTCCGATCAAGGCGCGACGATCCGGGGGAACCGGTCCTTCCACGGCACGGCGGCTAGCCCCCGGTCACCTGCCGATCCGGTCGCGTCAAGACGATCAGGACCGCGCCGGAAAGGAGGCCGATCACCGCCCCTGCCACGGCGCCGCCGACCGCGTAAACCATCGCCGTGCCCAGCGAGGTGGCCTCGTTCACGCGGATGCCGGCATGCACGCCGAGCCAGCAACCGAAGGTCGAGCTGGCCGCGAGCGCCGGTATCCAGACCCAGGCCCGGCGGGCACGGCGCTTCATCACGAGCCACTGCATGACCCCGACGATGATCCCGCCCGCCGCTCCCAAGGTGATGGGCTCGGGCGTGAGAAAGCCCGTGCTATAGCCGATCCAGAGGCCGACATACCAGCCCAGGCCGTAGGCCAGGATCAGCCAGCCGGAACGGGAAAAACGCTTCGCCAGGACCAGCCATTGAGCGAACCCGATGGCCAGGCCGCACGGGATGATCAGCAGCTCGCCGTTCGCTCCGCCGGTGAGTCCCGTCAGCGCGATCGACAGCCAGCCCGCCACGGCCCATCCGAGGAGGTTGGCCAGGGCCCACAGGATCCCGAATTTCAGATCATCGCCCGATTTCGCGGTTCCCATGCCGCCTCCTTCGCTACGGATCCCCGCCCCGGATCACGGCGAGCGAAGGATAGGGCTGATGGCGGCCGATGTCAATTCAGTCCAAAAAACGCTCCGGTTGCCGTAGACGGCGCGCACCAGGACGGCCGCGTATTCGCAGTATTTCTTGGCGCCGTCGGCCGATACCGAGCCGTCGGTCTTGGCATGGTAACGCTCGCGCCAGAAACCGTCGGCTTGCGCGGCCCGGCACACCTTGCGGACCGACTCGACGAGGCGGTCGCGGGCGCCCATCCGTTGGCAGGCCACGACCTCGAGATACCAGACCCGGCCCATCGCGGCCACGTCGTTGAACGGATCGACCCCGCATTCGGGCTGGGCGCTCGATTCCCACGGCTCGTAGGCGAACGGCTTGGTCGCGGGCTGTGTGGGCATGCCGCCCCACCAGAAGGCCGGTTCCTTGAGGAGGCGGGCCCAAACCGTGTCGAGCTTCTCGCCCGTGACGAGACCGAAGGCCACCGCCGCCCAGTTGACGTCGCAGAGGCCGTGGGAGTCGATGAGGCCGCGCGCCGGATGGACGTATTCGCCGAAGTGGTCGCCGCGCCAGTACGCCTCGACGAAGGCCCGGGTCACTCTGTCCGCCTGACCGACCCACTCGTCCGCCTTGGACCTCTCCCCAGCCGCCGCACACAGCTCGGCCATGCCGCGGAAGGCATGGACCGTGTAGCACTGCGTCACGCCGTCGAAGCCTTCGCGCGGCGGCGCTTCGACATAGAAGCCGGAGCCGCCGACAAGGCCGTTCGGCTTTATCAGGCTCAGCACGTATTTGGCCGCGGCCTCGATCGACGGCAGCCGCTCCCTGAGCCATGGCACGTCGCGCGTGGTTTTGAAGATCTCCGCAGCCGTGAGGATGTAGCAGACCGGCCCCAGTGTGGCGAGCGGATATCCCTGCGTCTGCCAGTGCTCGAAGAGGCCGATCCAGCGCCGGGTCTCCTGGCTCGTCGCCGGCAGGCCCTTGCGGCGTGGCGGCGTGTAGGAGAAGATATCGTCCGGCGTCTTCAGCCCCTTCAGGCACCCGACCGGCTGCTGATCGCCGGGGAAGATGGCAAACGGGATGTTCCCGTCTTTGCGCTGTGACGCCCGCACGAACTCAAAGTAGTCGAGTACGAGCCGCTTGCGCCCGACGAGCAGGTACGCCCCGGCCATCTGCCATGAATCCAGCCCCGGCCAGGTCGCGCCCCCGAACGCGGCCCCGTCGGCGCTGATGTTGAAGTAGCCGGGATAGTCATGTTCCGTCGCGGCCGGCAGGATGTTCTTGAGCACGGCCGCCTCGACCCCGGCCCTGATCTCGGGATCGGCGATGCTGTGGGCCAGATCTTCCGACGGTCCTTGAACCGGGCGCTGTGCCAGGCACATGGGGACGAGCAAGAGAAAGGCGGCGACCGCTCGCTTCGCCATAGTCGCGCCTACTTGCAGCGCAGACCCTCGGGGTATTTGGACAGGATCATCATCGTCGCTTCGGGCGTGTTCTGCAGAAAGCTCGTTTCTGAGAATGACTTCTTGATGAGCTTGTAGTTGGCTTCCCAGGTGTAATCCTGGAACAGGCCGGTGACATCGCCCTCGAGGTCGGCCAGCATGTCCAGAACTTTGACCGGGGTGCCGCAGGCAAAATCGAACTTCCGGAAATCGATCGAGCGGACGCGGGGCGTCGACGCGGTGCGGAAGCGGATGATCCCGGCCTTGACATCATAGACGATGCGGAACTTGCTGTGGGGGAGGTTGCACTTGTCGAGGATCCCGAAAGCGTAGCCGGCGGGATCATTGTTCTTCGCAGCGTCCCAGGCCCGGATCCCGTGAGCGGCATAGACGAACCGCCGCCTCGAGTTGTCCGCCTGAGCGAACGGGGGCTTCGTCTCGTCGGCGCCGGAGAGCCTGAGGAAGTCCAGGCAGTAGTCGTAGGTGCTATTGGTCAGCGCCGCGACAGGGAGGCTCTTGCCCGTGTAGGGCCTCATCCGGCCGCTGAGGTACTCGATGACGGCGGCGCCCCCCTTGCGGTCGCAGGCCAGGAAATGGACGGGCGTGCCGTCGTTCACCTCGATGCGGACGGCTTTGTCGCTGGCGATCACGTCCTGGACCGTCGCCGCCGTATCCAGCTGGTATTGGACCCATTGGAGCTCGCGGAGGGAGGGCCTGGCGTCGACGTTGGGGTACTCCGTCGGCGTGAGCCACATGAGCTCGATGACGAGACCGGCCTCGTTCATCCCTCCCAAGGGCAGCTCGCGGCCGAACTGGTTAAAAGTCACGCTGCCGTACTTGGAGACCCACTTGGCGGGCCGGCTGGCGATGCCCGGGGGCAGAAGGGCGGTCTTGGCCACGCCCCGCTTGTTGACCATGACCAGGCCGGCTTCGGTCGAAAAGTCGTAGTTCCGGCCGAAGATCCATTCGCCGTTCGCCTTGAAGCAGAACGTCGTGCAGGGCCGGAGATCGAGCGGCATAATAACGCTGGCTAGCACCGCCAGAATGAGCATGGTGCGGATTTTTTTCATGTTTTTTCCCTTATTCCGTATCACTCGCCGTGGACGAATTTACTCTTCTTGGGAGGATAATTTCAAGGCCCCCGCTAGCCCTGAAGCGTACTCAGCGTTGACCTCCGGGAACTCCCGGACGGCCTCGCTCACGCACTTGGCGATCCAGCCGGCGGCCGCGCGAAGTCAGTGATATCGCGTGTTCGCTCTGCAGCTCGGCTCGATCAGGACGTCGATCGCCGTGAGGCCTGCAAATCAGTCGGTTTTGTATTTGGCGCGGATCTTCGCCCCCGAGAGCGGACCGCCCAGCATGGCGCTGAGGTAGCAGATGTCGAACGCCCCCGCGCTCAGCGGGAGCAGGCCCCAGACCATCGACACGATGCCGAGGGGGTGGGCACGGTAGGCATAGCCGACCGCAAGGAAAAGCACGCCCATTGTCAGGCGAAAGGCCCTGCCCGCCGGTTTGTTGAGGAACCGTGAAAATGCCGAACGATTGAATGAGTCCTCGGATTTACCCATGTTGCACCTCTTTCAAAGCCTGACAATCCAAGATTCGTGCCAAGACGGCTATTTTTTCTTGTGATAATTCGGATACGGCGGCGGGCCGGGGATGACCACGGGGTTCTTCGCTAGGGCCTCGAGGGTGACCGCGACCGCCTTCTCGAGCTGCGGGTCATGCCCGGCCGCGACCGAGGCCGGATCGTTCTCGACCTCGATATCGGGCGGGATGCCGCGGTTCTCGACTTCCCACTCGCCGTGCAGCCCGTAGATGGCGCCGCGCGGCGCCATCTACGGGCTGCACGGCGAGTGGGAAGTCGAGAACCGCGGCATCCCGCCCGATATCGAGGTCGAGAACGATCCGGCCTCGGTCGCGGCCGGGCATGACCCGCAGCTCGAGAAGGCGGTCGCGGTCACCCTCGAGGCCCTAGCGAAGAACCCCGTGGTCATCCCCGGCCCGCCGCCGTATCCGAATTATCACAAGAAAAAATAGCCGTCTTGGCACGAATCTTGGATTGTCAGGCTTTGAAAGAGGTGCAACATGGGTAAATCCGAGGACTCATTCAATCGTTCGGCATTTTCACGGTTCCTCAACAAACCGGCGGGCAGGGCCTTTCGCCTGACAATGGGCGTGCTTTTCCTTGCGGTCGGCTATGCCTACCGTGCCCACCCCCTCGGCATCGTGTCGATGGTCTGGGGCCTGCTCCCGCTGAGCGCGGGGGCGTTCGACATCTGCTACCTCAGCGCCATGCTGGGCGGTCCGCTCTCGGGGGCGAAGATCCGCGCCAAATACAAAACCGACTGATTTGCAGGCCTCACGGCGATCGACGTCCTGATCGAGCCGAGCTGCAGAGCGAACACGCGATATCACTGACTTCGCGCGGCCGCCGGCTGGATCGCCAAGTGCGTGAGCGAGGCCGTCCGGGAGTTCCCGGAGGTCAACGCTGAGTACGCTTCAGGGCTAGCGGGGGCCTTGAAATTATCCTCCCAAGAAGAGTAAATTCGTCCACGGCGAGTGATACGGAATAAGGGAAAAAACATGAAAAAAATCCGCACCATGCTCATTCTGGCGGTGCTAGCCAGCGTTATTATGCCGCTCGATCTCCGGCCCTGCACGACGTTCTGCTTCAAGGCGAACGGCGAATGGATCTTCGGCCGGAACTACGACTTTTCGACCGAAGCCGGCCTGGTCATGGTCAACAAGCGGGGCGTGGCCAAGACCGCCCTTCTGCCCCCGGGCATCGCCAGCCGGCCCGCCAAGTGGGTCTCCAAGTACGGCAGCGTGACTTTTAACCAGTTCGGCCGCGAGCTGCCCTTGGGAGGGATGAACGAGGCCGGTCTCGTCATCGAGCTCATGTGGCTCACGCCGACGGAGTACCCCAACGTCGACGCCAGGCCCTCCCTCCGCGAGCTCCAATGGGTCCAATACCAGCTGGATACGGCGGCGACGGTCCAGGACGTGATCGCCAGCGACAAAGCCGTCCGCATCGAGGTGAACGACGGCACGCCCGTCCATTTCCTGGCCTGCGACCGCAAGGGGGGCGCCGCCGTCATCGAGTACCTCAGCGGCCGGATGAGGCCCTACACGGGCAAGAGCCTCCCTGTCGCGGCGCTGACCAATAGCACCTACGACTACTGCCTGGACTTCCTCAGGCTCTCCGGCGCCGACGAGACGAAGCCCCCGTTCGCTCAGGCGGACAACTCGAGGCGGCGGTTCGTCTATGCCGCTCACGGGATCCGGGCCTGGGACGCTGCGAAGAACAATGATCCCGCCGGCTACGCTTTCGGGATCCTCGACAAGTGCAACCTCCCCCACAGCAAGTTCCGCATCGTCTATGATGTCAAGGCCGGGATCATCCGCTTCCGCACCGCGTCGACGCCCCGCGTCCGCTCGATCGATTTCCGGAAGTTCGATTTTGCCTGCGGCACCCCGGTCAAAGTTCTGGACATGCTGGCCGACCTCGAGGGCGATGTCACCGGCCTGTTCCAGGATTACACCTGGGAAGCCAACTACAAGCTCATCAAGAAGTCATTCTCAGAAACGAGCTTTCTGCAGAACACGCCCGAAGCGACGATGATGATCCTGTCCAAATACCCCGAGGGTCTGCGCTGCAAGTAGGCGCGACTATGGCGAAGCGAGCGGTCGCCGCCTTTCTCTTGCTCGTCCCCATGTGCCTGGCACAGCGCCCGGTTCAAGGACCGTCGGAAGATCTGGCCCACAGCATCGCCGATCCCGAGATCAGGGCCGGGGTCGAGGCGGCCGTGCTCAAGAACATCCTGCCGGCCGCGACGGAACATGACTATCCCGGCTACTTCAACATCAGCGCCGACGGGGCCGCGTTCGGGGGCGCGACCTGGCCGGGGCTGGATTCATGGCAGATGGCCGGGGCGTACCTGCTCGTCGGGCGCAAGCGGCTCGTACTCGACTACTTTGAGTTCGTGCGGGCGTCACAGCGCAAAGACGGGAACATCCCGTTTGCCATCTTCCCCGGCGATCAGCAGCCGGTCGGGTGCCTGAAGGGGCTGAAGACGCCGGACGATATCTTCTCCTACACGCCGCCACGCCGCAAGGGCCTGCCGGCGACGAGCCAGGAGACCCGGCGCTGGATCGGCCTCTTCGAGCACTGGCAGACGCAGGGATATCCGCTCGCCACACTGGGGCCGGTCTGCTACATCCTCACGGCTGCGGAGATCTTCAAAACCACGCGCGACGTGCCATGGCTCAGGGAGCGGCTGCCGTCGATCGAGGCCGCGGCCAAATACGTGCTGAGCCTGATAAAGCCGAACGGCCTTGTCGGCGGCTCCGGCTTCTATGTCGAAGCGCCGCCGCGCGAAGGCTTCGACGGCGTGACGCAGTGCTACACGGTCCATGCCTTCCGCGGCATGGCCGAGCTGTGTGCGGCGGCTGGGGAGAGGTCCAAGGCGGACGAGTGGGTCGGTCAGGCGGACAGAGTGACCCGGGCCTTCGTCGAGGCGTACTGGCGCGGCGACCACTTCGGCGAATACGTCCATCCGGCGCGCGGCCTCATCGACTCCCACGGCCTCTGCGACGTCAACTGGGCGGCGGTGGCCTTCGGTCTCGTCACGGGCGAGAAGCTCGACACGGTTTGGGCCCGCCTCCTCAAGGAACCGGCCTTCTGGTGGGGCGGCATGCCCACACAGCCCGCGACCAAGCCGTTCGCCTACGAGCCGTGGGAATCGAGCGCCCAGCCCGAATGCGGGGTCGATCCGTTCAACGACGTGGCCGCGATGGGCCGGGTCTGGTATCTCGAGGTCGTGGCCTGCCAACGGATGGGCGCCCGCGACCGCCTCGTCGAGTCGGTCCGCAAGGTGTGCCGGGCCGCGCAAGCCGACGGTTTCTGGCGCGAGCGTTACCATGCCAAGACCGACGGCTCGGTATCGGCCGACGGCGCCAAGAAATACTGCGAATACGCGGCCGTCCTGGTGCGCGCCGTCTACGGCAACCGGAGCGTTTTTTGGACTGAATTGACATCGGCCGCCATCAGCCCTATCCTTCGCTCGCCGTGATCCGGGGCGGGGATCCGTAGCGAAGGAGGCGGCATGGGAACCGCGAAATCGGGCGATGATCTGAAATTCGGGATCCTGTGGGCCCTGGCCAACCTCCTCGGATGGGCCGTGGCGGGCTGGCTGTCGATCGCGCTGACGGGACTCACCGGCGGAGCGAACGGCGAGCTGCTGATCATCCCGTGCGGCCTGGCCATCGGGTTCGCTCAATGGCTGGTCCTGGCGAAGCGTTTTTCCCGTTCCGGCTGGCTGATCCTGGCCTACGGCCTGGGCTGGTATGTCGGCCTCTGGATCGGCTATAGCACGGGCTTTCTCACGCCCGAGCCCATCACCTTGGGAGCGGCGGGCGGGATCATCGTCGGGGTCATGCAGTGGCTCGTGATGAAGCGCCGTGCCCGCCGGGCCTGGGTCTGGATACCGGCGCTCGCGGCCAGCTCGACCTTCGGTTGCTGGCTCGGCGTGCATGCCGGCATCCGCGTGAACGAGGCCACCTCGCTGGGCACGGCGATGGTTTACGCGGTCGGCGGCGCCGTGGCAGGGGCGGTGATCGGCCTCCTTTCCGGCGCGGTCCTGATCGTCTTGACGCGACCGGATCGGCAGGTGACCGGGGGCTAGCCGCCGTGCCGTGGAAGGACCGGTTCCCCCGGATCGTCGCGCCTTGATCGGACGCCCGGCTAGGGCCTGATGCTCAGCGTGATCTTGAAGACGCCGCGCTCGCCGAGGGGGACGAAACGGCTGACGGGGTCCCAGAGCCTCTCCCAGTTCTTCGTGTAGACGAGGAAGATCTCGTTGCCGGGCGTGATCTGCCAGCGGAAGCGGATGTTGGCCCCCAGGGTCCGGGAGATGCTGTCATACTGGATGTAATTCATCAGGCCGAGGTTCGGGGTCAGGAAAAAATCGGCCTTGAGCTGATACAGGTTCTCTTTGAACGCGCCTTGGGGGAGATGAGCCCGGACGAGCTCGGCGTTCAAGGCTAGGGTCACGAACCCTTTGAGCTTGAGGCCGACGCCGATCGTCGGGTCGCTGTAGCGGCCTGAATAGAATTGGCCGAAGCGCCAGCTCAGGTCGAAGGTCCAGGGCCGGTAGGTGGCGGAACTGAATTCGGCCCGGTAGGCCAGCATATTGTAGGGGCCCGCCGGAATGACGACGCCGGGCGCGACCTCGAAATCGTAGGGAAGGACGTCGCGCTTGGGGATGACGTTGAACTCGATGTGCTCGCCGCTTTCGGTCCGGAGGTTGAGCGGCGCGGTGAAGATCTCGCTTGTCTCGAGGCGGCCCTCGAGGTCCCAGAAGAAATCGCCCTCGAGCTCGAAGAAGAACTGGCGCACGAGATCGCCGACGAAGGTCCCCTTGGCCGGGCGCGGCTGGTAGGCCCCCCCGAGGCTGAGGTTCTGGACCGCGCCGCGTTCGAGAAATCCGATGCCGGGATCGAGGGCATCGCCGTAATAGGAATAGCTGCCGCGGATGTCGAAGAGGTCGTTCGGGTAGTCGAGCCTCACCCCGTACGCGTCGTGGCTCCCCGTCGTGATCGTGTTCCAGTTCCGGACGTGCCATGCTCCGGCAAGGAAGTTCTTGTCCCCGAAGAGACGCGAGGTCTTATAGGTCAGATCGAATCCGGCCAGCGAGTTCCGGGCGCCCGTCGGGCTTCCGTTCGTGAAGATAACCCCGATCTTGCTCTCGGCGAAAACGTTCTGGACGACGCGGGCCGCGACGAAATTCTCGTGCGGCAGGCTCAGATCGAAACGCGGGTCGTCGAAGGCCCTCGTGCCGACGTCGAGGACGGAGATGTTCGTGTTGCCGAGACGCCCGAACATCTTGGCCCCGAAGGCCACCGGGATCTGGCTTTCCCCGAAGAGGCCGATCCGCCGGCTGAAGAACGGCGAGAAGTTCTCGCCGCCGCCGCCAAAGCTGAAGATGTCCGAGCCTTCGAGGAAGAAGGTCCGCTTTTCGGGGAAGTAGAGGGGGAAGCGGGTCAGGTTGATGCGGCGGTCGTCGACCTCGGTCTCGGCGAAATCGGTGTTGTAACTGAAGGC
>Ga0136653_10002248_pt1 | contig 10559 bp, 13 predicted proteins | sample LakKivw275mmetaG_FD_94866 | JGI IMG/M metagenome (GOLD analysis project Ga0136653, IMG submission 94866) | Anoxic lake water microbial communities from Lake Kivu, Rwanda to study Microbial Dark Matter (Phase II) - Lake Kivu water 275m metaG... | ecosystem: Environmental > Aquatic > Freshwater >... | reverse complement strand
CGGCCGGGCGGAGATGCTCGCGGAGATCCCCGGCCTTCTGCAGCTCAAGCGCAGGAAAACCGTTCATTGTCATTGCGAGCCCGAAGGGCGCGGCAATCTGGCCTGCCCGGATACTTCACCCCGTCATTGCAGGCCCGAAGGGCACCCCGAAGGGCGTGGCAATCTGTCCGGGGAGAGCAGATTGCTTCGTCACTGCGCTCCTCGCAATGACGTTCTCAGATTGGATAAGGAGAGGCTGCTGGACGAGCGCGAGCTTCTCTCCCTCGATCTGTCCGCGCATCCCCTGGACTTTTATGTTTTAGGCCAGGGTTTCACCCGCATCAGCGACCTGCCGTCCCTTCCCACCGGGCAGGCTGTGAAGATAGCGGGGTCGGTCATCCGCTACCAGACGCCGCCCACACGCACCGGCAAACGCGTGGTCTATATCATACTGGAGGACGGCAGCGGGGTTGCCGACGTCACGGTATTCAGCGACGTGCAGGAAAAGTGCGGCAGAGTGCTCTTCCGCTGCGGATGGATGGAAGTGCGGGGCAAGATCCAGCGCAGGGGTCCGCAGTCGCTTTCAATCATTGCCACCGAAATAAGGCCTCTCAGGCCGGCAGCCAATCTATAGACACGATCCGGACAAGGCAAGCCTGTCACAAAACATGTTAAACTCATTAGCATGCATAAGTGGGACGCGCATGATTACCAGAAAAGCTCCGATGCCCAGTTCAAGCTGGGCCGCGAGCTCATCTCAAAGCTCGGGCTCAAGGGCAGCGAGGCAGTGCTGGATATAGGCTGCGGCGACGGCAAGGTCACTGCTGAGATCGCTGCACGACTGCCGCACGGCTCAGTCACCGGTATCGACAACTCGCAAGAAATGATAGATCTGGCCTGTCGGACCTTCCCCCGCGACGGATTTCCCAACCTGCGTTTCGTTCACAAGGACGCCTGCCGGCTTGATTTCCATCAGGAGTTCGATATTGTTTTCTCCAATGCCGTGCTCCACTGGGTGAAAGACCACCGCCCGGTCCTGAAAGGAATATATACAGGGCTGAAAAATCCCGGCAGACTGCTGCTCCAGATGGGCGGGCGGGGCAATGTTGCCGATATGACCAGGGTGGTGCTCGGCATTACAGCCCGGCCTGAATGGGCCCCTTATTTCACAGGCTTTATTCCGCCGTACAGCTTCTTCGGAACTGAGGAATACAGCAAATGGCTGCCCGAAGCGGGCTTTAAACCCCTGCGCATCGAGCTGATCGCCAGGGATATGGCGCAGCAGGGCAAAGAGGGACTGGAAGGCTGGTTCCGCACAACCTGGCACCCTTTTATACACAGGGTACCCGGCGCCATGCAGCAGGATTTCATCACGGAAGTCGTGAATGCATATCTGCGGCAGTACCCTCCCGATGCTTCCAACGTCGTTCATATAGCCGCGGTCAGGCTTGAGGTCGAGGCCGTTAAGGACGCCGCCCGACACCGCCGTGATGCTGCTTGAACACTATCAGGATATATTGTCCCCATTTTCGATGAGTCTTAAAAAGATATTCGGGTGATAAATCGAAAAAATGCATAAAAAAAGCAGGGGACGCCTGAGTGCTGGCGCCCCCCGCATTTGGGAGGAGAACCGCAAACTTTAAACCATGCGGGCCACTATAACCACCGCACTGATTATCAACATCCCGCAGATTACCATGGACCAGAAGAGTGCCTGAGCTTTCCAATCCGCCCTAACCGTTCCCACTATCGATTTAATCTCACTCATTTTCTTTCTCCCGGTCGATTCCCTTTCGACGTTTTAATTCTATGCCGTGTATCATACCAATACAATAAGTAATCGGTACTACTTAGTCTGTGACCTTAGTACTATATGACCCTGTACCTGAATTATCACGCGCTATCTCCCGGCGTCACAGAGCAACAAGTATGATTTGGCATCCCGCGCAGTATGATTCGATCTAATAAAAAAGTAGTAGCCCGGCTGGATGCCTGACTACTACTAATGGACGACTTCAGCTAAAGGTCGGAGACACCGCCCGCTTTAGAGACTTGATGTGCCGGATCTACGGCTTGTACCAGCGATAGCTCAGTCTGACCGTGTCTCTCTGGTAGCCGGGGATGTAGCGGTTGTACATGATCGTCTCACCGGGCGGTATGCTGGCGGCGATTGCCACGCTGTTGCCGCTGGTATTTGCCACGATTTTGACATCTGCCATATACCATGACCGGTCTGAGTTGGTGACACTCCCGTTGACTATAAGGGCGTTGACGTTGGAATACTGGTACAAATCCGTCTGGTTTACCCAGACTACGGCAGAATCCGCAGGAGGAACCGAGGACGGCGGCGGGACGGAAATCACCTGTGCGGGAATGTTGGCGCCCGGCAGGATATTCAGGTAGATCGGTACATAAATAGGGCTGTTGGCGGCGCCGTCGGCCGAAATTGTGATAATGCCGGTATAGTGTCCCGGGGCCATGCCGGTTGCATCTACATTAACCATGGCGTCGGTCGTTTGAGTTGTTGCGGCGCCGGGCACCTGCCTCAGATTTATCCAGCGCGCATTATCGCTCATCGATAGATTGAGTATACTTTCCCCCTGACTGACCACCGATAACACCTGGTCGAGGTTCGGCCCCTGCCCCTCCCCTATCGTAAACTCCAGTTTGTCCGGACTTACCACCATTATGCTTGCCGCCGGCGCTGGAGGCGCTACTGGCGCGACAGGTTGCTGGGCTGCCGGGAGACAACCTGCAACAGAAACAATGAAGGCAACAGCTAATAACGCTCCCAGGATCAAGAAACCAGTTTTATGCTCGGCCATTGCTTCCTCCTTAAGCGATATATTCGCATCAACCGCATTATAACATGACAGGTCGTTTCCCCATTACCTCCGGCAATTTGATATCGCCCAACCTCGACTTCCACGGCTTTAACAGGGACGCTTCAGGCCGGGACTTACAACTTTGACAATATGCTTTACCGTACTTATGCTATTATCAGAAACCCGGCCGGCAAGACCTTCTGTGCAATGAAGTATATCGATATAACCATCAGACTGCTGCTGCTGATTCTGCCGCTGGTCGCTGCATCATGCGTCCCCAGGGAATACCCGCTGACCAGCACGGTTACGGAGACCGCCTACAGGACCGAGTACGTAACGGAGGCCTACACTGAAAACGAGACCACTGTTGATGCAGTTACGAGCAGCTGCGAACTCCCCGTTTTCTATAGCTGGTACTCGAATAATATCGCCTTCAACGGCCAGACACGTTTCTGGTATATTGCCTATGATATCCCCCCGTGGCCGGCCTACGATAACCTGCGGCTGACTGTCTCTATCTGGAAGCAATATCAGTACGAGTTAGCCTCCATACGTATTCTCGATATGACTGAAGGGGGACATCTGACTACACCCGATCCGGGCACTGACGGAGATACCGGTAAGGGACAAGTCACGTGGACCTGGATAACTCCCAGTACCACATCTTCCGTCAGCAGTTCGTCCGCCTCATCTTCCGGCGCGTCTGAAACCTCGACCGAGGAATCAACTACCTCTAGTTCTACCTCTGGCGGCGCTTCCACGACATGGCTGGATGCGGCTAATGTGCAGATCAACCAGGCCAGGTTTTTGGGCGGCAGGACCAACCTCTGGTCCAGGCCGGAGGACCCGCAGGTCTTCGAGCTGGACGCCGGCAGGGCTCAGAAGATCGGTATCATCATCTGCGGACCTGAGAATCAGTGGAACGCCCGGGTCACCCTGAGAGGCACATTCACCCGTAATATCGTTTCCTATAAAACGGTCGTCAGAGAGCGCCAGGTGGAGAAACAGGTGCCTTACCAGATACAGAAACAACAGACTATTAATCAGGTCCGGCAGGTGCCGTTCTGGGAGATATTCTCGCAATGAATTATTTGTCCTGCTTTTTCCTCCGCCACAGCCGCCGGCTCACCCGGGCTACAGCAGGGGTCCGTATTGCAGGCACGGCCCTGCCCCTTCTGATTCTGACCATTCTGGCCGTCCCCTCTCTTTCCTGCGCACCCGTTCAATATCCTCAAAAAGAAGTATTTTATGAGACGGTGACTGTTACGGAAAACCGCACGGAGCTGGTCAGTGAGATATATCCTGTGACCCGCACCATAAGCGGCCGGGAGCAGCTTACACCCGATATACTGTGGAGCAGCCCCACTGTAAGGTTTAAGGGCACTCCGTACGTCTGGTACTATGGATACAAGCTTCCCGGCGCCCGGGTCCACCAGACTGAGAAGATCAGGATATCTCTTTACAAGCAGTACTATTACGAAAATGTTGCCGTCAGCCTTTTCGATGTGGGCGCGCGGGGGCAGGTGCTGCAGCCGCCGCTGATCTCCCCCTCTGACCCGGTTGACAGCGCCACGGTCTACAAGGACTGGTTTACATACGGGACGGAGGCTGAGGCGGTCAACAAATGGCTTAATTTGGCCAACATCAAGTTCAATTTCGCCCGCCAGCTCGGAGGGCAGACCGATCTCTGGATGAACAGATGGCAGCCCTATGACATCGAATTCGATACGCGGGGCGCGCGGGATATAGCAGTCCTGTTCACGGGACCCACCACCTCCGAGAACGTCAGGTTCAGTGCCTCGCTCGCCTGGTACGATTATGTCACGGAAAACACCACCCGCATGGTTGAAAGGACGGTACCCTACCAGCTCGAAATGCGCATACAGCGCGAGAGGACTGTAAACAAAACATCGCTGGTGCCTTTCTGGCAGGCGCCCCCTTTTAAATAAAGGGGCCTTCAACTAACGCGGGCCTCAGACAAGGCCCAGATACCATCCCAGCAGCTCTTTTCCCCACAGCAATGTAGCCATGCCGCCGAGGCAGAGAAAGGGGCCAAATGGCATCATTTCTTTCCTTTTCTTGCGCCCGCTGATCAGCAGGACGGCGGCTACGGTACCCCCGGCCACTATACTCAGAAAGAGGGCAACGAAGACCAGCGGAAAACCCACCATCAGGCCCAGCAGTCCGGCCAGCGACACGTCGCCCATACCCATGCCTCCCCTCGACAGCACCACAACCAGCAGTATGAGCAGGGCGCCGCACATTCCGCCTGCCAGGGAGCACAGCAGGAAATTGTTGAAAACGGCCATAAAACCGCTCCCCCCGAAGTAAAGTGACCAGGGCAAACTGTAGTGACCGAGAGTAACCGCCAGTGCCGCCAGCGCCGCTATCAGCAGGGAAGGGTAGACCACAATATTGGGCAGCAGGAATTGCTCGAAGTCAGTGACAAATAATATGATCAGCACGATGGAATAAACGAGCAATATAGCCAGCGCCCAGGTCAGCCCGTATCTGAGGTAGAGGGCTGCGAAGAGCATGCCTGTCACTGCCTCCACGATCGGAATGCGCATCGGTATCGCCTCTCCGCATTCCGGACAGCGGCCTATCGTCATAAAATAGCCGATCAGTGGTATGAGGTGCTCCGCACGACGCCTGGTAGAGCACTTCGTGCAGGCCGGCGGCCTCAGCTGTATCCCGCCTTCCTCCGATACCGATCCCGCCAGCCAGTTAACGGCGGCGCCGCATGCCAGGCCCAGCAGCAAAAAGAGACAGCCGGTTATAGCGTTAACGATATTATCCACGAATATATTTCTGTTCGCCCATGCCGAAGTAGCGGTTAAAATCCAGTCTGGCGCCCGATTGTTCACTGACGGTGCCCCTCAAATAGCCGTAGGGACCGAAATACTTGACCTTCAGTATCCCTATATTCAAGTCGATTTTACCCATGTCGACCGGTTTGAAATACAGGTCCACCATTCCATAGCGGTCCCGTATCTGCCACTCCTCTTCAACACCCTGAGGCCTGTCGAACTTGACCGGCGGCAGCAGCTCTATTTTACCATCCACCCACAGGCAGTTCTCGTTATATTTCTCAGCATCGATGCTCTGGTTATCGGTCAGGTTGAAACCAACCAGCCGGCCTTTATCGTCATAGCCGGCCGTAGTCACCCAGTCGTACTTCATCTCGTAGGGATAAAAACCCTTGTGATCATCGATGATCGCAAAGCTTTCTTCGCGCTTAAACTCTATTTTCTCCTTGCCCAGCATGAGGCTCCCCTGCATGGGCATAAGACATTTATGAGAGTAAACGCTGCTGTTTTTGCCCATGGGTATGGAGACGACGATGGGCGCCACGACTCCATTATCGTGGATGGCCTCGAAATGCGCCTCCATATCCGGCAGGCCCTTCTGGTCGCGTATGAGTATATTGATATAAAACCTGCCCTTTGCTAGATTGCTGATAATCTCGATCGAGGAGTCCTTGTCCATGTAAGATTGTCGGCTGTCCCAGATGGACGCGGGGACCTTGATCTTCCATGCGGGCAATATTTTCTCGAACAGATATTTTTTTTTCTGCTCCTTATCGTAGACGACGAACTGCGCCAGCGCCGTGATCTTGGCGCTGTATAACACGGCCAGCATGAACCACCGGCTGTTTCCAAGCTGAAAAGCCTGCCACTCCTTCAGTCTGAGATCGAGGATGGGTTTGGGGAGCCATGCCCCGAACACGTTCACAGCGTCGAGCGGATTAACCTTTTTAAATTGACTGCTGAAAGTGCCGAATACAAACTTGCCATCGCTGACCAGGTTGTCCGGGGCTGTCCGCATTTCTCTTGGTCGATATTCCGCCATCTCTTACCCCCTTTGCGGATATTGTGCTCCATGAACCGTAAAATATCAAAGTATGCGTGTCCATTTAAACGGATGCCCTGCTTGTAATAGAATAGTATATAAATGAGGACCCTCGCTGCGATACTATCCGCCTGTATAATACTGGTGTCGGCCGGCTGCTCGCCCAGGTTCATGACCGCCGGCACACTGGGTAAGTATGTCTATTTCCCTGTGGACCCCCGCCAACTGATAACGGTTGACGATCCGGCCATCCGCCAAACGCTGAACATGATCACGTCCGATAAGACTGATTTCCGGTCCGATTTCAGAAAACTGCAGGCCTGGGTATCATCGCATATCCGATATTCCAATGACAGCTATTATCACTGGCAAACGCCCGCGGAGACGTTGCAGAAAAGGACAGGGAACTGCAAGGATTTCGCGGTCCTGCTCTGCACGCTCAGCCGGGCGGCGGGCGTGCCGGCCGGGGATATTTTCGTGGCCATCGGCAAAGACCGCAGCAATAACACGCACGCCTTCATAATAGAGAAATGGGTCCTGGACCGCTGGGAGGTGGTCGAGCCGCAGGTGGGAGGCTTCGTTATCTCCGATTTGACTTCCCTGGATACAGCCGACAGATACGCCATTTACTCCCGCTTCAATGATAAATACTACCTGGGCGAGACGGCATTCATCACGGGCTCCGAAACGTTCCTCGCATCGGGTTCCCCCGCGTCAGCCGCCAGCAGTCAGGCTGCCGTCAGCCCGGAGCCGCCGGCCGCCAGCCCTTCCCCGCCGGTCAATCCTCTCCCCGAAATCGACTACTTCTATTTCAAGCGGGTCCCCAACGTCGTAGGTGCATCCAGCAACAACATGCTTACCTGGCAGGTAACGGGCGCAACGCTGGTATACATCGACAACGGCATCGGATACGTGGCGGCTTCGGGAAGCCAGCTGGTCTCTTCTCCGGCAACAGCCTTCACCATCACCGCCAGAAATGAAAATGGCGAGGTTAAAACGCAGGCTTTCAGGTAAGGCAAACTGTGGATGGGGCGCCCGCTGAACGGCTGGTCAATGGCAGCAGTATCTGCAGGGTACAAACAGGCATTTGCTGTTGTTATTGGCCCCGGAACAGCCCATGCTCGTATCGCTCCTGCCCCAGCTGGTAGCATTGCAGCCTGTGCGTCCGGTGCTGTTCCCCCAGGTCTTGAAGCACGGAAAAACGGTCGTGGTATTGTTGTCTGCCGCCGCAGGCGCCAGCCCCGATAGCACCGTAGCAGCCAGGCATATAAGTGCGACGGCGATTACTGCGACCAATCTTATTTTGAGTGTCATACCTTTACCTCCACGCTTATCCGGCCAGCAGATTATTTCCGGTTCTGGAGCCAGCGGTCAGAGTCGAACTGACGACCAGCTGTTTACGAAACAGCTGCTCTACCACTGAGCTACGCTGGCATCCGAAGCTAATCACCAAAAGTTTAGCGCCATTTTAGCGCCGGATTTTTAGACGCTATGCCGGCGGGCATTACGCCGTCCAACAGTGTCATAGCTTCTTCTTGCATGCCTGATATTATATGAGAGTAGCAATCCATTGTAAACGCTACGCTTGCATGTCCCAGAGCCTCGCTGATCACCTTCGGCTTGGCGCCGAGCAGTAGCATCAAACTTGCGAAGGTATGCCGCAGGTCATGAAACCGTACTCCTTCCAGGCCTGATTTCCGGGCCAGCCGGGTGAAAGAATGGCTCAATACAGTTGGATCAATCGGCTTTCCCTCCGCGCTGAAAACCAGAACATCCTCGGTGTGTGGCTTGCCCATGGAGTTAAATAGGTCCTGCTGCGCTTCCAGGTGCTCCCTCATGTAAAGCCCGAGTTTGGGGGTCATGGCCACCCGGCGCCGGCTGTGGCTTGTTTTGGGTTCTTTAAACTCACATACGCCCCGGCGCTTATATAACACCTGGGACACGGAGATCGAGAGCATATTTAAATCAACGTCACGCCATCTTAAACCCAATAGCTCTGCCTGCCGCATGCCGCTGTTTAACGCGGTGTATATGACAGGGTAATAATAGTTGTCCTTTGCCCTTTCCAGCAGTATCTCAACTTCCGCCGGCGTGAGCGTGCGCATCTTCTTGCCTTTCGGTGACGGCGCGTCCACCATGTCACAGGGATTGCGGCCTAAATAACCTTGCCTGACTGCGTACTTCAAGCTCTGTGATAATACGCGGTGATAGTGATGCACCGACCGCCGGCTTACCTTCTCACAAGCCTGGCCGTAGTATTTCTGAATAGCAGCCGGTTGAAGCTGCTTTAACTGGATCTGTCCCAGGGCTGGTATTAAGTGTTGCTCAACAATGGAAGTGTAGGCGTCTAGCGTGCGTACTGAGCAGTTCGTCTTGACGTAGCCGTCCAGCCAATTACGCAAGTGCTCGGCCACTGTGATGCGGCCCGTAGAGGGCTTGATACCCTTCTCAAAGTTAATCAGTAATTCATTAAGTCTGTTCTGGGCATCCGCCTTTAAACCATGGACCTTTTCAAAATGGCGGCACCGCTGGCCCTCAACAGATGTCAAATCAATGGTTATTTGCCAGCAATTACGCCCGGTGTTACGTATCCGCCCTCTCATTTCTTTGACCCCCTCGCCTTTTTCTGTTTTTCCGGTTTCTGAATTTCATCAGACAACATGGTTTTAGTATACTGCACGCCGAAGCCGGTTATCGGTTCCCTATATATTTTCTCAACCATATATTTCTCAGACAGCTTCTCCCCTGAGATCATTTTATAAAGGATGATGTTAAGTATCTGCCAATCAAATCCGCTGTGGGTGATCATTTTCTCAAGCAGCTCAATCCAAGAATGAAAGAGGGCACTATCAACCAGTTCTTCCCTCTTCTTGTAAAAAGGATGCAACCATGATACCCACTTAGCCTGCCGGATAGAGAGCGCGAAGCCTTGCCTGCGCTTAAGGATCATCCAGGCTTCTATAACAGCGGGGAGCGACTCCGGCGGCAGCGGGTATGTATTCAATGTTCTCAGGTCCCAGGGCTTATCCTGGGGGTCGTCCTCCGCGTGGTTACGATAATAAGAGATCATCCGCTCGAGAACGGCCAAATCGGGCACATCTTCCTTCCGTCCCCTAATTTCAACCTGCAATTTCTCCGCCAGCGCAGTACGCGGAATGCGTGGCTGCTCCAGGGCTCTCTCAAAGATCAGGCCCTTTGTTTCCGGGGATATTCTGGCACGTTTCTGTCGCTGAATCATCATCTATTCCTTTAATTCCTTCTTAATAGATATCACTATTCCTTGTTAATACCTATACTATTCCGTACAAGCTAATTATAATTGTAGGTAATGAAACCTGTCAACTGCTTAAGAATTATAGGAGGCAAATACGTGGACAAATTAACCTACACCGTAGAGGAAACCGGAAAGGCTCTCGGCTTATCCAGGGCCAGCGCTTACAAAGCTGTACACGATGGCACTATCCCGACAATTCGCATAGGCAGGCGGCTCGTGGTGCCCCGTGTGCAGCTTGAGAAGCTATTGAACGGAAGGTCAGAAGGAACGCCCGATGCAAAACCAACCGGAATATAAAGATAGAACATTCATCTGCAAGGACTGTGGCCAGCCCTGGGTATTTACCATCTCGGAGCAGAAGTTCTACAGTTCCAAGGGGTTGAAAATTCCCCTGCGCTGTCCTCAATGCCGGGCGGAGCGCAGGGCCACCATCAACCGCGATGAAGGCCGGTGCCATGGGTAAAATAGCAGAAGAGCATCCGGTGCTGGAAGCCCCGACGGAAAAGGTCAGCCCGTTCGCATTCACCGAAAGCGATGAAAAGGAAGGTAAGGAGCAGAAACTCCGTGATTACAGGCAGAAAATAAATGCTAAGAGTATTGAAAAACAGCGCAAGGGAAAAGACCATCTG
>Ga0136653_10002246_pt1 | contig 10561 bp, 10 predicted proteins | sample LakKivw275mmetaG_FD_94866 | JGI IMG/M metagenome (GOLD analysis project Ga0136653, IMG submission 94866) | Anoxic lake water microbial communities from Lake Kivu, Rwanda to study Microbial Dark Matter (Phase II) - Lake Kivu water 275m metaG... | ecosystem: Environmental > Aquatic > Freshwater >... | reverse complement strand
GAAACTTGTCGTGGCTTCCTCAATGAGCATCTACGGGGAAGGCCTTTATAAGTGTAAAAAATGCGGTAAGGTAAAACCACCATTACGCAATTTTAATGTCCCGACTCCCGACTCCCGAATCCCGGGGTCTAATTACTGGGAGCCGAGATGTCCCTACTGCAAAGGTCGCTTGAAACCGGTACCGACCACCGAAGATACTCCTCTTGTTTCCAACTCAATATATGCTGTTACCAAGAAAGAGCAGGAGGAAATGTCCCTGCTGATAGGCAAGGCCTACGGTATCCCGGTGGTGGCTTTAAGATTTTTCAATGCATATGGCCCCAGGCAGTCACTGTCAAATCCTTACACAGGTGTTGCCGCAATTTTCCTCAGCAGGATAAAGAACAATAATCCCCCGGTGATATACGAGGACGGCCTGCAGACAAGGGATTTCATATGGGTTGGGGATATCGCTGATGCCTGCATCCTTTCCATGGAAAAGAAAGAGGCGAATTACCAGGTCTTCAACGTGGGATCCGGCAAACCGATTGCAATTCTTGATATTGCGAAAACATTGATAGGAATGCTCGGAGCCCAAGGCAGGGTTTATCCGGACGTAACATGCAGATTCAGGAAAGGCGACGTAAGACACTGCTATGCGGATACCGGGAAGATAAGGAAGATGCTGGGTTTTGAACCGAAGGTTTCATTTGAGGAAGGTTTGAAAAAACTTATGGACTGGTCAAAGAAAGCGAAAGCCGAAGACCGTTTTGCAAAGGCATCAGGGGAACTGGAAAAAAGAAATCTCATATAGTATTGCATAATCCTTCAAAATGCTGTATAATACCTCAAGAGGTGATAAGAAATGTTAATAATTGAGGAGAGAGCTGTTTACACGACAAAAGAACTGGCGGAGATTTTGAAGATGACTCCCGTAACGATAGAGCGCAAGATAAGGAGAAAAGAAATCAGGGCGTCAAAAATAGGAAGGGAATACCGCATTCTTGGAAGAGACGTTCTTCTTTTGTTTGAATGGCAGAACAGATTCAGAGACCTTATGAATGAGATAGGGCGTGACATGAAGAAAAGAGGCATTAAAAAGGAAGATGCCGTTTCCGCAATAAAAAAGGCGAGGGGCAATGCCCGTCTTTAAGGTTGTGATAGACACGAATGTTTTCGTCTCATATTTCTGGGGTGGCAATCCGAAAAAAGTAATTGATTTATGGATAGACGGAGAACTGGTCCTGTTGATTTCTGCTCCAATAATTGATGAAATCGGAAGAACTTTGATCGGATTGGGGGTTGCTGAAGAAACAATTGCGGCTCTCTGTGAAATGCTGCTAATGAAATCCGATTTGGTTATACCAAAACGCGAATTTCATGTTGTCAGGGAGGACCCGGCGGACAACAAATTCGCGGAATGTGCCGTTGAAGGAAATGCTGATTATCTGATAACGGGCGATAATCATCTCTTGAAGCTCGAGCGGGTAGTTAAAACACGGATTGTAAATCCTTCGGAATTCTTGAAAATCCGCAATGAACATAAAGCTAAGCGTTGTGATACCGGCAAGAAATGAAGAAGATAACATAGAGGAAACTGTGAACGGTTTGATTTTGTTTTTAAATCCTCATGAAGCGGAGGTTATTGTCGTAAACGACCATTCAACCGACGGCACACGAAAGATAGTGAAAAATCTGGCGGAAAAGTGCGGATTTGTAAAGCTTGTTGACAATTTGAAATCCCCGGGTTTCGCCAATGCCCTGAAAACAGGATTTGAAAATGCGTCCGGGGTATTTGTCGTACCGGTCATGGCGGATAGATGCGATGACCCTTCAACCGTGCCGGGGATGCTTGAGAAGGCGTCGGAGGGATATGATCTTATCTGCGGTTCAAGATACGTTCGTGGAGGCGGAAGGATTGGCGGACCGCTGGTGCAGGGAATTTTTTCAAGGTTGGTAGGGGTTACGCTTCATCTTTTCACAGGCATAGGCACAAAGGATGCATCCAATGCTTTCAAGATGTACCGGAAGGAAATCCTGCTTTCGCTACCTCTGGAAGAGAAGGGATTTGCAGTGTCAATGGAAGCGTGTGTCAAGTTTTTCATGCACGGATGCCGAATCGCCGATGTACCGACCGTATGGTATGGCAGGAAGAAAGGAAAATCAAAATTCCGTCTCTCCAAGACCTTGCCCTATATCCGGCTGTATTTGCTAACCATAGTAAAAAAATCCCCCCTCACCTCAATCCTCCCCCTCGAGGGGGGAGGCAATAGGAGGGGGTGAAATGGTAAAAACATGGACGTTTCAATAGTTATTCCGGCATACAACGAGGAAGGAAGAATCATACCGACGTTGGAGAAGATATGCAGTTATTTTCAATCAGCGGGCATGAGTTTTGAAGTAATAGTGGTTGACGACGGCAGCAAAGACGGCACGGTTAGAACAGTCACACAGTGGCAGAAAAACAAATTGTTTTCCTCCCCCTTGAGGGGGGAGGATGAAGGTGGGGGTGAAATAGTGAGAATTATTTCTCACCCGGTGAACATGGGCAAGGGGGCGGCTGTAAGGACAGGCGTGCTTGCGGCAAAGGGAAACCTTATACTTTTTTCGGACGCGGACCTGTCAACGCCGATAGAAGAATTTGAAAAACTCAGGAGAGTAATGGATGAGGGATATGACGTTGCGATAGGTTCCAGGGGATTGTCAGAATCAGACGTGAAGATAAAACAGAATCTGCTAAGGAGAATGATAGGTGTTGCGGGTTCATATATGATAAAACTCATGGTGATAAAAAGGTTTGCCGATACCCAGTGCGGTTTCAAGATGTTCAGCAATGAAAAGGGGAAGCTGCTCTTCCGCAGGCAGAAGATACAGGGTTTTGCCTTTGACGTGGAGTTACTGTACAGGGCTGTCAGAAGGAATTACAGGATAAAAGAGGTGCCTGTCGTCTGGATGAATTCTGTGGTCAGCAGGGTTGATACGGTGAGAGACCCCCTGAGGGTATTGAGGGACCTTTTAAGGATACGGATGGGGTTTTGAAATGGATAAAATGAAATTTTCCGTCGTGGTGGCGGTGGCTCCGGATAGAACTCCGGAGGTTATTGAAAGTCTGAAAAGACAGGAATACCCGGCCGAAAACTATGAAGTGATAGTCAAAAGAGGAAACAACACTTCGGATAACCGCAACAGTGGAGTGAAAGAATCCAGGGGTGAAATCATCGCTTTCGTTGATGACGATGCGATTCTGGAAAAGGACTGGCTCAGAAAGGCAGATGATTTTTTTTTGAGACATCCCGAGGTTGATGTTGTCGGAGGACCCCAGTTGACCCCGGCCGACGACACGCTTCTTGGACATGCATCCGGCGACGCTCTTGCAAGCATCCTGGGAGGGGCGTCCATACGCAACAGGTACAGAAAGGGTGAATTGAATCTGAATTCCGACGAGAGAGAACTGACTTCAGCCAACGTCTTCTGCAGGAAGAACGTTTTTGACATAGCGATGTTTGACCGCCGGTTCTGGCCCGGGGAAGACCCTGTTTTTTTCAATGAACTTGTGGCAAAAGGGCTGAAACTTGCGTATTGCCCCGAATTGTATATCTATCACAGGCGGCGAGGTGCGATGTCAGGACTTGCCGTGCAGGTATTCCGTTACGGTTATGTCAGGCCGCAGATACGCAATACAGGAAAGACGGAAACCACAAATTTTTTGTTTCTTGTGCCTTCTGTTTTTCTTATCTATCTGATCTGCCTGCCGATTCTGATTAAACTGAACAAGGTCTTCTCAATGCCGTTGCTGGCGTACGTGATTCTGGTTATTGCCGTTTCTCTTATTCTTTCTGCAAAAGCAGGAAGATACCGGCAGTTTCTTTTGCTTCCCGCAGTTTTTTTCACCATACACGTAAGTTACGGAACCGGCTTCCTCTGCGGATTTGTAAACAATCTAAAAAGAAATAATTTACTGAGGAAAATTGAATTACATTTTAAATTACTTTTCCCGTATTTTAAAAACAGGGAAAAGAATATTCTCGCTTCAATTGCCATGGGCAAAGGGTTAGATATAGGATGTGGTTCCAGAAAGATTTCTCAGAATTGTATTGGTATAGATATTACACCAAAAGGCGAGAGGGGGAAATTTGGCTGTGAAAAGAACAAGATTTCAGTAGCGGATTATGTTTGTTTAGGCGACAATCTGGAGATTTTCAGAAACGATGAAATGGATTTTGTTGTCGCAAAGCATAATCTGGAGCATTATTCATCTCCGGAGAAAACTCTGTCGGAATGGAAAAGAGTTTTGAAAAAAGGCGGTAGAATAGGAGTGATTGTACCGGATGACAATTATGTCAATTCTTTGGATTTAGACCCGACGCATAAGGTAAGTTTTAATTTAAACAGGTTGGAAAAACTTTTTATGCAGTGCGGTTTTAAAGTTCTTAAATCGGGCATAGCTATTAAACACTGGAGTATATATCTTATAGTGGAAAAACCGTAGAAACAAAAATGGAAGAGAGAAATCTTAACCTCGGCTGAGGAAAGAATATAAGAAAGGATTCTGTCGAACTGGAAGCGGAGAAATAAAACCCCTCATCCTTCCCTCTCCCCTCGGGGGAGAGGAATAGAAGGTGAGGGGATTGGAGATGAATTTCAAATGAATACCGGACAAAAACCGCTTGTGAGTTTTGTAACACCGATGAAGGAGCGGGATTACCGGGTTATGGGGCTTATCAGGTCAATCAGGGAACAGAATTACCCTCAGGACAGGATAGAGATACTGGTGATTGACGGAGGGAGCGCGCCGGACGTTCTTGAAGCATGCAGGGAAGCCGGCGCGAAAATATATTTCAACGAAAGAGGGCTTGCCGAGGGTGCAGGGATGGGTAAAGACCAGGGCATATGGAAAGCAAAAGGGGAATATATAGTAATTGCCGAAAGCGATATAGAATTAATAGGCAATAACTGGATAAACAACATGATAGACCCTCTTGAAAGCAATGCTCTGTTATTTGCCTCGGTACCTCGCCTTCATATAGACAGGAAGGATAACGCGGTGAACAGGTACCTCAGTTACGTGGGTGTTGACCCGTTCGCGGTATTCAGGGCTCTGGACGGCCAGCTTGCCCTGGGACTTGTGAAGACAGAGGATATGGGTAGCTACTACAGGGTGCGACTCAACAGGGAAGAACCTTATTGCATGGGGAGCAACGGATTCTGCTTCAGGAAAAATCTCATTGAAAAAGTCGGTGATTATGCACAGGACGTTGAATTCATGGCGCGCATAGCGAAGCATGGACTTCTTGAATTTGCCATCCCGAAAGAAACGGAAATTCTTCATAAGAATGTAAAAGGTTTCAAAGATTTCCTTCGGAAAAGGATAAGATGGACAAGAAAGTATTCAAAGGTGTACGTGCATGAAAAAAAAGATTTCGTCTGGATTACGAAAAAGTCTGAATTCTTCCTTTATATCCTGAAAAACCTTTTCGTATTTCCGAACATTCCCGTTGCGGTCAGGAAAGCCTTCCACTACAGGGATATATGCTGGCTGATGCATCCGTTTATACTATTCTTGTCCACGTTTATCAATATCTTTTTTGCCCTGCAATCCAGGAACATGATGAAGGATGTTTTTTCAAAATGAAAGAAAAATATATAATTCCGGCACTGCTGGTAATGTCAGCCATTGTTTGTATTACCGGCTTCCGCTGGGGATTGCCGTCTCCTGCGTTGAACAAACTGTATTTCAGCGGCGGTCCGGCTATTGAGGAAAGGTTCAAAGCGGCGGAATCAGAGAAAACGGGAATACCGCGCTCTTTTTACAATCCCATACGCAGTTACCATCCCGACGAGTATTTCGTAATCAAGAGTCTTCAGTCAATAGACCCGAAAGAATTGAGGTTGAATTCTGGACAGTTTGCCGTCGGAGGGGCTTTTCTTTACCTGTACGGGATAGTGCTGCTTTTTTTGTCAAGATTGGGCTTTATCCGTTTAACAGGTAATATTCTTTTCTATTTTCTCAATCCCCGGGAAATCGCCCGTTTTTATATCGCCGGCAGGATGTTGTGCATCTTATATGCCACAGGCACGGTATTGCTTACGTACCTGCTTGCCAAAAAAATATGGCAGAGTAAAACTGCGGGTTTTTTATCGGCTGCATTGCTGCTTTTTTCCCCCGTATTTATTCTGAATTCACATTACATGTACGTGGATATCCCCGGCACTTTCTGGATAATGCTCACGCTCTATCTCGCCGTGAAATTTCTCAGAGACGAAAGATCCATTCCTTTTGTCATGGGGCTTACCTCAGGTATGGCTGCAGGCAACAAGATCACGTTCGTGCTTTCTTTCTTTATCCCGCTTGCGGCTTTTGCAATTTCCGCGAAGAGGACTGGCGAGAAGTTTAGAGAGGGACTGTATGCATTATCGGGTTTCCTTGCGGCGCTGATTCTCACGAATCCGTTCATCTTTGTGTCTTTCCGCCAGTTATTCAGGGGACCCGGGCAGCATGCCACAGGATTATCCTTTACGCCTCTGTTTTACATTTGCTCATTGAGATATGGTCTGGGACTGCCCCTGCTTCTATTCCTGTCCGTCGGTTCTGTCATAGCATTTTTGAAGAAAGACGGACAGTTCAGGGATAAGGTATTGCTTGCAGTATGGATTATCTTTTTCTTTGCGTTAATGTCGGTATTGTCCCTCAAGTTCGCAAGGTATATGCTTCCGATCGTGCCTGCACTGGCGATTTTCGGAACAGGCGCATGGTTTACCACAGGCGGAAACAGGATTTTACGTTTTTCAAGGAACAGTTTGATTGTGCTTATGCTTCTGTTCACTTCTGCCTACGGGTTATCGTATGAGAGATTTTTTGTTCAGGAAAATGTCAGGACACTGGCAGGGAAATGGATCAGGGAGAATATCCCGGCAGGAAGCAGCATGGGAGTGACCGAGGTTCCGTGGCAGTTCCAGATGCCGCTTTTTGACTGCGCGCTGTACGACGTGGTTGTGACTGGCTATGATTTTGCGGTGGCGATGGAGAAAAATCCAGATTACTTTGTCCTTTCATCGTTTCAGGCACCCATTCCGACCTATCCCCTGAGACTCCAGAAGGAGCGTAACGATTTCTGGGAGAGATTCAGCAATTCCGGAATGTATAAGGAGAAAAAAGTTTTCCGGAAAGTTCCTTCGTTTTTCGGGATGACTTTCAAAAAGGATGTATTGCCGGAAGATTTGATATATCTCAATCCCACTATTGTAATATTTGAGAAGGAATCCTGAGATGCGTAAGTTTTTTAATTATTCCCTGTCCGGAAGTCTCATTGCGCAATATCCTTTGAAGGAGAGGGAGAAAGCCCGGCTTATGGTTGTGAGAAGAGAAAACGGCGGGATAGAGGAAGATCTTTTTCCAGACCTGGAGGGCTATTTCCAGAAGGGGGATGTTCTAGTTTTGAACGACACGAGGGTGATCCCTGCCAGGCTGAATGGGCTCAAGGATACAGGAGGCAGGGTTGAGATATTCCTTTTGAGGAAGGTGGAACCTTTCAGATGGGAGGCGCTTCTCAGGGGCAGGATAAGGGAAGGACAGATATGCCGCCTTGACAATGGAAAAACCACGAGCGGTGTACCGGATAATCTGGCAAGGATACTCAGCCGGACACAAAAAGGCAGTTACATGGTGGAATTCTCCACTGACAAGGACGAGGAGATCTTCAGGTTTGGAAAGACTCCCCTGCCTCCATACATAAAGAGAAGTCCGACGAAAGAAGATGAATCCTATTACCAGACCGTTTATGCCGCGAAAAAAGGGGCTGTAGCTGCACCGACTGCCGGCCTCCATTTTACAAATGAGATGCTTGAACGGATCAAGAAGAAGGGGATCAATGTGGTATATATTACGCTTCATATAGGGTGGGCATCCTTCAAGATACTTGAAGAAAACGGAAATACGGCTGGTGAGGAGTATAGAGAGATAAGCGAGGAATCCGCAAGTATAATAAACGCCACAAGAGAATCGGGTAAAAAGGTTTTTGCCGTCGGAACAAGCGTTGTAAGAACACTTGAGAGTTCTGTCCGGAATGGTCGTGTTGTCCCATCGGTCGGGTATACGGATTTATTCATAAAACCCGAGTTCAGTTTCAGGACGGTTGATGCGCTCATAACCAATTTTCATCTGCCGGGCTCAACTCACCTGTACCTTGTATGTGCTTTTGCCGGCGTTGACTTGATGGAAAAAGCATACAGGATTGCGGTAGAAAACAGGTACAGGTTTTATTCCTACGGGGATGCGATGCTTATAATATGAGACAGGGTTACGGGGTTCGGGATCAGGGAGAAGGAAAAATGTTTGGATTCAAGATAATAAGAAAGGATAAAGAGACAGAGGCGAGGGCAGGGGAGATAACAACGCCACATGGGGTTGTGAGAACTCCCTGTTTTATGCCCGTTGCAACTCTTGGAACGGTAAAAACTCTTTCTTCAGAAGATTTGTTATCGGAAGAGATGGATGTGGAGATGCTGATTGCAAACGCATACCACCTGTATCTGAAACCAGGAGTTGATATAATTGAAAAGGCGGGTTCCCTCCATAATTTCATGAACTGGGGCAGACCTATTGTGACCGACAGCGGAGGTTTCCAGATATTCAGTCTTGAACACGTGAGAGTTGAAGAGGAGGGCGTGCATTTCAGGTCAAGGATAGACGGCTCGGTTCACCATGTCACCCCGGAAAGGTCCATGGAGATACAACAGAGGATAGGAGCGGATATCATCATGGCTTTTGACTACTGTCCCAGGACATGGAACGACCGCGAAGAGGTTAAACTGAGCGTGGAGACGACGATAGGATGGGCTGAAAGATGCCTGTCTGCTTTTAACCTTTCGGCAAGGAATAGGCAGTCTCTCTTTGGAATTCTGCAGGGAGGTATATACAGGGATTTAAGGGAAACCTGCATTGAGAAGATGGGCAGAATGGATTTCCCTGGTTTCGGGCTGGGGGGACTGAGCATAGGGGAACCGTTTGAAAAAACCGTTGAGACCGTTGACCTCACAGTCGGTCTGATTCCTCCTGCAAGAGTAAGGTACTTCATGGGACTGGGCATGCCCCTGCAGATTCTTGACATGGTTGAGATGGGAATTGACCTTTTTGATTGCGGAATGCCCACGCACATCGCCAGAACAGGTTCCACGCTTACGTCGGCAGGAAAAATAAACATAAAGGCGGGAAAATACAAGAAGGATTTTACACCCCTTGACTCAGAATGCGATTGCCTGGTATGCCGGAATTACACGAGGGCATATATCAGGCATCTGCTCAATACGGATGAAATTCTCGGACTGCGTCTTAATTCCTACCATAATCTGTATTTCATAATGCAATTCATGAGGGCGGTAAGGGATGCGATTGCCGGGGGCAGGTTCAAGAAATTTCGCAAAGACTTTGAGAAAAAGTATAATATAATGAAGTAAATGGCCGAAAACCAAAGTACCTCACCCGTTGTTATTGCGAGCGAAAGCTAAGCAATATGGATGAGATTGCCACGAGCCGATATCATCCGCAATGACAAAAAAGTGGCGGGGATTGCCACGCACAAGACGCTCGCAACGACAAAAAGCGTCGTCTCACGTTTCAGGCTTATAAAAACAGGGGGGAAAAATGATACTTGCGCAGACACAACCTCAGGCAGGAGCCCTGGGAGCATTGTTGCCATTGATCATGATATTCTTCGTTTTCTACTTCCTTCTCATCATGCCGCAGCAGAAGAAGCAGAAGGCACACAAGAAGATGCTTGATGAACTGAAAGAAGGGGATAAGGTGGTAACGGTGGGAGGAGCAATGGGTGTTATCAGCAGGATAAAGGATAATGTTGTGACGATTGAATTCAAAGACGGTGTTAAGATAGACTATCTGAAGAACGCCGTGTCGCAGGTTATGAAACCTCAAAATGGATAACAGGACAGGAATGGAAGAAAAATTCCCTCCCCAGTATAATTCCAGGACAGTGGAATCCGGGCTCTACGAATCATGGGAGGAAAAGGGGTATTTTAGAGCCGGGGGGCAGAGGGCTGGCGGGAAGAAGTATGTTATTGTCATTCCTCCGCCTAATATAACCGGTTTTCTGCATATGGGGCATGCCCTGAACAATACCATTCAGGATATACTCATACGCTGGAAAAGAATGATGGGATTCAACGCCCTGTGGGTTCCGGGTACCGACCATGCAGGTATAGCCACGCAGAACGTTGTTGAGAGGATGCTTTCCGAGAAAAATCTTGACAGGAAATCCCTGGGTAGGGAAAAATTCGTTGAAGAGGTCTGGAAATGGAAGGATGAATACGGGTCAAGGATAATCTTCCAGTTGAAAAAACTGGGCGCTTCCTGCGACTGGAGCAGGCAGAGGTTCACCATGGACGAGGGATTGTCCCGCGCCGTGAAGGAAGCATTTGTGCTGCTTTATGACAGGGGGCTCATCTACAAGGGGAAGAGAATCATAAACTGGTGCTGCAGATGCGGAACCGCTCTTTCTGACGAGGAAGTGGAATACAGTGATGAGAATTCTTTTCTCTACTATCTCAGGTATCCGCTTGTTGACGGAGG
>Ga0136653_10002245_pt1 | contig 10562 bp, 9 predicted proteins | sample LakKivw275mmetaG_FD_94866 | JGI IMG/M metagenome (GOLD analysis project Ga0136653, IMG submission 94866) | Anoxic lake water microbial communities from Lake Kivu, Rwanda to study Microbial Dark Matter (Phase II) - Lake Kivu water 275m metaG... | ecosystem: Environmental > Aquatic > Freshwater >... | reverse complement strand
TAAAGGAAAGGGTGGAGATGATAACCAGCCTGGAGCATGACGGGGACGCTATTAACCACCAAATTATGGCTCAACTTTACCGCACTTTTGTGACACCGCTAGACCGTGAGGATATCGCCCTTCTAGCCAATACTCTGGACGATGTCACCGACCTGATTCATTCCGCCGCGGATGCTATGCTGCTATACAAAGTGGAGCGCCCTACAGATAAAGTAAAAGAACTCGCCGATGTCGTGGTCGAGGCTGCTCGTGAGGTGGAGAAGGGAGTGGCAGAAATCCACGACCGCATCGACAAGGACCAGCTCCTAAAACGCTCCATGGAGATTAATCGACTGGAGAATGTAGGGGACAGCGTTTACCGCTCGGCATTAGCCGAGCTTTTTATAGACTCACCGGATTTTGCCTATCTGATAAAGTGGCGTGAGATTTACGAGGACATCGAATCTGCCATCGATAAATGTGAGGATGTGGCCAATGTCCTGGAGGGCATAGCTCTTAAATATGCCTGAGACCCCATGTTAGATTTGCCTCAAACTCAATCCGGCGGAATGCGATGGACTTAAATTTAGTTTTCATAATCTTTGTTATCCTCGTAGCTCTGGGTTTCGACTTTACCAATGGCATGCACGATGCCGCTAACTCCATTTCCACCATTACCTCTACCAGGGTATTATCACCGAGACAGGCCGTCATCTGGGCCGCCTTTTTTAACTTCGTGGCCTTTCTCATATTTGGGACGGCTGTGGCCACCACCATCGGCAAGGGTATGATAGATGTCAATACGGTAACCCCAACCGTAATTCTAGCCGGCGTTTGTGGTGCCATTGGCTGGAATATATTTACCTGGTGGTTGGGGTTACCTACCAGTTCTTCTCATGCACTCATAGGCGGATACGCCGGAGCCGCCATAGCCAAGAACGGCTTTGGTGTGATTATAGCCGGCGGCTGGTACAAGATGTTGGCTTTTATCGTTTTGGCACCTGCCATCGGTCTGGTTTTAGGTTATATATTGAAAGTGATTCTTACATGGGCGGTGCATAAACAGTCACCGACTGCGGTGAATAAATGGTCACGATTTGCGCAGTATTTTTCGGCAGCCCTTTACAGCCTGGGCCACGGCGGCAATGATGCGCAGAAGACCATGGGCATTATAACCAGCCTGCTGTTCGCTGGCGGCTTAATCAAGGTCTTTGCAGTACCTCTGTGGGTAGTTCTAAGTGCTCATGCGGCCATAGCGTTGGGGACATTAACGGGCGGCTGGCGCATTGTCAAGACAATGGGACAGAAGATTACCAAAATAAGGCCCATAGATGGCGTTTCTGCCGAGACCGCTAGCGCCACCAGCATTTTCCTGGCCACCCATCTTGGTGTTCCTGTGAGCACCACCCACGTTATCACCGGTGCCATATCGGGCGTCGGTTCGGCAAGCCGGCTTTCAGCGGTGCGCTGGGGCGTGACCATAAACATCGTCTGGGCCTGGATTTTTACCATTCCAGGAGCGGCGATTATTGGCGCTGCCATATATTTCTTGATTCATTTAATTTCGCTAATTTGAGAAAAGAAATAATTTACGTTATATAATTTAAGGCCAGGAGGTAACAACAATGGAAACGAGCGCAGGTTTCAAGAAAGGTTTAAAGGAAATTCAGGACAAGTTGCTGGTTATGGGCGATATGGTCGGCAAAGAAATAAACAGGTCTATCGAGGCGTTGAAGGCAAGGGACTTGAAGGCGGCTCACCAGATAATTGCCGATGATACCAAGATAGATGATTTGCGGTTTGCCATTGAAGACAGATGCATCGAGCTTATGGGTATGCCAAAGCTGACGGTGGCCGACCGGCGCGTAATTGTAGCCGTGCTCAGCATCAGCACCGAGCTGGAGCGTATTGGAGATTATGCTGAGGGAATTGCAAAGATTGTGGTCATGATCGGCGATGAACCGCCGTTGAAACCGCTTATCGACATACCACGTATGGCCGAATTAACCGTAGACATGATTAATAAGGGCCTGAAGTCCTTCATGGGGCGCGATGTGGAGCTGGCAAGGCACGTGGTCACCATGGACACGTCGATCGATGGCCTTTACGACCAGGTGTTCAGGGAATTGCTGACATTTATGATGGTAGACCCGAAGACGATTAACCGGGCGACGCGTCTTATCTGGGTGGCGCACAACCTAGAACGCGCCGCTGACAGGGTAACCAATATCTGCGAGCGCGTCGTGTTCACCGTTACCGGCAAAATGGAGGACCTCGAGGTCTCCAAGTACTAGAATTCAGCCTCGTCTGAAGAGATGGACTTTAAAATTTACTCCCCCCCGGATTGAGACAAAAAGCGTCCAAAGGTGATACAATACCTCAAGCATTTTGCCGTTTTTGGAGTAAATTAATGATTGAAGAGCTTCTACCTGACCTTTACCGCGTTGAAGTACCGTTACCCAGGAGCCCTCTTAAGGCGCTGAATTCTTACATCATTAAAGGGAACGGACGGTTTCTAATTGTAGATACCGGCATGAACCGCGAGGAATGCCTGATTCCCATGCGCTCGGCACTGGAAAAACTGAATATCGACCTCGAAAAAACGGACTTTTTTATTACCCACCTGCACGCCGACCATTCCGGCCTGGTCGGTAAGCTGTCAACCGATAGCTCCAAGGTATATTTCAATAAAACTGAAGCGTCGTTCATTAATTTTCAGCCCAATGAAGACTACTGGATGAGGCACTTCGTCTTTTATGCCGCCAACGGTTTTCCAGAAGCTGAAATGAGGAAGGTCTGGGAAGGCCACCCGGGCTACAGATATAGCTCGAGACGTAAGATTGACTTCACGGTCAGGGAAGAGGGGGATGAGATTGAGATCGGCCACTACCTGTTCCGGTGTGTGGAAACCCCCGGCCATTCACCGGGGCACATGTGCCTTTACGAGGCAGGTAAAAAAGTGCTTATCTGCGGAGACCACATACTTTTTGACATAACGCCAAACATCACCCACTGGGAGCAACTCGATAATTCATTAAAGCATTATCTATTAAACCTGGAGAAAGTCTACTCGCTAGATGTGGACCTTATTTTGCCCGGCCATCGCATTGTCTGGAACGACCACAGAAAGCGGATCCGCGAGCTGCAGGAGCACCATCGTAACAGGCTGGCCGAAGCACTGAGTGCTGTGGCGGAAGGAGGAAAGACGGCCTGGGAAGTGGCTCCATATATAACCTGGGATATAGACGTCAGGTCATGGGCGGATTTCCCTCCCGTGCAGAAGTTCTTCGCTGTAGGGGAGACTATCGCTCATCTGGATTATCTCGTTTCCGAGGGCAAGGTACGGAAAGAAACGCTAAATCAGCGGCTACTTTACTCACTGGCGTAGAACATGAGCTATCGCAGAACTGACAATATAGCACCGGTACTGGCAATTATTATCCTCTGTTTTTTGTTTTATATCGCCACTATCGTAGGGGACATAATGGGCCACGACCTGGTACCGCTTCTGGGCCTACAGCCCATATCTTTTTTAAAACAGCCCTGGACGATAATAACGAGCCTCTTCATGCACGGCAGTATTTGGCATATCCTGTTCAATATGATAACCCTTTACTTCTTCGGCACTTTCTTAATCAGGCTGGTGGGGACGCGCGATTTTCTCATCATATATTTTGCAGCTGGAATCATTGGCAACATCTTCTTTATGCTTTTTGCTTATCTTAACTTTTTAACCTCACCCTACTCCATAGTAATCGGAGCTTCGGGAGCGATATTCGGGCTGGGCGGTGCGCTGGCGGTGCTGACACCCAGGCTGCGCGTGTTTGTTTTTCCCATACCGGTGGCCATGCCCCTATGGGCCGCCGTAATAGGTGGTTTCGTTATTCTTTCCTTTTTTGGGGGCGTTGCCTGGCAGGGACACCTGGGTGGTCTGCTAACTGGTGTGGTGGCCGGCTGGCTGCTGCGCCGGCGAATACGTACGCCGTTCTCTTAGTTTGACTAAAAATGAAGGGTCGGTTATACAGCAAGACGGATTTACGCCGTTTCCTTTCAACGCTTGATGCCTCGACCGATGATTTCTTAACCATTTATATAGCCCCATCCTCCTTTCCTGATTATCTGAATCAACTTACTGTCGGTGATAAGTACGAAGCATGGGTTGCCGAGATAAAGAAAGCTGCAGGGACTAAAGAAGTCGTGGAAAGTGTGGCTAAATACAATACCGGTGCCGTCATTTTTTGGAGCCCTACTAATAAGCATATGGTATTACCGGCGTTCAGTATTCCTGCCAATAAGATGCAGAAGGGAGTGCTGGACGCATCCGTTCTCCGCGATACTATCGAGGGAAAATATCTTATTGGCGTGGTCATGGTTACCTGGGGCTGGTACGCACTAGGCATGTTCGATGGCGATAGCCTGATAGAATGCAAGACAGGCACGGGTTACATACATAAAGAACACAAAAAGGGGGGCCGGAGCCAGAAGAGGTTCGCCCGAAGGACGGAGGAGCAGAAGAAAGATTTCCTGCGGCGGGTAGGCAACAGGATTGAGGAGAGGTTCGGCAGCTACCTGCCTGACTACATATTTTTCGGCGGCAACAGGCTGATTCTAAAACCTCTGATTAAAGAAAGTACATATCTGCAGACTAGGACTGATAAAATATCCCCGCGCGTTCTAAACGTAAGACATGCGGATAGGGAAGCGCTCGGCGGCAGCCTGACTGAGATAAACAGGTCGCTCGTCTACACTTTCTAAAAAACACTCATCCGAGGAGGAAAAATATGAAGCATAAATTTTGGGCCATACTCGCGGTTCTTATACTGGTGGCGACTTTGCTGCCGGCATGTGCTCCGGGCGGCATAAAAGTGCCGGCGAATGTCAAACCTATCGTTTTTGTGCATGGTTTTGCCGGCTCGGCGGCACAATTCGAATCGCAGGCCATGCGATTTGAAAGCAATGGCTATCCCGCGCATTACATTTATGCTTATGAGTACGATAGCTCGCCTGGCCTGTCGCCCAATTTTCCGCCTCCCGAAATTCTGGCGGGCATCGACGAGCTTATCGCTGCCGCTCTCGAGGACACCGGAGCCGATAAAGTCGACACTATCGGTCATTCCCTGGGCACAAAAGTCATGCAGGCGTATCTGAATAGCTCACCGGAGCGTGCCGCTAAAATCGCTCACTACGTGAATATAGACGGGCAAACCAGCACCGAGCTTCCTGGCGGTGTGCCTACCCTGGCTCTTTGGGCCGGACGAAGGCCGCCTGCATTTATTGCTGCTGGCGAGGTAGTCGGGGCGACGAATGTTACGCTGCCCGATGTTACGCATGTAGAATGTGCCACCTGCCCTGAGGCATTTGTGGAAATGTACAAGTTTCTTACAGGTAAAGAACCGGCAACCGACAAAATCATGGCCGAACCTTCAGGTAACATCCAACTTGCGGGAAGGGCCGTCATTTTCCCGCAAAACATCGGCGTACAGCAGCCGGGAGCCAGGTTACAGGTCCGGGAAATCGATGGCGAAACCAGCGCCAGAATAGGCGCTGAGCCGCTGGCAACTTATGACATAGGTGGGACAGGGAACTGGGGGCCATTCGAGGCAAAGGCTGGCGTAAACTATGAATTTACACTGGTGCGTGACGAGTTGATTGTCCACTACTATTTCGAGCCGTGGATCAGGAGCGACTACTTAATTCGCCTGAATACTGAGATACCGGGCAAGGGACTCGGCAGCCACATGGAGACAAGCGACCGTCAAACTAACATGTATATTTCCAGGAACATGGAGTTCTGGGGCGACCAGGGCGCCGACAGCGATGTTCTGATGGTGGACGGCTCTAACGTGGTTACCCCGGCAATCTGTCCGCTTGACCATCTGGTAATTGCCGTATTCGTTTTCGATAGCGGAGCTGATGAGAAGAGCGACCTTACAAAACCGGTTTCTTTCTTCTATACCATAATTCCGTTTTTCTTAACAGGCGCCGACCTGTATATTCCGGCGGCCGATCCTCCTTCGCGGACAGTGTCATTGGTGCTCACACCGAGAGGCGGTGGCGGCAAGACGCAGGTGATAAATGTGCCCAACTGGCCGTCTACGAAGGATAGAATCTCGGTTCAGTTTAACGATTTTGTGCAGTAGTAAGTCGCATACAGCGAGGAGCTACGCTTAACTTCCCGCCACCTGTAGAAGCTCGAACGCCGCTTTCTTGTCGGGCAGACGGACGGCGTCCGCCCCCAGTATCTCCATGATTATTACCTCGCCCACCAGCCAGGTCGTTACGCCTGGCCTGAGGCAGCCGGTGGTTGTTTTACCGGCCCGGCCCAGCGAGGCGTGAATGTGCAGCTTGGGTTTTCCTTTTTTATCGGGAGCGATTGTTCCCACGCCGACTACTTCATGCACTCCGTCGATGGGGACGAGCATGGGTTCGGGCGGCATTTCGTGTGTACGTCGAGGCCCGCAGACCACATCTCCTTCACTGATGCCGCCGGTCAAAATGACCTGACCGACTGAAATTTTCTTTTCCTGGGCGAAACGCTCGATGCTGGCAGGAATTTTATCGCCGTCTTCAAGGCGAATTATGAATACGCGTCCCAGTTTTCCTTCCGATGCCTTCATTACAGGCCTCCTTTATTGCGGCGTCTTGCCTTTTGATGTCTGGCTGCCTCTTCGCGGTACCGCTTAACGTATTCAGCCAGCAGTTCCCGGATGGGCAAATGATAGGGGCACCTTTCCTCGCACTCACCGCACTCGGTGCATTCGGCTGCCTTCTCCACAACCTGCCCCCAGAAACCAGAGTACAGGTGCTCCGGCGGCAGACGTTTGGCTAGACTGGGGTACATCATAACTGTGGATATAGCAATGCTCTGGCTGCACGGCTGGCAGTAGTCGCAGCGGTGGCAGAACTTGGTGCCGAGCTCATCCTTCAGTTTTTGCATCTCTTTCTTTTCGGCGGCCGTAATCGTTTTCGGTCCATTTAATATCTGGACGATTTCTTCTATCTCGCGCACTCTCTCGATGCCGACAATAGTCAATATGTCTGGAAACTGGAACAGATATTTAAAGGCGATTTTGGCGTTGTCTATCATACCGCCGGAGAGAGGTTTCATGACGATGAAAACGACGTCGTGTTTCTTAGCCAGTGGTATTAGTTCATCGGCGGCGTCGGAGGTGACGAAGTTGAATGGGAACATGATAGTCTCGAAGCGGCCACTGGCAACGGCTTCTTTAGCCACGTCTATCTGGTGGGAAGTGATGCCGATGTGTTTAACCAGTCCATCGTCTCTGGCTTTTTCCACCACGGACATTGGCCCATCGGGCGCCAGAACCATATCCAGCGAGGCCTTGTCGCTGACGCCGTGGAACTGGTAAAGGTCGATATACTTAACATTGAGCCGGGCCAGGCTGAGATTAAGGTGCTTTTCCACACCCTCGCGTTTTCGGGATGTGGACTTGGTAGCTATGACCAGGCCGTCCCGTCGGCCGGCGATAGCCTTGCCGATGCGTTCCTCGCTCGTGGTGTAGGCATTGGCTGTATCGAGGAAGGTTATACCCAGGTCCAGGCATCTCTTAACCACGGCCACGGCATCATCTTCGCTGAGCCTCTGAATGGGTATGCCCCCGAAACCCAGCCGGGAGACGAGCATGTTTGTTTTGCCCAGCCTCATATTATCCAATAGATTGCCTTAATAAAGTAGCTTTTGGTAATTTTACCACTGCTCACATTGACATACCATTAATAAACTTCTATATTTTGAACCATATATCCGTGAAGGATGGGTAGAGTCGATGGAAAGTAAACCACAGGAACTCATAAAAGATTTAGTTGACAGCTTTGGTGCATGGTTTATTGACGAAAGACGTCTGGCGGACGGCCGAATGACGGCCAATCTTTTTCCGTACAATCAATTATTTTCCCCAATCCAGGTAAACAGTATCAAAATAAAGAACCGTATTGTTATGGGCCCCATGGGCAACGTTGGATTATGCGATGAGACAGGCCGACCGAGCAATAAAATGATTCAGTACTTCATTGAGCGTGCCAAGGGCGGCGTCGGTTTAATTACCTCAGGTTTGGTATTGGTTAGCTATAATGTTGAGGCTGCCGTATCGGAGCCAGGCGACCTCACTCTGCTGCCCCGTATCGACCGTTCGCGCACCGTATTTCCTGGATGGAAAGCGCTGGCTGAAGGCGTTCATGCCTATGGCGCCAAGTTTTTCATTCAGCTAAGCCCGGGCCTGGGACGGGTGGCTTCACCCGAGTGTCTGGTGAAAAAGTTCAGGCTGCCTGTATCAGCCTCATGGAACCCCAATTTCTATATGCCGGCTATTCCCTGCCGGCCGCTCCGTGACGGAGAGTGCCTCAAGATAATAAAGAATGCGGGTCAGGCGGCTGCGGATGCTAAGGCACTCCTCATTGACGGAGTATATCTGCACGGGCACGAGGGCTACTTACTGGAGCAGATGTCTAACACCGCCTTCAACCGACGGAAGTTCGGGCGCTTTGCCGACTGGCAGGCGTTCGGCATAGAGCTGGTTAAGCATATTCGGCAGCGATGTGGAGCCGACTATCCCATAATGTATCGAATTGACCTATCGCTGGCTTTGAATGAGACTTACGGAAAGCGATTAACAACAGTCAAAGCATTGAAGAAGTTTGTCCGGGAACGAACGGTGGAGGGGACGCTGGAATATATGGCTAATCTGGTGAGGGCAGGAGTGGATATGTTCGATGTTGATCTCGGCGGCTATGATAACTGGTGGTTGCCTCATCCGCCTGCACCGATGCCGCCAGGATGCTATCTGTCGATTGCTAAGCTGGTAAAAGACTATTTTATCGGTCAGGAAATAACGTCCAACAAGGGACTACCGGTGCCGATAGTAGGGGTGGGGAAGCTGGGGTATCCTGACTTGGCGGAGCGGGCGCTGCGTGATGGATGGTGTGATATGGTTATGCTGGCTCGTCCCTTACTGGCCGACCCACAGTGGCCAAATAAGGCATGTGCCGGCAAGATAAAAGATATCTGCCCCTGCATCGGCGACCAGGAGGCCTGCCTCAATGAGTTTATCGAAGGCGGACATCCGCAGTGCGCCGTGAACCCTCGAACTGGATTTGAAGATGTAATGTGTTCTGGGCTTACGCCAGCATCTGTAGCTAGGAAGGTTGCCGTCGTCGGCGCCGGTCCGGCCGGGATAACCTGCGCCTGCACCGCCGCCAGGCGAGGACATCAGGTGACATTGATTGAGAAGCTGGATAAAGTCGGCGGTGAACTAATCCCAGGTTCGGCACCTAAATTTAAGTACGATGTAGCCAACTATCTGAAATATTTGGAGAACCAGGTGAAGGAAGCGTCACGAGTTAGTAAATTAAAGCTCCGCCTGGCTACGGAAGCTACGGCAGCGTCACTCAAGGCCGCGGGATTTGACGCGGTAATCTGCTGCAGTGGAGCGCGTCCAATCAAACTGGATGCAGACGGGATTGGGTTGCCACACGTAGTACAGGCGATAGATTTGCTGCGAAATCCCTCGCCGGCAACTAAAGCCAAAAAGGTAGTCGTCATAGGCGGTGGTTCCGTTGGTTGCGAGATAGGCTACATGCTGGCCCATGAAATGAAAAAACAGGTTACTATAATAGAGATGTTGTCCTATTTCATGAAGGGTGTTTGCACAGCAAACCGCGGTCACCTGATTCATTATTTAGAGAGGGCAGGCGTGAATTTGATGAATTGTGCCAGCCTGCAGAGCGTGGGTAAAAAGATGATAAAGATTCGACGAAACATATCTCCTACGGTACCCGACCCGTACAATACATGGTCGCCGGTGCTGCCTGAAAATGTAATTAATCCGCTGGCTAAGAAAATAAAAATTAAGGAAGAAGAAATGGAGCTCGAGGCAGACCTTGTGGTCCTGGCTGTCGGGATGAAGCCTGACGACAGCTTGTTCGAGGCATGTCAAAAGGAGCGGGTGGCCCCTGAGATACATAATATCGGTGATTCATTCAGCGTGGGCCGCATCTTCGAGGCGACCAAAGCCGGGTATGCCATTGGTACCACAATATAGTCTGTGCGTAAAAGATAGATGTTCGATGTGCGTGCAAGATAGGGTGTAAAAACTATGAACAAGTGGGGAAAAATTTCAATATTATTGTTAATTGTTTTAGCAGCTGCCAGCTGTGCGCCGAAGGCCGCTCCACCTGCTACTGAGCCGATTATCATCAATGTAGGACTGCCAACACCTTTGAGCAATCCGGATATACCGTGGGGCCGGGCTAACGTGGAGCCGTATATCACCTGGCTGGACCTGTTCAATAAGAAGGGCTTTGAGGTAAACGGCAAGACTTATAACTTCCAACTGTTTATGGCAGACGACCGGGACTCACCTGAGGGCGGCACCGCAGCCGCCAAACAGCTGGTATACGCGGACGGCTGCAAGTTTCTCGCCGGCCACTGGAGCTGGAGTTACGACACCATATCGGCCATCACCAATCCTGCCAAGGTGATTTTTATAACCAGAACTGGTGGAGGCATTGTATACGACCCGGTCTCACAGCCTTACAATGTTTTCGGCACACCCGCCAAAGAAGAG
>Ga0136653_10002244_pt1 | contig 10562 bp, 8 predicted proteins | sample LakKivw275mmetaG_FD_94866 | JGI IMG/M metagenome (GOLD analysis project Ga0136653, IMG submission 94866) | Anoxic lake water microbial communities from Lake Kivu, Rwanda to study Microbial Dark Matter (Phase II) - Lake Kivu water 275m metaG... | ecosystem: Environmental > Aquatic > Freshwater >... | reverse complement strand
GAGCGGATACAGAATCGTGCGTGGCAGACAATCTTCCTTCTCCAAATCGTCGAGGAATCGGCAAAGGCTCGGAATGTCACATTTGTTGCCAATGGTGGCATAACCACCGGCTGGCCCGGCAAGCTTGCGCAAGCGGGAACTGGTTTCACGCTGTGCGCCGAAGTGCAGTTGCATACTCCAACCGCGCCGGGCGTATTCGCGTGCCAGCGGGAGCAATGTTTGGAAGTTGTCAGTGCCGTGATCGGCGAGCCGGCAGCCAAGACGTTGAAACTCGTCGAACCGTGCTACATCGAGCGTCTCGGCATCGCGCACCGACGGCAGAACCTGTGTTTTGAAGCTCGCCAGCCGAGCATGCGCCGACAGGTCGTCGTTGAGCCGGTCTGAGGTGCAGAGGCATTCGACGTTTGCCACCAATTGCCGGGCGGTGTAGCGACGATCGTTGCAGGCGTCCCAAATCCACGCAGCCGTTTCGGGTGTCAGAAACTCGCCGATGTCAAAATACCGCTTCAACTCCAGCGCCGTCCAATGAAAGAGCGGATTGCCGACCGTCTTCGGCACCGTGGCGGCCCATGCGTCAAACTTCTCGCGGTCACTGGCATCACCCGTGATGAGCCGTTCCGGAACGCCGGCGATGCGCATGGCGCGGTGTTTATACGGGTCGCTGGCAAGCCAGAGCTGCGTGATGTTGTCGAACCGACGGTCGTCCGCCAGATCACCGGCGCTTAGGTGATTGTGGAAATCAATGATTGGCAATCCCTCGGCGTGCTCGTGGTAAAGGCGCTGCGCCGTTTTGGTTTTCAGCATGAAATCTCTCATTTCTAGGTCACTCGCGATATGCACGGATTTCAAAGACGCGGGCGGACTTGTCGCCGTTGGTTGCTTCGAGCGTCAGGCGGAGTTTTGAGGCAGTTACGGCGGGGAACCGGTGAATGCGATGTCGGAGAAAGTTTGATTTCACGACGGCTACGTCTTTCCAATCTTTGCCATCGAAGCACGCGAGCCGGTAATCGCGCACGCACTGCTCAACAACCGGGCCAACTGGCGCACGCGGGTGCATATCAGTATCGAATGTCAGGTGAACCGTGTTCAATGCGACCCGGTTGGGAAATGCCAACTCAATCCATTGCGGCAACGGCTGGCGCGGGTCGGACGCCCAGAGATGGCTGTTGGTGCCGACGATGCGCGCGACGCCATCAATCACGTTTTCGGGACGGTGATCTGTCGGGAAGCGGGGTCCCGGATCTGTGTAGAAGGCATACTGCTGGTTCTTCACGACTGTCCACGCCCGTTTGCCATCTCCTCCATACGCGCGACCGCTATCCGCAAAACGCCGCTCCATCAGGAACCACGAAACACCCGGCGTCCTCGGCAGCATCACCCAGACGTAAGGTTGTTCGACTGCACAGTCCACACGAAATGCGACATATTTGCGACCGCCCGGCGCCAGTTTGGCGGTGACGGTTGCCAAATCGTTTGTCGCCGAGAAATCACCAAATGCGCTCGCGCCGCGCAGATGCAATGTCACCTCTACCGGTTCCTTGCGCGATGAGGACAGGAGCAAGTGAACGGTGCGAAACCGGTCCGTCGCACCGCGCGGGAACATCACGGCGCGCGGCATACTAAGTTCGTGACTCTCGGTGGCGCGAACGTTTTCTCGCGTAAATTCAGAGTGCGTTTTCGTGCTCGATGCGGTGACCGCAGCCGAACGAGCAAGGTCAGACGGGTCTTCGTTCTTCAATTCGGGAATGTATTGGTCGTGCTTCAAGAGCGTCTGTTGCAATTCACCAATGTACCGCTGGCCGAGTTCGCGTGGGGAACATTGATGTTGAAGACACAATCCGGCTGCCGTGCCGGCGGCTTGCCCCACGGTGGCAAGCGTCGCCTCGACCCGAACCGTGCCCAGCGCGATGTGCGTGACGCTCATGTTCCGCCCGGCAAACAGGAGGTTGACGATATTCGTCGAGTAAATCGTGCGAAATGGGATGCTGTAAACCGGCACGCGCGAATTGCAATGAAACGGCCCTTCCTTGCCGGAGTAAATGCCGCGTGCGTGATGCACGTCGAGTCCCCAGCCACCGTAGGAAATACGGTCGAGAAACATGACACCGTTCTGCGCGTCCTGCTGTTTGAGGATGTAATCGCCCACGAGCCGGCGGGTCTCGCGCTTGGCGTTCATGTGCGGAACGTATGTCAGCGCGTAGTTGCTGGCGCGTTGGTGGTCTTCCCATCCGTTCTTGATATATCCCCAATACCCGAAGGTGATGCGGATCAATTCATCACGGGCGCGTTCGGGATCGTTGAGATCGTCAATCTCACCTTGATGCTCCAGCCACCACTGGCCGCTGACGAATCCTTTCATCCGTCGTCCGAATTCCTCCGGCGGCGGCAGTTTCGCCGCCCACGGAGGCGGAGTGTACGCGACAGGATGGCCGGTATCCTCGGCGCGATACGACAATGAGAGATTTCCCATAATGCAACCGCTCATGGTGATCTGGTCGGCCTGCGGCGGCGCAAGATCCTCTCCAAACTCGTCTCGCGACTCCCGACCGAGACGGTATTTCGCGCCCGCGTAGTAGCCGAGCCACCCGTCGCCGGTGCAGTCAATGAACAATTGCCCGCGATAGACGCTCGGCTCCAACGTCAGCGTGTCCACCGCGCGGACACCGGCGATCGTGTGACGATCTTTCATCTCAGCGGCAACGACGCGCCTGTTTAACAAAACGGTCAGATTGGTCTCTGCGCTTGCGAGAGTCTGAAACGCTTCACTCCATTTCGGGAAAGCGTGACGGGCGCGAATCAACTGCGCTTCCTCGATGATGCCGCTTTCGCGCGCATTCGGGTGCGACACACTTGCGCCTTGTGGCGGCACACCCAACTCCGTGCTCGCGTTGCCGCCGAGCACCGGGCGATCCTGCACCAACGCCGTCTTCGCTCCCAAACGCGCGGCCGCAATTGCCGCGCATGCCCCGGCCGTTCCTGCGCCGACCACGACAACATCGTAGCTGCCCGTCGCCTTGAGCTTCTCTGACGCGCCCGTCAACCGTTGTCGTTCTGCCGTCGTGTCCTTGGGCGGCCTGTATTTCAGGTCGGTGGTGAGAATCAGGGCGTCGCAACGCCCAAAATATCCGGTCAGATCGTGCAGGGCAAGTTTCGTCGCGCCTTTGGGGAGGTTGAATTCGCCCGCCGATTCCCAAATCCAGTCGTCCGTGTTCGCCGCGCCGAAAATATGTTTCGAGCGTTGTCCGCCAACCGAGACCGCGAACTTGCCCGGCGCAAACTCCTTGATCCAATTCTTGGCGCGAACCCAGACGCTATATTTGCCAGCCTTCGGGATTTGAATCTCCGTCGTCGCGTCCTTGATTGGCTTCCCTACTCCACCAGCAAGCAAATAAGGCGACCCCATGAATGCCACGAACTGCGTGTCGAGCCGCCACTCGCCGTAGTCGGTGAAATCCTCTGCCTCGACCCACAGAAAACCGTCGGCGACCATCTTCACCTCTCGCGGCGGTTTGCGGAACCGCGCCAAATCCTCCAAACTACCGGGCACAATCTGAGCCTTGGCGACAACCACCAATGCACAACAGGTCAACGCAACAATCATGTTTTTCATGCAAAAGTGAGTATGGAGCCAACGCAACCGGAGCGTCAAGCACGCTCGCCGGAACACAACACGAGCTTGCACCCACCAGCGCCTGCGGGCATACTGCGCGGCGATGAAACCCATCCGCTGGCCGCCGCATGCGCGGAAGAAGCTCACGATTCGCGAAATTGATGGGCGTGAAGTGGAACGAACCATCGCGCAACCGGATTCGGTCGTCTCAGGGCAATCTTCGCGGCGAGTCTATATGCGCCGGTACCGGGATGCGGTTCTACAGACAGACATGTTGCTGCGCGTGGTCGTGGAGGAAACCGCTAAAGAGTTTATCATTGTCACCCTTTACAAAACGTCGAAGTTCAAGAAATATAAGGGAGGATCGCCACCATGAAGATTGAATACGACCGAGAGACCGACACGCTGACCATCACGCTGCGCGATGCACGCGTGAAGGAAAGCGATGAGGTGCGCCCCGGCGTCATCGCCGATTTCGGTTACGACGGCGGCGTGGTCGGCTTTGAGATTCTCGACGCCTCCGCGCAAATGGAGAAACCTATGACCATGGAATACGCGATTGCCGAACCCCAAGGCATCGTTCGCGAAAAGCCTGGTAAAAAGTATAAAGCGTAATTAGCAGTTGCGTTATCGCGGGTTACTTGGATTGAAGCCGCCTTCGAAGGGTTTGGCGCCGGGGATGAAGAGATAGAGATAGGCGCGACGATCGCTTTCGCCGAGGAAGATCGTACCGTCAATTCCGGTGGTCATCGCGTCGAATTGGTAGGCGCGCTTGGCGTAATACGGGCTCCGATCCACCGTCAATGTGCCCCAGTCAATGAAGCCTTCGCGACCTGTTGTGTCGTAGCTGACGAGCTTCACCACATCCTCGAATTCCCCACAGAGCATGTAGAGCCGGTTGTCGGGGCCAAGGGTCATGGCGCGGACACGGCGCTGGATGCGCGGTTTGCCGAGGTTGACAAGTTCTTCGCGGTCGGCACGCATCTGGAAGAGGTAACCGTCGCTCGTGGCGCCGAAGACGTTGCCTCTCGCGTCGGCAACCCACGATTCGACGACCGGGTACCCGTGGTAGTTCCACGCTTCAAAATACTCGCCGGGAATCTGCATTGGCGTGCGGACAAATTTCTGCGAGGCGGGATCGAAATAGATAATGCGACCGTCTTCGCCGGACGTATAGACGCGGCCATCGGTGGCCACGTGCATCGCGCGCGGGATGCTGCGCCACGTGCGTTCGGGACCGGAATAGATTCTGCGTTCGAGCACGACGCCGAGGTCGCGGGTTTTCTTCTTCTCCAAGTCCACAGCAAAGAAGCGGGCGTCAGGATAAGTGATGCCGTAGAGTTGGCGGTTCTTCGCGTCGAGCGCGAGCGTGTAGATCGAGTTGTTGCGGACAGGGATGCCGAGGTCTTCCACCGGGCACGGTTCGGTGGTCAACCGCGTTTCGTCGTCGCCCTTGGCCGGGTTGTAACGGTAGAGATGACCGCCGGGATAGTCTTTGTAGGGTGCTTGAATGTCCTTCCACAACTGTATCTCGGTGGCGCGGAATCCGCCCCGGAACTTCTGCGTCAACGGCACCGGCGCGAGCATGTTCAACCCGCCGCCGATGAGGAGCGTGCCGTCACGGTCCTGCACCAACGCGTGATGAACGCCGCGCGCGTCGCCGAGTTTGCCGAGCGGTCGGACCTTGTTGATGGCGCGGTCGTAGAAGAACAGGAACGATGCCGTCTTGCCGCTCGTGGCGCCGTAGATGCGGCCGTTTGCGCCGGTAAGCAACGCCGTGATCGGGCTGTTGTCGGCATCGATCTCGGTGACATCGGGATAACCGAGTGTGCGGAAATCGAGCCGGTGGGCATCGAAGGCCGGGTTGATCCATTTCTGCGCGTGGGCCGCGCTCGCGGCGACCAGCGCCATTGTGATGACAATCAATCGTGGAGTGTTCACTTGGTTTCCTCCATTTCGTTCGCGGTCGGCGTGTAACTGATCAACCCCATGCTGTAAGGCCAGCGGCTGTCAATCTTGTTGGCCACCTTCTCCGGGTCGCGTTCCTCGATCGCGCCGACAAAATAAATCTTCCCGTCCTTCTTGCCCGTGCACGCGCCGCCGAGACCGAACACTTTGCGGCCATCCGTCGTGCGCAGGATGCCCAACTCACGCCGCTTGCCCGAAGCAATGTCGTAAGCCACCAGCACCGATTCGGGCGGAACTTTCTCGCCGGTCAACCGCGCGGTGAACGCGCGCTCGTCGGCGACATCCCACGACACCCCCGAATAATCAAACGCCACCGAAATCACCGGCGTGTAGTAGATGCGATGGTCTTGCGAGATGGTCAACGCCAGCGTCGAAACCGGAATGAGGCCCGGATCGGCATTGAGATAACGTTCCGCGCACATCCGCACCAACGGCGTGATGTGTCCTTCCGGTCCCTTGTACGGATCGAACTTGAACAGCATCGAATCGCCCACCACGACGCCATACGCGGCGCGGTCGACCGGGTCCCATTCGATGACGCGCCAATACACTTTCCGGTCAATCAACGGGTTCGACATCGTCCGCGGCGTCGCGCGCGGGTCCAACGGCAGGCGCGTCGCCCGCAGGTCGAATATCCGGTCTTGCTTCGGATCATATTTCCAGATGCGACCAATCGGGAACGAACCGTAGATGTTGCCCTCATCGTCCGCAAAGATCGTCCGGCAAATATCCCAGTCGTCCACGCGACCGAGATCGGTCGTCGTCTTCTTGCGTTCATCGAACGTGTAAAGATGCCCGTCCTCCCCCAGCCCGTACAACCGCTGGTATTTCGGCTCGCGCACGAATCCGAGCAGCCCCCACTGGCGATTGATCCGGCCGAGGATTTCCAGTTTGTCTTTTTTCGGGTCATACCGCAGCCAATGCGGCCCGCGGTAGCTCGACGGATCAACGCACTCCGGCCCGGAGTCTTCACAGAAATCGCCGAAGTAGATGCGCCCTTCCTCGTCCTCGCTCATGCGGACATGGATTTTGCCGCTGGTGCGAACGCCCTGACCGCGTTCGCCCTTGAACTCGGTGAGGTCGGCGATGTGCTTCATCGCCTGCGTCGCCGGGTCGAACTCAAAGAAGTGCGACGCCTCGGCGTGGGTGCACAATCCGATGTAGAGCTTGCCGCTTTTCGCGCCATACAAGGCGCTCCACATGCTGTCTTCTTTTTCGCTCCCGCCGGTGAAGCGGTGGTGCTGAACGGTGACAATAGGCGATTTCTCGGCAGCCACGCCAAGCGTCGCGAATAGGCAAAGGGCAATAATCAGTTTCATTTAGCAATCTCCTTGGCACCGGCTGGTGCGGTGCTGGTTTTGCCGACGCGGTGGTCGGCGGGCTGGCCGCGACGTTGGCGCGAGAGCCAATCGAGCGCGGCGCTCAGTTCAGAATCGTGGCCGCCATCGAAAATCGTCAGGCGGACGGCGCCGGCGACCCGGCGGAACAGAACCGGTTTTTGTCGTTCGGGATCGTCTTCCCGCTCAGCGGCCAGCGACGGCGGGATTTTGCGTTCCCGCACCATGAAGGCAATTTCGTCGTCGCTGACTTGGCGGTCATTACCGGCGAGAACGTTGAACGCGCGCACGGAGTGGCTGACGGGAACGGAACCGGTGTGGCCGTCGTGGATGCCGGTGTTGATGTCGAACGTCACTCCCTTGGCGGCGGCAAGATAAAACAGCGGCGAGCGTTTGCGGTACTCGGCCTCGGTCTGCGGGCCGGGCGGGCCACCGCAACATTTCTCCAGCATGGCAGCGTAGCGTGGTTGACGAGTGTGACTCTCGGCGTGCCACGCGGCAAGGTCGCTAATCGGCACCCAAGCACTGACGCCTGCCCAGAGTTGCGGGGCGCGTGCGGCCATCATCAATGACATGTGGCCGCCGCCGGAACCTCCGACAACGTAAATGCGTTTGCTGTCCACGTGGGCATGTTTCTTCGCATACTCGACGGCATCGAGAACGTCCTGCACGGCAAGGTCGGAGGCGCAGGCTTCGGGACGGACGTTCGGCCCGCGAAAATCAGGCGCAATCACAATCCAGTTGCGTTGCTGGCCGTGTTTGACGTGTTCGATGCCTTGTTCGCAACCACCGCTCCATGAGTGCAGTGCCACCAGTAACGGCGACGGTTTCTTCTTCGCCTCTGACGGACAATAGAAAATAGCTTTCTGTGGCGTGCCGTCCTTGGAACTCGTAATGGTCACGGTATGGCGCGCTATCTCTTCTTTTTCTGGTTTCGCATCCTTGCTTTTCACGACCTCCAGCAGCGACACGGCATTGCAGGGCAGATCGAACTGCACTTGCAGCTTCCCTTGGATTGTCACCGTGCGCGGTTTCTCCAGTTGTTCCAAGCCCATCCGTTTTTTGATCTGCTTGCTTTGTTCCGGGCTGGGCGGTGACGGACGGCCCAGCTTGCGGAAGATTGTGTAAGCGTTGCTGTGGTTTTCGTCTATCCGCCAGTGTCGCAATTCCACGCGGGTACCGTCCGGCCAAGCGGTGTCCAACTCGATTTTTACCGGTTGCGACGGACCTGTGTTGTCCAACCGGTCGTTGCGGAAATGGGTCACAACGACTGTGGTTCGCCGCTGACCGTCGCGGGCGGCGATGGCTGAGAGATGTTTCTCGGTTGGCTCCGCGCGGCAGGATAGCCATTCGCCGCCGAGCTTGGCGAGCGCGCGATAGCCGTTGAGCAACGGTTTGTCGAACCCGTTCAACGTTTGCACGGTGCGTTTGCCCTCGAAGTCGCTTCGCCGGGCAACCTCGTAACCCGAAAGGCAAATGAAGAGATCCTCGACGCGCGGATTCTCCGTGAGCCGCCATTCGAGTTGCCGGGCGGCCATCGTGGCGAGGAAGGCGGCGGCGTATTGCGAGTTGCGCACCTCGGCAGACGGACGTTTGTCCATGCCGTGTGAGCCTCCGGAACTGACACCCCATTCCTGCGGCACAATCGGCACCGAACGGAGTTGGGGAAATTCATCGCGCATCTTGACCAGACGGCGTTGCTGTTCCATCAGGTAGTCAACGCTTGGATGCTTGTCGAACGTGCTGCCGCTGCCGCCACTGCCGCCGTAGGTGTGCACGGCCAGATAATCAATCGGAGTGCCTTTCTCGGCAATATGCTGGAGAAAATCGCGGAAATGTTCGGGATGCTTGAACGTCTGCGTGCTGGACAACACCGGTCCCCCAATCGGAATGCGCGAACTGACCGACTTCACGCCGGCGGCGAAGGAGTCGTAGATTTTGCGATACTCCACCAGATCGGCCTTGTGCCAGAACCCGCTCAGGTCGGGTTCGTTCCAACAGGTGAACCGCCACTGCGCCACGCGATCTTCACCGTAACGCGCAATCACATGACGGGTAAAATCAGCGCACGCAGCCTGCCATTGCTGGTAATCTTTCGGCGGACCGATGTAGAGCTTCTTGCCATCGAGAAACGGACGCTTCCGATGAATCTTCGCGTCAGCAGCAATCTGCGGCGGCATCGAATAGAACGCCACCAGCAACCGGCATCCGTGGGCCAGAATCATGTCGGCGCGACGATCAAAATGATCCCATCGGTAACCGACCGTGCCGTCATCCTTCAGGTACGAGGCGTCTTCGGGCTGGTTGTAGATGCGGACGAACTTCAGCGTCACGCCGCCGGAGCGCAGCAACGCGAGATGTTCCTTGCCCCAGTCGCTATCGAGAAACTCTGTCGGATGAAATACCGCATTGGCCCAAAATTGGTCATTGGTCCCGACAACCTGCCGGCTGTTGACTGATATGGTCACCGGCGGTTCAGCCGATGCGGTCAATACAGTCAACAGTGGCGCGAGCAGCAGGGCGGTGAGGAGGGTGAAGGTGGTCTTCATGGTTTTGGGTTCCTTATTTCTTCAGCGGTTCTTGAGTTGCAGCGAGATGATCGGAATGACCGCGAGTTCACTGGGGCGACTGATCTGGATCACCAGCGTTTCGCGGCTCTGGAAACCTTTCATCACGGGACCTCTTCTGGTTCCAGGTTCACAGCCGTTTTACGGAAGTTCTCAAGGCGATGGAATGTGATGCAATCGTTGTCATGTTGGTGCGCGCCATCGCGGGAGGTTCGGGATACGAAGAGCAGGTCGTTTCCGTCGATCAGCGGGGTGCAGTAATTGAATGCCTGGGTCTCCTTGCGCCACATGGCGAGGACGCCGGCCGGAAACCAGTTCTGCGCATCCCGGCTGTAATGCAACAGTAGGAAGCGACGCTCATTGCCCCAGCCGCGATAGGTTTCCGTGGCCTTGCCCGTCACCTGATTGGAGGTCATCCAGTAAAGTCCGTGCTCCTTATCCTTGATGATGTGGAACTGGTTCTGGGCGCCGTGGAATGAATAGTAATGTGAAAACTTCAGGGCGAGTTCATCCTTCACCGTTTCCTCGAGATCGCAAATGGCTGCCATGTTCGGGACGACGCCGTCCACCTTGCCTTGTGAGGCCCGGACGCGAACGATGACCAGCAGTTCGCCGTCCAAATTGACCACGTTCGGCTCCATCCATTTGCCGCCATTGTGACGGCCTCTGCCCAGGCTCTGCGGCAGACCGGGATGCCGTTCGTCATTGGAGAACCGCCACGAGGCGGTATCAAGCGGACCCCTCGACAGGTCACATCGGAAGGCAAAGACGGCGCGGTCCTTGACGGACTGATTCATATCATCCGCGGCCCAGTAGAGGGTGTTGCCGCGGATGACCCAGGCGGTCGATGCGGCGTAAACCATTCCATTGCGAAGTTGAACGGGCTTGCTCCAGGTCTTGCCGTGATCGTCGGACGAGGCGATATGGAGTCCCTGCCATTTGACGCCTGAACCGATGAACCGACATTTCCCATATGGTTTACGCCCTGCGTTTTTCGCGAGGCAGTTAGTTTTATTGACGGCATTTTATCCTCTCTGATGTTGTCCGCAAGTTAATTTTAACCGTTTCCAGACTAGCTTG
>Ga0136653_10002243_pt1 | contig 10565 bp, 5 predicted proteins | sample LakKivw275mmetaG_FD_94866 | JGI IMG/M metagenome (GOLD analysis project Ga0136653, IMG submission 94866) | Anoxic lake water microbial communities from Lake Kivu, Rwanda to study Microbial Dark Matter (Phase II) - Lake Kivu water 275m metaG... | ecosystem: Environmental > Aquatic > Freshwater >... | reverse complement strand
TTTGGAACTTCATACTTTAGGGATCATGCCGACCGCAGGGAGGCATAATCCCTGGAGAATGGCAAGGCAGACTGTTGGTCGTTTCCACCCAGGCGATCATGCCGACTAACGGGAGGCATAATCATAAAGAAAAAGGCTGAGGATTTCCTCAGCCTTTTTCTTATAGCAATAACAGTCTGGCTTAGTTGGAATCCCAGAAAATCTTGGTGTTCAGGTTATCCTTATCCTTAACTGTATTGTAATTGGCTTCATTCAGGTCCTTTTCCGATTGAGGATAGAGCCAGCGGACTGGCGGAACCTGCTGCTGACTGGTCGGGTCGGCGGCGAAAGTCAGGACCGGCGCATCCAGGCGGCGATATTCAGCCCACGTTTGGGGCATCTGAGCCAGGCCTGTGTTGATCCATTTCTGGGTGGCAATCAGGGCAATCTTATCGGCATTGCCATCCCATTTGACACCATTACCGTTAATGTAAGAGGTAATGTCACCGGTGCTGGGCTTGTCGAGAGGTGTTCGGTAAGTGCCTGTTCCGTTGATGTTGAAATAGAGATCAATGGACTGTTCGATACCTTTTTCATAGGCATCTTTGGCATTTCCTGAAGCGTACCCTTTCTGGAAAGCTTCAGCTTTGATGAAGCTGACCTCTGCCGAAGTGATAATAAAGCCCGGGAACAGGTCGTTACGGGTGAATGATGAGGTGTCGTACCTTGAGATCAGGCCGTTGGTCAGCTTGGTGTTCTGATCCGTTTCATTGTCCATGGGATTCAAACCGACATATTCACCGTTCACGTTTGGATCGAACATAGCCGGTAGCCTGGGATCGCCGTTGTCCACCATGTTTTTCACCAGGGTATACGGAGCGATATCATATTGTCCCCAGGTTTCCATCGCCTGACGGATGCCGCCTGTTTTACTCGACGTGGTGGCATACATGTCAGGACCACCTGCATCATTCATGATGTTTTCGGCATTGGACTCGATTACCGGGTACGTTCCGGGATCTCCCAGAATCTCAGCAATTTCGCTTTGAGCCCGAGTTGTTAAAACCGAAGAAACACGCATCAGCATGCGGAGGCGCAATGAGTTGCAGTATTTCTGCCAGAGGCTGATGTTCCCATTGTTGAGGAAATCTTTTTTGGCGAGAAGACCGGCATAGAAAGCCGGGACCTGGATCGTAGCCAACTCATCAGCGATGGATTTCAGGTCATCGAGCATGGTGGTGTAAATGGTCTGAGCATCATCGTATTTCGGCAGTGCGTCATCGAGATTCCCGATACTTCTGACCATACCGGCTTCAGTCCAGGGAATGTCGCCATAGAGATCAACCACCTGCTGCGTTTGGTCATAGAAGAAAATCTTCGCAGCGATCATGAAGATCTTCAGCTCGGCTTTTTCAGCATCGGTTTTTTTGTCATATAATGACTCCATGACCCTGAATTGAGTGACCAGGTTATAATACTGGTTCCATCTCCAGTCCATGGCTGCTGCCGGGGGAATATACTGGTCTTTCCCGTTGAACCAACCCATGGTATGGGTATAATGCCCGAGGGTGGGCTGTTCAACCACAAAGAACCTCCAGTACCAGGGCAGGACAACCTCATTGGCTGTGGAAAACACCCCGGGTAGGAAGTTTTCAACAGAGGCTATGGACGATTTACTCGGATCCGGGTAAAGCGTCTCCAGTTCGCTTTTCTTGCAGCTATTGATAAGGATAGCCAAAGAAGCGAAAACCATCAGTGCTATATATATTTTCTTTTTCATATCTCTGAATGTTTATCAAGTTTAGAAGCTTGCATGTATGGAGAATCCCAGGCTTCTGGAGGCAACCGACGAACCGTCGACCACTGCTGCGCTGATCCAGTTGGTACCCAGAGTGGTTTCAGGGTCGAAGTCTTTAAAGGTTCTGTAGAGGTAAAAGAGGTTTCCACCTACCAGAGAAATGCGGATATTGCTGCAGCCCAGTTTTTGTGCAAAGCTGGCCGGCATATTATATCCGACAGCCAGTTCCCTGAATTTGACATAGTCGTTTTTCTTGATCGAAAGGTCGTAACGGCTGTAGGGTATACCCCAGGACGGGTTGGCGCCCCAGGTGTAAACATTCAGGTAGTAATTGGCTGCGTCCACGATTACATTGTTCTGGGTTCCGTCGGGTAGTACGCCATCCAGGATCACGCCATCATGGAACACGATTTCCCCGTTGGGGCCGGTTGCGCCGGTGAAAGCGATTTTCTTGCCTGTCGGGTCCTCACCGGCAGCTCCTGTGTATCCTTCAATATAGTAAGATACACCACCATGAGCTTCATCGCGGTATTGCAAGGTTTCCTCGAACATCCCGGCACCCGTCATGTAATGCGAAGCAATGGATACCACTTTGCTGCCCAGGTTGTAGTCGATGGTAAAATCAACAAAGAAATTCTTGAATTCCATATAGTTGCCGAAACCACCGACAATCTTGGGCATCACGTTACCCACACTCTGCATTTCATCGAAATTGATCTGGTAGAGACCGTCAACCGGATCGACGATGTAGTTGCCATTATCGTCCGTTTTGGGCAGGTAGCAGATAATATCACCCATAGGCTTGCCAGGTTCGGAAATGATTTTGGCTGCATCAGCATCTATGCTCCGGTGGGTCAGGCGATCGACTCCTTCCATTAGGCTGACCACTTCATTCTTGTTGAACATGAAGTTAGTGTTGACGTCCCAGCGGAAATCCTTGGACTCAACCGGGGTGGCATAAATCCGGCCTTCAAAGCCGACATTTTTCAGTTCACCGACGTTGGCCAGCATGGTGCTTGCTCCGACCGTTGTCGGTACGGAAAGCTGCAGGATCTGGTCAACGATCCGGTTGTGGTAAAAACTGGCTTCAAAACCCAGGCGGTTGCCGATGAATTTCATTTCAAGGCCTGCCTCAAATTCCTTTTTCTTTTCCGGGCGGATGAAATCGTTTCCATAGCTCGTTGATACCGAGTTGTAGACAATTCCGTTGATGGTGCCCTGGTTGTAAGCGTTATTGGCTGCATAGAGGGTCGGGGCGTTACCGACAATCCCGTAACCTAAACGTACCTTGCCATAGTCAATCCATTCCGGCAAAGAGAATGCGTCGCTGAAAATAAAGCTGGCATTGATCGAAGGATAGAAGAAGGTATTGCTGGCCGGGGGCAACGTGGAGGAAGATTCCTGACGGCCCGTCAGTTCCAGGAAGGCATAATCCTTGAAGCTGAAGCTGGCCGTTCCGAAGAAGGCATATTTCAGCAGCTCGGTGTAGGAAGCGTTACCGTTTTTCGTTCCTGTATTGACGCTGGCGTTGATGTGGAACCAGTTTTCCGTGCTTAAACCTCCCGAAGTCCAGACGCTGGTGCCTTTGTAAACTTCCCTGCGGCTGATGAACCCACCGTTGACGGTCAGACCGAAATCGTTCCCGATTTTTGTATCATAGGTCAGGATAGCATCGGTATAGGTGTTGGAAAGCTTGTCTGAATTCATGGTGTAGGAACCCGAATTGCCGATGCTGATGGGATATTCGTTCGGGTTGCGCTGTTCGGTTGAAATAGCCGTGAAGTCGTTGCCGATCCTTCCCCTGAACGTTAGACCTTTGAAGATGTTCCATGTAGCTGTGGCACTGGAGATCAAGCGATCCTGATACTCTTCGTTTTTCTGGTTCAGAGTTCTCCAGAAAAAGTCGAGCAGGTCGAGTCCCCTCATGCTGTAGATGATGTTTTCATCCGGGGTGGCGCTGGCTGAGCTTCCCGTCCTGTAATAGTAACCTTTGCTGGTCTGATATTTATCCAGGTACCAATCTGCATCATCGAACCGGCTTAGGAATCCGCCATAGTTATTGGTGATGCGGCTGATCCTGTAGGTACGGTTCAGGGTATACTGGTTGATGTAGTTGACTTTCAGGTCCAGTTTCAGGTTTCTGTGAAGGTTCAGGGTGGAGGTGATGTTGAAGTTGTTTCTGTTATGGCTGCCTCCGCGCTGGGTTCCCTTGTAATCCAGACGGGTGTATGAAAAACGGAAGCTGCCGAAATCACCGGCTTTGCTGACAGCGACGTTGGCAGTCGAATTCATCCCATTGGTAAACAGGTTCCGGTAGTTATCGGGCTGTGCAACATAGGGATGGATCTTGTTGTCCCAACCGATCACGTCACGGTTGTCAAAAGCCGGACCGAACTGTGCATAAGCCCTGTAGATCGGGCGGTACATGTCACCATCATAGGTCTTGTAAGTACCTGAAGCTTCATCGTAATACTTCGGATTGGTGACTTTGAGCCAGCTGTTGGCATCGGATCCGAAAGCCAGTACGTTGGTTCCCAAGTCATATCCCGGGCCGTACTCGTTCTGGAAATTCGGTAATGAGGTGGGAGTTTCGACCATGTACAGGTAATTGGCTTCCACACCCAGTCCCTTTTGCCGGGTGCCTTTTTTGGTAGTGATCACGATCACCCCGTTAGCGGCTTCAGAACCGTAAAGGGCTGATGCCGAAGCTCCTTTCAGGATCGAGATGTCTTCGATATCCTGAGGGTTAATGTCAATCAGGCCATTACCCCGGATTCGCTGGTCGCCCCAGTAATCCGAGTTGTTGGCTTCGCCGTTCCTGATCGGAACACCGTCAACCACAATCAACGGCTGGTTGCTGTAGTTGATCGAGTTCATCCCCCTGATGTTGATGGACACAGCACTTGTTGCGCCACCGGGAGCTGTCTGTATCCTGACGCCGGCTGCCTTTCCGTACAAGGCAGATCCGAAGTTGGGCGAGCCAACCTTGGTGATCTCCTTTGCATCGATCTTGCTCACGGCATAGCCCAAAGCCTTCTGGGCTTTACGGATACCCAGGGCGGTAACAACCACTTCACCCAGCTCCGTGGCTTCTGAAACCAGGGCCACATCAATGGTGGGGTTGTTGCCGACCGCCACTTCCTGGGACGAATAACCCAGGAACGAGAACACCAGTACACTGCCTCTGTTAACGGAAAGGGAATAAACTCCGTTAGCATCAGTAGCGACACCGGTGGTCGTGCCTTTTACCGACACGTTAACCCCGGGCAGTGTTTCATTGGTTGCCGAATCGGTAACCCGGCCACCGACCCTGAGTTGCTGTGCGTAAACGCTTGCGAACATAAAGAATGCGGTCACAAAAAATGTGATGCACTTCTTCAAGCTTAGTTTGCTACTCATAGGAAATAGTATTTGGTTAAACAATAATAAATCCTTGTTCACGTCGGAATCAGCCGACAAAAGAATCTCATTCAGCGTTTAGGCTTTGAAACGAATTTCAGGTTCTCTTCACGTATCAGCAAATATAAAAGGAAAAAACACCTTTTAATAAAAAAACATCCGAAATATAAGGTTTCAAACGATGGAGATCGTGATTAGGAATGAACTAACCCGTTGTGGGCCAATGGGCCGGGTTGGCTGCACCCAGGGTGCTACAGCAACAAGTTTTTATACTTTTTATATTTTATATTGTATCCTGATGCACGAACGGGATCCGGATGATAGGTGGCGTCAAATCCCTGCGACATGACCTCCATCGCCTGCTCGACACTGTCGTACAGGCCGGCCACGGTGGCCGCAAACATGGCTGCCCCCAGTGCGCATGCCTGGTCAGCTGACGCGACCCGGATATCGGTATTCATGACATCGGCCAAGACTTGCATGACAAAAGGTGATTTCTTAGCTACTCCTCCGATCGCAATCACATCCCGGATAGGTACGCCTTCATCCCTGAACCGCTCTGCAATCGCACGACTGCCGAATGCGGTTGCCTCGACCAGGGATTTGAAAATCATGCCCGCATCCGTTCCCAATGTCAGTCCGGAAATAGTCGCTTTTACCGTCTGGTCGGCATCGGGTGTCCGACGGCCGTTGAACCAGTCGGTAGCCACCGGAATGGAATCGTCATCAGGCAGTTTGACCGCCTCCTCGGTCAGCCTGTTCAGGATGGAATCTGAAATACGATCCCTCTCCTCAGGATCGCTGACAAACTGAAGTGGCCAGCTCATCAGGTTCTTAAACCAGGCATAGACGTCCCCGAAAGCCGATTGCCCGGCTTCCAGGCCGATCAGCCCGGGAACGATGGATCCATCCACCTGTCCGCAAATTCCCCTTACCAGCTTCCCTTTCATGTCGGCATAAGGGGCGACCAGCATATCGCAGGTAGAGGTTCCCATGACCCGAACCAGCGAATAGGGTTTAATGCCGCCGCCAACTGCTCCGATATGGGCGTCAAATGCCCCCGCTCCGACAGCGATTTTTCCGGCAAGGCCAAGACGATCAGCCCATTCCCGTGTAAGATATCCGACCCGGTGATCAGCCGGGAAAGTATCCCTGTACAAATGTTTACGAAGCGATCCAAGTGCCGGGTCCAGGGTGTTCAGGAACTCCTCCGACGGCAGGCCTTCAAATTCTTCATGCCACATGGCTTTATGCCCGGCGGCACAACGGCTTCGCACCACCTCTTCCGGTTTGGTATTACCAGTGAGGATGGCCGGCATCCAGTCGCAATGTTCAATCCATGACCAGGCCGCTGAACGGATTTCAGGATCTTGCCTGAGCACATGGAGCACCTTTGCCCAAACCCATTCCGAAGAATAGATACCCCCTTCATATTTCGTGTAGTCAACACTCCATCCGGCAGCCAGGTCGTTGATCTCCGCCGCTTCCCTGACAGCGGTATGATCTTTCCACAATATAAACATGGCATCCGGATGACCGGCGAACTTGTCCAACAGGGACAATGGAGTTCCCGACCGGTCGACGAGTACCGGAGTGGAACCGGTGGTGTCGAAGGAAATACCGGTGATCCGCGCATTCGTTCCCGGGGGCGCCTGGGCAATCGCTTTCCGGATGACCTCGGTCATTGATTCCAGGTAATCCTGGGGATGCTGACGGTATTGGTTCTTTTGCGGATTACAATAGAGGCCCTTCTTCCACCGCGGATACCAGCATACAGATGATGAAACCTCATGTCCGTTCGATGCGTCGACAATAACCGCGCGCACGGAATCGGTACCAAAGTCAAGGCCTAAAACATATGGGATCTGCATGATGATTTATTTCCAGAAATAAATATAGAACCCAATGACCACGGAAAGAATGATCACCGAATTGATGATATCCCACTTGTCATAGCTGGCGCGTGTGATGGCGCGCTGCTCGGGAGTTGATGAAAAATAGGTCAGACCGACAAGCCGTTCCGAAGGTACCCTGGGAGTGAGCAGGCTGATGATAACGATGGCCGCGATGCAGATGAAGAACAGGTAAATGCAGTAATGAAGCCAGTTGGGAGCCAGGAAGGTCCGGTAGATGATGTTCCCGGGATCAATGGATTTCTCAAAAATCTTAAGTCCCAGACGGATCATGCCGAGACTAAACCCGATGATCAACCCCCACATGCCTCCTTTGGCGGATGCCCTCTTCCAGAACACACCCAACAGGAAAACGGCGGCAATTCCGGGGGCTAGCAAGGATTGCACATCCTGCAGGTACTGATAGAGTACCTGTCCGAGTCCTTTCATGACCGGTATCCAGAGAACACCCAGGATGGTGACCACTGCCGTGGCAATGCGCCCGACTTTAACCAACTGCTTCTGACTGGCGAGCGGTCTGTATTTTTGATAGAAGTCCACGGTAAACAACGTAGCTGATGAATTGAACAAGGACGCCAGCGAACTCATCAGCGCGGCAAGCAGGCCGCCGACTACGATTCCTTTTAAACCGATCGGCAGCAGGTAGGAAACCATCGTGGGGAATGCCGAATCCGAACTCGACAAGGGCATCAGGCCTTTTTGATTAAGGGCGAAAGCGATCATTCCCGGGATCAGAAAAATGAAAACAGGCGTCAGTTTCAGGTAACCGCCGAATATGGCACCCCGGCGTGCCTGTTTCTGGTCACGACCTGACAGAACCCTCTGAACAATGTACTGGTCCGTACACCAGTACCAAAAACCGATGATGGCGGAACCGAGGATCACACCGGTCCACGGGAACTGCGGATCGTCTTTTGAACGGATGAGACTGGTCATGGAATCACCCAGCGGGGTGGTATGAGCCCGGCATATTTCCATCAATTCATTCCAACCACCCAGCTTGATCAATCCCATCACTAGTATCACAATGGATCCGATCAGCAGCACGGGAGTTTGTAAAATGCTCGTGAACAACACCGCTTTCATGCCCCCGAGAATGGTATATATTCCTGTTATCACGACTAAACCCACCGCACTGATCCAGAAGAAATCGATACCCATGAAGGATTCAATCCCCAGAACCTGCTTGAAAACGATCCCGCCTGCATAGACGGTGACGGCGACTTTGGTTAAAACATAGCTCACGAGTGAAATAATGGATAACAGGGATCGGGCTCCCTTGTTATACCTTTTCTCCAGGAATTCGGGCATGGTAAAAACCCCGCTCCGGGCATAAAAGGGAACGAAAACCCAGCCCAGGATCAGGATGATCCACCCATGCATTTCCCAATGGGCCATCGCCATCCCGGTAGAAGCTCCGGCGCCGGCCAGGCCTACAAGATGCTCCGAACCAATGTTGGAGGCAAAAATGGAGGATCCTATAGCAAGCCAGGTAGCATCCCTGCCAGCCAGAAAATAATCCGAAGAAGTATCCTCCTTCATCTTGCTCACCCAGATGATGATACCGACAAGAGCCAGGCCGAATAAGCCGAGCACAGTCCAGTCTAACCAATGAAAAGCTGCCATTTTGATTGAATTAATCGGTTTAGTTCAGCTGATGTCAGGCGAATTAAATGTTAAAACTACACTTTAATTCAACAACCGGAAAAATACAAAAAACTTCATTCCGATACTTGTCTTTCAAGTTTGGAAATTACCTTTAAACCGTTAAATAATTGAAACAGATGAAAAGCTCTTTTAACCGCAGGTCTTTTCTCCGGATATCGGCATTGACCGGAGCCTTCATGGGTATTCCCTCCTTAGCCCGGAGCAGCCGGGTTCCTGAAGTCGGGGAATTGCTGGACAGGATCGCAGCATCACCTGCTTCGCAGGGCAAGTCGGTCATTGGCCTCAAGGTGCCGCCTATCAGGCAGGTGCGGGTGGGGATCATCGGATTGGGCAACCGGGGATCGGGCATGACAACCCTCGTGGATGCCATTTGCCCGGATAAGGCAACGATTGTGGCCATTTGTGATGTTCAGGACCGGTATGCCGATGCTGCAGAACAACGACTGAAAAAGCGCGGCCAGAATCCGGTCGTTTATAAAGGAAGCTTGACGGTATGGAAAGAACTGGTCAGGCGGGACGATATCGACCTGGTCCTCATCTTTACCCCATGGGAAGACCATGTCCCGATGGCTCTGGAAGCCATGAGGAATGGCAAGCATGTGGCCGTTGAAGTTCCTTCCGCGATCACCCTTCAGGAGTGCTGGGATCTGGTGAATACCGCCGAAGAGTTGCAGTTGAACTGCATGCAGCTTGAAAACTGCTGCTATGGGAATGAAGAGCTATGGCTGCTGAATATGGCCCGCCAGGGTGTTTTCGGGACCATCACCTATGCAGAGGGCTCCTACATTCATAATCTGCGCAGCATGCTCTTCGACAAATCCTATTACAATATGTGGAGGATCCGCCACAATGCAGCCCGCGACGGAAACCTGTACCCCACTCATGGATTATTGCCGGTAACGCAATATTTAAATATTGACCGTGGCGACCGGATGGAAACCCTGGTCTCAATGAGCTCCCCGCAGGCTTCCATGACGGAGGTCTCGAAAACGGTCGATCCCTCCAACGAATTTTATAACCGGACCAATTTCAGGCATGGCGACATGAACACCAGCCTGATCAAGACCTCCAGGGGCAAAATGATCCATGTCTATCATGACATTGTCACTCCCAGGCCCTATTCGAGGAAAAACTCGCTGGCCGGCACTAAAGCCTGTCATGAAGGATACCCGAGCAGGCTTTGCATCGGTGAGAAGGGACATGATTGGCTCAAAGAGGCTGATTATAATGAATACCGCAAGAAGTACGACCATCCCATCTGGACCAGGCTGAAGGCAGAAATTGAGAAATACGGCGGTCATGGTGGCATGGACTTCGTGGAGATCTACCGCCTGATTGATAACCTCAACCGGGGTGTCCAGCTCGATATGGATGTTTACGACCTGGCCTCCTCCTGTGTGGTGACCCCGTTATCCGAAATGTCTGTGGAGCTCGGCTCAGTCCCGATGAAATTCCCGGATTTCACCCGCGGACGGTGGAAAGAAGAGAGGGAGCTGCAGATACTGATAGACTAAGGCAGAAGGCAGAGGGCAGAAGGGCAGGAAGGAAAGCCAGAAGGAATAAGAAAGAGGTTGCAGGTGAAGATCACTAACTCCGGGCTTCAATCGGGAGTTTCCTTTGCCTTTTGCCCTATGCCTTCCTCCTTTCCTTCCTGCCCTCCTGCCTTCCTGCCTTGATCACCTGTGCCCCCAGACTGAAGTCTGGGGTTAGGCATACCACCCCCTTTCTCCTTTCTCCTTTCTCCTTTCTCCTTTCCTTCCTGCCTTCCTGACTTGATCATCTGTGCCCCCCCAGACTGAAGTCTGGGG
>Ga0136653_10002241_pt1 | contig 10567 bp, 5 predicted proteins | sample LakKivw275mmetaG_FD_94866 | JGI IMG/M metagenome (GOLD analysis project Ga0136653, IMG submission 94866) | Anoxic lake water microbial communities from Lake Kivu, Rwanda to study Microbial Dark Matter (Phase II) - Lake Kivu water 275m metaG... | ecosystem: Environmental > Aquatic > Freshwater >... | reverse complement strand
TGAACTGCGCCATTGTGTTGGGCAGCCCGAACGGCACCAGCGGAGCGAACGCTTACACCGCCGAGCCGCCGATGGAAGCTATCTACTACCGACGTCCCACTCCCATACGCTACAAGATCGGCTTCTGGGCAAAGAGCGAGAGTTCACAGGTGGTCGCTAGGGTGCAATGCTGGCGCGCAAACGAAGCCACCGGAGACGATCGCAGCGCCAAGGTCGAGGTGGCTCAGATTCCACGCACCGATCAGTGGACCTACTACGAGAAGACGGTGGATCTACCAGGCGACACGAGGAAATTCGCCGTGATGTTCCAAATCTGGGGTTTTGAGAATGATGGTTTGGCGCTGGGAAAGGTATGCGTGGACGAGGTGACGATTGAGCCTGTTGCCCATGTCGGTCTAACGCCGGACGATCTGCCGCGAATATCAATACCGAAAGAGCCGGTCGTGTACGATGGCAACACGCCCATCGAAGAGATCATCGAGGCGTACCGGGCCGGCGATAAGGCTGCCATTGCGAAAGTGCAGGGGGTACTCGACAGCGCCGAGAGGATGACCGCGAAGTCGGACGAGTGGTACCGCCAGTTCTTCAAGAGTTTTGAGCCAAGTGCAGTGCATACCATAACATGTCCGATACACCCCTTCAAGACGCGGGAGTATAACCCGTTCTTGTGGAGCCTCGATGAGCCGTGGAAGCTGGTATGCCAACACTGCAAGGCCGAGGGGCGCAAGTACGACTACTACCCGAATCCGGACTACCCCGATGACGGCGACGGGTGCCGTCCGACTGACGAGATCTGGCGCCAGGACCATGATGAGGCCTGGAGCAAGGCCCATCGCGGCATCCCGTGGGACCACTGGGATGGACAGACGCACGGCGAGATCGGCGGCAGCAGGGCCTGGTATTTCATGTCACACTACTACAACTACGCACTGCTCACATTGAACGGCTCGCACTGCCCGCAACTTGGTCTCGCCTACCACTATGCCACCAAGCTCTTCCCGCCAGGCAGCGAACAGTATCAGAAAGGCCTCCTTTACGCCCATAAGGCCCAGGTCATCATCCTCACCACTGCCAGAGCGCACATGGGCGATGACTATCTGGCCACCACAGAAGGCATGACCCCTGAGCAGTTCCAGAAGCGCATGGAGGACTTTTACCGCCCCTCTGAGACCGAGAAGTGGCACTATGAGAAGCTCGCAGGCTTCCGGCCTTTCAAGATATCCGATGCACGGGTTGGCGATCCGCACTGGGCCGACGTTGTGGAGAAGGATCCCTACGACTACTGGCTCTTCCAGGGCGCATGGAACCGCAGGGCGAGCTATTGCGGAAGTCTGCTGGAGGGCTTCTGTCGCGCCAGTGCTTCCTTCACAGAGGGAGACGACGACCTGCGACGCCTTGCGGAGCGTGTGCTAGTGTCACTTCCAGGCGACCGCGAGAAGGTGGCAAAGCTCGACCATCCGGTGGACCGCTATCTGAAGCGCGGTATCCTCGAAATGACAATGCAGCCTTACAGCCTGATAACCGGCGGCGACAACCTGGCTCCTGCGACACAGACGCCGCGTCTGCGCGCCGGACTGTTTCTGCATGACGACAGAATCATCGAGACCGTCGCGCTGGACATCAGCTATTTCTGGCGAAACTACTTCTCCCAAGACGGCCTTGGGCACGAGGGTTCGGCAAGCTACTCATGCTACGGCATTACCGGTGTCATGGATGCGCTCTATGGGCTGAAGGGCAAGTTCAATGAGAACGCCCCGTATTTCGATAAGCAGTTGGGCGTTATCAACATGGCCAAGCTGCCCGAATACCAGGCCTGTGCGGTGAAAATGCCCTACTATGTGACCGAGGATGACATTTACCTGCCGTGGGAGGACTGCTGCTACGGGGGCAAGCGGGGGACCGATCAGCTCACCCGTGTGGAGAAGTACGGGGACGGAATACCGGAGAAACACCGCAACTACTTTCTGGTCAGCAAAGACGACAATGGTAATGTCAGCGTCTCGCTCAACCGCTCGGTGCTCCTGCCGCCGGTGCTGCTGCACGACCGCCGGAAGGCCATCCTGCGGTCAGGCAATCTGGAAGAGCCGACCGTGGCGTCGCTGGATTTCACCAAGCGCTGTGGCCACTATCACCCGCCGGCTCAAACACTCATCGTTCACGCGTGCGGGCAGGAGTTGGCTTCGGATATCGGCTACCTCGGTGCAGAGCATTTCCTGACCAGAGCGTGGATCCGCGCATATCCGGCACACAACTGCCTGACCTTGCGTAAAGCCGACGGCAATCCTCATGGCACTGAGAAACTGCGTGGCGACGTGCGCAGGCACTTTATCACCACACCGTTCTGCCAGGTGGTGGACACCGCCGAGTATGATCCCGCCGACTGGCAGGCGGCAGGCGAAGAGCAAGTCGGCGAGTTCAGCCGCCAGATATTGCTCATGACGCCTTCTGAGGACCATCAGTACGTCGTTGACATCGCGCGTGGCAAAGGCGGGGCCATCCACGACTACTATCTGCACTGCCACGGTCTCGGGTTTGCCACTGAAGGCATCCACCTGCAGAATGTGGCCGATGCCGAACAGGATCTGCACGACTACAGCGGGTGGACCTTCAGTTGTCCCCAGGGCTACGGAGCGAAAAACGTCCACGGGTTGGCGGTCGGTACGTCCAACGGAACGTGGCAAGCTACCTGGTCGCAGATAGATGATTACCGAGGGCAGCCGGCTGGACAGCCCCTCATCCACGACGATGTCTTCATGCGCCTGTGGATGCCCGGCGACAGCGGCAGTGAAATCATCTCCGGTACGGCCCCTGCCCAGCGCGACCTCCGCAACCAGGACATAGACCGCACCATGAAAGTCGTTTGCGTACGCCGGCCCAACACGGAGCGGGTGGACAACGTCCTGGCCGTCATCGAGCCGTACAGGGACGCGCCGTTCATCAAGGACGTGCGTCGTTTGCAGCTACAGGGCGGCGATGAGTACTATGTGGCTATTGCGGTTGAGACGCCCGACGGCACCGATTACATCATTGCCTACGGAGGCCCGGGGCAGCCCTCCGAAATCACTCTCAAAGACGGCAGCCACGTGCTCCACACCAATGCGGACATGGCTGTCGTATCTTATTGCTCCGATGGCGCTACCCGGATGCTATTGGCGGGAGGTCAGTTCCTTAGCGCCGATCGCTGCACGCTGAAGCTGGAGGGGGCGACCAGCTATACCGGCCGCCTGCTCGATTTCCATGACGCCAAAGACACCCTCACCATCGAGAGTCCGGACTCCTGGCCAGAAGGCGATACCTTGTCCGGCCGCCCCATCATCGTTCAACACGCCGAGGACCGTTCGACGTTCACGATAAAGAGCGTCAAGCCGCAAGCCAACGGACATTATCTGCTTCAGCTAGATGACCAGCCGCACCTGATGAACAACTGGTTGCTGGTGCGCAGAGTGGACGACACGGGCATCGTGGTCGAGCCTCCGCCGGTGCTTGACACCAAGAACACCTACAAGGTCTATGCCAGCGAGGCAGGTCAGATCCGGCTGCTCGGCCCGCTGCGCGGGTTCGGCTCGGAAACCGTCTACAACGAGTACGGCACGGCCATGCATACTTTCCGCAGCGTCATTACTGACAGCTACGAGGGTGTGAAACCCGGCCAGGAGATCGGCATCACCCGTCTGCACAAGGGGCGCGACACGGTCTCTGTCACCAACTTCGCATATGCGACCATACCCATGTGAGCACGGACACTGATCCCTAGCCACGAGGCTTCTCCAGGTATACTACTCCCGGCAGAGCCGCGAAGTTCTCGTCGCTGGTCACCAGCGTTGCATCATAGCGGCGCGCTGTAGCATAGACGACCGCGTCCGCCATCGCCAGGCCGTGCTGCAGACTTAGATCGGCGGCCTCCAGCGCCAGCTCTTCATCAAGCGGAACCACCCGGCCCGCGCGCAGTCTCCCCGCTACCGCAGTTGCGTCCTGTTCTGACACCTCGCGCTTCATGAACTTATAGACCTCGTACAGCACCACGGTCGGTATCAGTAGGTCAGGCGCCGACAGATACTCCTCGTGGGCGTCAGCTTGCGGCCCGTTGGTAAGATGCTCGATCCAACCCGATGAATCAACGAGAATCATACGCGGTCAACCTTCTCGCGGAGGTTGGACGTGTCCGCACCCGCGGCAATACCGCGCAATTCGTCCAGCTCCAAAAGCGGCACCAGATAGATTATGCCGCCCTTGGTGATTACCGACAGCTTCTGGCCCGGCTTGAGCTGCATCCGTTCGCGGACCTTCTTCGGTATCACGACCTGGTACTTGCTTGACACGGTTGTTTGCGTCATTTCAACGCTCCGTAATACGAAATACTGTTCGATACAGCTATTATCTTACGACGTGCCTATCGTGTCAAGTATTGTAAGGCATAAGCTTGTGTTTCCACGGGCGTTCGGCTATAACGATCCCAACGGCAGCGCTCCATACGGTGCCGGCCTCGGTGTCAAACTGCCGATACAAACGCACCGGCGATGGCCTTGAATCTCCGTGAAGGACAACGCGCAGCCGGCGAGGAAACTACCGCGTGGCGCAGCCTTGACAGATGAGGGAGACACGACGATGAGAGCACATACCAGCCTTGCCGTCCTAATGACGTCTATCCTCGTACTGCAGGTGATGATCATGATGACCGCCGACCAATCAGCCGCCCAGCAACAGCCCGGCTGGGTGCGCGTAACCGAGCACGCGGAATTCATCCCGCGCGACACCGCCGAAGACGCCGTCTTCCTGGGCAAGATGTGGATTAGCAACGCCTACCCCCCGGGGGCAGTCCTGCTGCGCGATCTGTGGAACTCCGCAGACGGCGTCACGTGGACAAAGGTACTGGAAGAGACCCCCTACGATGGCTACAGCGAAATGGCCGTCTATCAGGACAAGCTGTGGGCAATCAAGGGCAGCGTCTGGAATTCCGCCGACGGCATCAACTGGACCAAGGTGCTCGACAAGACCCCCTTCGGTGCGCGCGGATATGGCGAGGTGGTAGTCTACGATGGGAAGATGTGGCAGCTCGGATCGGGGCAGGAGGTCTGGAATAACACCGACGGCGTCACCTGGACCTGCGTCATCAGCGAGGCCCCCTTCGGACGTCGGGCGGCATCTGCGGTGGCGGCGTACAAGGGCAAGCTGTGGCTCATGGGCGGGCGAATTGATCAGCCCAGCGATCCGCCGGAGAAGCACTATCCCAAGTACACAACCTACAATGACGTCTGGTGCTCAACGGATGGGGCGAATTGGACCCGCGTGCTGGAGCATGCGCCCTGGGCCGAGCGCATGTGGTTCATCGCCCGCGAATACGCAGGCCGTCTCTGGATCATCGGCGGCTTCTCCAACCGCCAGAGCATCAACTTCGCCGAGGCCTGGTACACAGAGGATGGCCTGAACTGGCAGCAGTACCAGTCGGATGCGATGTGGTCGGCGCGGCATGAACCCACGGTTTACGTCTTCGATAACAGCCTCTGGGTTGTGGCCGGCAACATGTGGCCGCTGATGAACGACGCGTGGCGACTGACGCTGCCTGAAGCAGGACAGTCAGCGGATTGAGCCGCACCGGATGAAGTTCGAGGGCGGCGGCCCTTCGTCAGGCGGCGACGCCTGGGATGGCTCCCCTCGCGGGGCAAACCATTTGAGTGCGACCTTGATTCCGGGCCGGCGTCGGTTTCCGCTGGACCAAGGTCACAGAGTAACAACAACCTTGACATCCGCCACCGGGCATTTGGCGTCCGGGTTCTGTACTGTGACCTTCACGAACCTGGCTCCCAGATAGATATCTTTGGTCTGTCGCACCGTCTTGCCCGGCGTCAAGGGCAAGGCCCCGAAGACAGGATTGCCCGCCGCGTCCTTCTGCTCTTCCGTATCCCACTGCTGTCCGTCATAGCTCGTATAGACGTGGGTTTGCAGGCCAGCGCCTGCAGAGGCACCGTAGGTGCACTCGACCGTGAGTGTGAGGCCTTGCCCCGCCTCAAGCGAGATGGCGGGATAGCAGTCGGCGACCCGTGTGGTCTCTCCTGGCTCCAGAGACGATTTCTCCAGCACCGTGTTGTAAGGTCGCCCGATGAGCGGGATCCTTGCCAGCCCGAATACATTCGGCTCGCCGTAGTCATACACCAGGTAAGCCATTCCCGCCTCAGTGAGCAGTGGGCTGACATGGCTGTACAGATAGCCGTCGTCGGGATACGTATCCCAGACGCTCCTTGTGCTACCGTACCAGGTCCTCAGGTCGCGCGAGACCATCCAGCGCTCGGGATAGCCCTCGTTGCCTTCCATATCAAAGGCCCGTGCGCTGTCGTGGGTGATAAGCAGGAAATACCAGCCCAGCATCGGCACCAGACCGTGCGAATCATAGATGGCGAGGGCCTGATCCTGACCCACGATGACTTGCTCGAAGCAGTATTCCTCCCCGCTATCCGATGTAGCCAGGCCGGTGAACCCTTCGTTCTTGCCATGGGCATCCTGGAGCAATGATGCGCTGAAAATCAGGAAGTACTTCCCCTCCTCGGCATTGTAGATCGGTATCGGCTTGGTCGGTGAATAGGTGTGCCCGCCCAGCTCGAACCTCCCGAGAACGCGCTTCTTATCCCCCCACGTCTTTCCATCCGCCGAGGTCACTCGCATGGTGGAGAAGAAGTCCCTGCCATCCTTCTCGCGCCCGCGCCCCGTGTAGAGCATCTCATAGGTATGCGAACCGGGAATCCGGAAGACATACGGCGTATGGTTCTGCCCTCTGGGCTTGCCATCACTTCCGGCGACGATCCCGTCATCCTCCCATTTTTCAGTCATGGTCACGATCGGGTTCCCCGGATACCGCGTCAGATCTTCCAGAGAACTCCCGTAGGCCAGGCCGATCTGCATGTGGCCCTCAGTGCCGGTGCCAAAACCGCAGTAGTACAGCTTGAATCTCTCTTCCTCGGGAGCCGAGACATCGAGGAAGATCATCGGGTCTCTGACGAGCTTGTCATCCCATTCGCCCGGCTTACCCTTCTCAAAAATCGGGTTCTTGTGGTAGCGGAAGTTGTTCAGGCTCCGGTTGAGCGCGAACTGCTCAAGCGCCAGAACATGGCCGGCGAGGTCCCCGCCGCTACCGCCACTGGCGTTCATCGTTCCTCCCATGATTCCCATCTCCCCTTCTGGAATGAGGCCGGCTGACCACACGATGGTGCCTTGTGGTCCCGGCTTATTCCTTTGGTGCAGCCAACACAACCTCGCAGGTCTTCTGCAGCGCGTAGCCACCGCCATTCTGCCTACTGGCACGCACCAGGTGCGGAATGATGAAGCCCGCGCCCTCCTGAAAGTTGTATGTGAACCCCGACTCGTAGTTGTTGGGGTCCTTGTAGCCCCGCACGAAGGTGACGTCGCCGAGACACACTTTGAACAGCTCACCGTCAGCTTCCACGCTCTCTATCGTGTAGGTGGCGTTGCGGAAACGATCATTGTCAATGATCATCTGCTGACCGGCCAGCGTGTCGCCCTCCGGGAGCCTGGCATCCACCCAGACATAGCCCTTGCCCGACATGTCCTTGTCCATCTTCGCGATGGTGCCGCTGTAGCCGGCTTGGGGCAGTTGCAGACTGAACTCGCCGAGAGCCAGCATGGTGCCTCGCGACAGCACCGCCGTCTCCACCCGCCCGTCGCGGACACGCAACCAGCCCACGGCTCCGGCGAATTGCGGGCCGTTCTCAACCCGCACGGCTCCCGTGTCGCTGTCGCCAGCCATCAAGTAGTCCACAGCCCCATCCGCCAGCGTCACCTTAAGGCATACCGGCTCTGAGTCGGCCGGCGCGTCAACGATTCCCAGCCGCTCGACCGCCGCGATGACCGGTTGCTGACTGTAAGGCTCGATGATGCCGGTGAAGGTGCTGACCAAGTTCTCGCCCATTCGGTGCCCCAGCAGATAGCGCAGCCACTTGGGGTTGGCGCTCAGGTGTTGGGGCGGCTCGGCGTCGGCAAAGGCCACATCATCCAGAGGAGTCATGCAGTGATAGCGCAGGTGGATGTCGTCATCCTCCGTGACGCCACGGTAGCCGGTCTCGGCTTTCCAGTCAACGCGGAAGTCGGCGGGAGGCTTGCTGTCGCGTTCCACGTTGCAGAGCCAGGGGTATCCGAACATCGGCATGGACGCATTGAGTGCCTGGTCCCGATAGGGAACGTCGAGGCCGGCATACGTTCCCCCCTGCTGTGCGACAGGGCTGAGGCCGGCACAAGTGACCTGCCCCGGCGGCCCGTGCAGCGAGTAGACATGATCGTTGCCGCCCCTGACGCGGAACACATCGAGGGCATACGCCTGGCCCTCGCCCACCTTGACGAAGGCGAGGGTACGCTGGTACTTGTCCACACCTGCGTACACCTGAGGACTGTCCACCCGTATCGCGCCAAAATCTTCAAGCTGGCAGAACAGCTCCGGATAGCCGCCACTGCGCTCATGTATCTGCTGCATCCGGTTGACGACCACCGTATTGTGGAAGATGGTGTTGCGGGTGGCGTGTATGCGCTGCGGCCAGCCGCCGGTGGCCTCCGGATAGCCGTGATCGGGAAGCATGCACAAACCCCGGTAAACGATGTCGAAGTTGAGGCGGTCGCGATGGCCGTGATTCCCTCCGGCGGTGTCGCCGTAGTACATCCAGAGGGCTGTTCCGGGCTTGTCCCAGCCGAACTCCACGGAGGCCATGCGGTAGCCGGTGCGATTGCCGCCACCGACAAAGGGATTTCCCTGTGCTTCGCTTTGCCGGGCGACCTCGGCGATCTCCCTGCTCGTTGCATCGGGGTCGGCCGCGTAGATGTCGCGGCCCAGGCGTTCGGCAGTGCAACCATTAGCGTAGTATGCCGCCAACGCGGCGAGTGGGTTCTTGGTGTAGCGATAGCCGCGCGCCATGGATTCGGCATCTACGTAAACCTTCTGAATCGAGCCGCACGAGCCGCTGTCCCCGATGTTCGGGGTGGTGTAGCCGAGCACCAACAGCCGCCATGGTGCGGTAATGGTGGCTGTGAAGGGCGGCAGGTCGCGGTAAATGTCGTGCTTGGTGTAGCCTTCATAGTCCGCCAACCAGTCAGCGATGAGGCCGAAGGTACTGCCCCATCCGAGTGAATAACTCGGGGAGCACTCCGCCCCAACCCCGTCGCGGTCGATCGCACCGAGCACCAGGCCCGGGATCTGTCCGCCATCGGGCTGGGACGCGCCTTCGGGCGTGGTGTGGGTCCCGGGGCCCGACTGGAACAGCCAGTCGAGCCACTGCTCGGTTTCCGGATTGGTGTTGAGCGCCAGCGCGCAGGCGGTAAGAGCCGATTGGTGGGCCCCCTCATTGCCCATGATGTCGCGCTCCATGAGCGCCCGTGCGCCCTCACGGAGAATGCCATCATCAATGTTCTGCAGCAGCAGTTCGCGCGTACCCTTGGGGTGAGGTAGCTGGTACTGCTCGGCCTGCTGCCGTAGGAATGCGTACAACTCGGGATCATCGCGCGAGCCGGAGACGACCCTGTCTATGCATATGGCCAGCGACCGAACCACACTGCACTCCCAGACGTAGTCAGTGATTTTCCCGCCACGGGCACCATAGCCGCCGCTGGCATAGCCATCCTTGTAGTCCACATAGAGATCTGCTAGGCGGTCGAGCAGAACGAGCGCCTTGTGGGCGTACTTCTGATCGCCGGTGTACACGTATGCCAGGGATAATTGATCGAGCATGGAACGTGGCGTTGACATCTGCATCCAGTGGCTATAGTAGGCGACAAACTGGTACTTCTTGCCGTCCTTATCGGTCCAGCCGTAGCCGTCGTCCACTCCGTACATGTGCAGCGGGTCGTTGGCGTCCGGATGCTCGGTGTTGAACAGCAGGCTGCGGTCGCCCTTCTTCGGGTTGAAGATGCCTTTCTCATCTATGCAACTTTCATAGTACTTCGCGAAATCGTTCTTGGGGAAGACAGCCCCGCAATTCGGGCACGTCAGCTTCCACGGGTTGCTGAAATGACCCCAGCCCCATGGGTAGTGGCCGAACTTGTTGATGCCCATGCCGCAACCGGGGCAGTACTTTCCCTCTCCCTGCGGGAAGCAGACATGCAGCGACCGTGGCAGCTCATTGCCTGCCATCAGCTTCCACAGGTAGTCGTCGCTCAACTGGACATACACGTTCGCAGCGCGCACTGCCGCATCACGCTGCTGTTTGGCCCAGTCGTACTTCTCGCAGTTGGCCCGCACGTTGGCCAGGCGCTCCTTTGTGTACCACCCGCCGTAGTCACGAACAGACCATGCCGTGCCGCTGGTCGCAAGCCAGACCATTCCCAGCAGGGCTGCAAGTAGCACCTCGCGTCCACTACCGTTGCACGAGTAGCCTATCATCTCAAGCATCCCTTCCTGTGGATCTAGGTATCTGTGCCGAGCGCTCCCCAACGTCGTGTGGAGAGCTGTCAGATAGGGGGCCCTGCCATACACTTTTCTCCGTCTGCCGACTCTTCCCCTCTGCGTTCGCGAGGATGATGCCCGGCCAGTGTGCCGAACGCTCGGTCAACCTTGGCCCTCCATGGCGGACAAGTG
>Ga0136653_10002238_pt1 | contig 10575 bp, 11 predicted proteins | sample LakKivw275mmetaG_FD_94866 | JGI IMG/M metagenome (GOLD analysis project Ga0136653, IMG submission 94866) | Anoxic lake water microbial communities from Lake Kivu, Rwanda to study Microbial Dark Matter (Phase II) - Lake Kivu water 275m metaG... | ecosystem: Environmental > Aquatic > Freshwater >... | reverse complement strand
TGGGCTGGGTTCCCCAGGTCAGTCTGGAGGAGGGATTGCGGCACACGGTCGCCTATTTCCGGGGTCAGTAGATCACGAATCTGGCTCGTAGTAGGCGCTTCCAGCGCCCAAAAGCGCACTGCAAGTGCGCACTACGAACCCGAAGCGGTTTGCAGATCTCTTAACATGAGGTGAGGTTATGCCGAAAATCGCCATCGTCACGGACAGTGCCGCCTGCTTGCCACCGGACCTGGTGCGCCATTATCACATTCATGTGATTCCTTTTCGTGTGGTCTTTGGGCGGCAAGTCTTCCGTGACGGCGTGGATCTCACGGCGCAGGCTTTCTACGCCTTGCTGAGCCAGGCCGAAAGCCTGCCCACGACTTCCCAGCCATCCATCGCCGACTTCCTGGAGACCTATCGCCAGATCAGCCAGGAGGCGGAGGCCGTTGTCTCTATCCATGTCCCGGCGGCCATGACGGGCACTTATAGCACGGCGCGGACGGCATGGGAAATGGTAGGGGCCGATAAGCCTATCGCCATCATTGATTGTGGCTCGGCGGCCATGGGCGAGGGTTTTGTAGTGCTGGCCGCCGCCCGCGCTGCCGCCGCCGGGCAGTCCCTCGAGCAGGTGGTGGCGGCGGCCCAGGCGGTGATGGCCAAGACGTACCTCTTCGCCGCCCTGGACACCCTGGATTACTTGCGTCGCGGTGGGCGTGTTGCCGGCGTCGTGGCTCTGGTGGGTAATGCCCTGCGTATCAAGCCGGTGTTCTGCCTGAAGGACGGCCGCGTGGGGCTGCTGACCCAGCGCCGCAGCCGGCGCCAAACGATTGAGTACATGGTGGAGGCCATGGCGGAGCGCGTGGGCGAGGGGCCGATCCATGCCGCCGTCTTTCACGGAGCCGTGCCCGAAGAGGCGGCCGAGCTGCAACGCGCCATCCTCTCCCAGTTCAACTGCACCGAGTTCTACATGACACAGTTCACGCCTGTCATGGGCGCCCACACCGGCCCGGGCGTCTGGGGCGTGACCTTCTACAGCGAAGCGGATCCACCGCCCCGCGACAACAACCGCCTGCCTTTCCTGAGGGGCTAGGCGGGGTAGCAGATAGCAGATGGCAGATGGCAGATAGCATCATTGGCCAGCCACTATCGGCCATCGGCCATCAGCTATCTAACCGGTTCCGATGCTGGGCTCTGTTCTGTTTGTACTGGCCGCTTATCTCTGGGGCACCATTCCTACGGCGTACATCGCCGGGCGGGCGGTCAAGGGGATTGACATTCGCCGCTACGGCAGCGGCAACGTGGGCGGCTCCAACCTGTGGCGCCATGTGGCTCGCTGGGCCTTCTGGGCGGTGGGCATCTTTGATTTCTGTAAGGGCATCATCCCCGTCCTGGCTGCCCGTTGGCTGGGTCTGGGCTTGCCGGTGGCCGTAGCCGCCGGTCTGGCCGCGGTCGTTGGGCACAACTGGTCGGTGTACATTGGCTTCACGGGCGGGCGAGGTATTGGCACCAGCCTGGGGGTGCTCATCGCCCTGGCCCCGCCGCTTTTTGCCGTCGCCCTGGCCGGCATTGCCCTGGGGTTTGCGTTCCACGCCACGGCCATCGGCACGGTCGCTGGCCTGCTCCTCGCCCCGCTGGTGGCCTGGGCCCTGGGGCAGCCGGCGCCCATCATCGCCTGCTGCCTGGCCCTCATCGGCCTGATGGTGCTCAAGCGCCTGACGGCCAACTGGGAGCCCCTGCCCGGCGCGCCCCAGGAGCGGCGCCGCGTGCTCCTGAACCGGCTACTCCTGGACCGGGATATCCGAGATTACGAGGGTTGGGTTGGGAGGCAGCCGAAAGGGGCAGGCAATCAGGGATAAGGAAATCAGGAAATCAGGGGCGACCTAATTTCCTGATTCCCTGATTTCCTGATTCCCCCCTACTAATTCGGCCATGTGCTTGAAGGTTCAGGTTCGAGGTCTGCCATGATCGTCGGCACCTGTCGCGCTACGCTGTTCATCCCTGGCAACCATTCCCTGAAGGGCAAGCGGGGGATCGTCAAGTCCCTAATCGCCCAGGTGCACAAACGCTTCAACGTCTCCATCGCCGAGGTGGACAGCCAGGACCTCTGGCAGCGAGCCACCCTGGGCATCGCCTGCGTATCCAACGGCAGCCGCCACGCCCAGGAGACCCTGGACGAGGTGCTGCGCTTCATCGCTGAATTTCGACCGGACGTGGAGCTGATTGATTCCGAGATTGAGGTATTGTGATGGACTACGAGATCGTCATCGGTCTGGAGGTGCACGCCCAGCTTCTGACCCAGTCCAAGATGTTCTGCGGCTGCAGCGCCGATTACGCCGGGGCGCCGCCCAATACCCAGGTCTGCCCCGTCTGCCTGGGCATGCCCGGCGTGCTGCCGGTGATCAACGCCAAAGCGGTAGAATACACCATCATGACCGCCCTGGCGTTTAACTGCCAGATTCCGCCCTTCTCCAAGTTTGATCGCAAGAACTACCACTACCCCGATCTGGTCAAGGGCTATCAGATCAGCCAGTACGACCTGCCCCTCTCGCACGACGGCTGGCTGGAGGTGGAGGTAGACGGCCAGAGCAAGCGCATCGGCATAACGCGGGTGCACCTGGAGGAGGACACGGGCAAGCTGCTGCACGTGGGCACGGGCGAGGCCGCCTACAGCCTGATTGACTTCAACCGCTCCGGCGTGCCGCTCATGGAGATCGTCAGCGAGCCGGATATGCACTCCCTGGACGAGGTGCGCCAGTATGTGAACAAGATTCGCACCATTCTGCGCTACCTGGGCGTGAGCTCCGGCGACATGGAGAAGGGCGCCATGCGCTTTGAAGCCAACGTCTCCCTACGCCCCGTGGGCGAGACGAAGCTGGGCAATCGTGTGGAGATCAAGAATCTCAACAGCTTCCGCGCCGTCCTGCGTTCGCTGGAGTTTGAGATTGCCCGCCAGCGGCAGGTGCTGGCCAGCGGGGGGCACATTGACCAGGAGACGATGGGCTGGGACGAGGCGCGCAACGTCACGGTGACGCAGCGCAGCAAGGAGGAGGCGCAGGACTATCGCTACTTCCCGGAGCCTGACCTGCCGCCCCTGGTGCTCGACCCGGCCTGGGTGGAAGCCATTCGTGCCAGACTGCCGGAGCTGCCGGACGCCAGGCGAGATCGCTTTCTGGCCGATTACGGCCTCTCGCGCTACGATGCCAACCTGCTGGTGGCCGACAAGGCCGTGGCCGATTATTTCGAGGCGGCAGTCAAAGCGGGGCGAGCCGACCCCAAGGCTGTGGCCAACTGGATCGGCGGGGAGCTTTTCCGGCTGATGAAGGAGACAGGGCAGGAGATTGGCGAGGTGAAGGTCACGCCGCCGGCATTGGCGGAGATGATCGGCCTGATCGCCGCAGGGACCATCTCCGGCAAGGTGGCCAAGGACGTCTTCGCCGAGATGTTCGCCACAGGCCAGCGCGCCCCGGCCATCGTCGCCGAGAAGGGGCTGACGCAGATCAGCGACGCCGCGGCGCTGGCGCAGGTAGTGGCGCAGGTCATCGCCGCCAACCCCCAGGCCGTCGCCGATTTCCAAGCGGGCAAAGAAACGGCCCTGCGCTTCCTGGTGGGCCAGGTGATGAAGGCCACCAAAGGCCAGGCCAACCCCGCCCTGGCCAACGAGTTGCTGCGGCAGCAGTTGGCGGCAGGGTGAACGGGACGAAAAAAGATTGCCTGGGGGCATTGTTTATGATATAATGAGCACGTCAGTGGGGGAGTAGTAGATGACCAACCACCAGCTCATTGACGTTGACGATTCGCTCTTCATCGTCATTGACGTGCAAAGCAACTTCACGGCCAAGCTCGAAGCCAGGCAAAGTCGCATGTTTCTGGAACGAGTGTGTTGGCTGATCGGTGTGGCGCATTGGTGTGGCGTGCCCCTGATCGTCACGGTAGAAGACATGGCCCAGGCGGGCGGGCCAGCGCCGGAAGTGCAAAGAGTCTTGCCGCCAGACACGCCCATCTTTAACAAGATGACCTTCAATCTGGCCGACCAGGCCGATATTCTGGCCGCCATTGTGCGCACGGGACGCCAGACCGCCGTGCTGGTGGGGTTGGAGACAGACGTGTGCATCATGCAATCGGCGCTGGGCTTGATGGCACACGGCTACCGGGCCGTGGTCATCGCCGACGCCACGTGCTCGCCAGGTGAAGCGCACGCCGCCGGCTTGGCCCGCCTGTGCGCGGCGTGCGTGCTGATCACCGGCACGAAGGGCCTGTTCTACGAATGGCTGCGCACGGTGGAGCGAAGCAGGCGCTTCGCTGCGGAGTGCCCTTCATTGGAGTTGCCAACTGGGCTGGTGTTGTGATGAGAGCGGGGATTCAGCCACAGAAAGACACAGAAATCCACAGAAAAATCATGTGAACCGGCACGTAAATATCCATTCTGTGTCCTTCTGTACGCTTCTGTGGCTACCGGCTTATTCTGCAACAGCTTTATTATCGCCACAAGGTCCCAAGTCCCCGGGCCGCAGCCCTGGGCACAGCGGCCTGGGGAGGCCGGACTTTGCATACTAAACTCAATGAGGAGGAAAAGTACCATGGGGGACAAAAAAGTAAAGAGGACAGCGTGGGAAGACGCGCTGGTGCAGTTCAGCATCGCCGCCAACAAGCTGGGCCTGGATGCCGGAATGCGCGACGTCCTGGGCCACTGCAAGCGGGAGTTGACGGTCAACTTCCCCGTCAAGATGGACGATGGCTCGGTGAAGGTGTTCACCGGTCACCGGGTGCAGCACAACCTGGCCCGTGGGCCGGCCAAGGGCGGCATCCGCTATGCCACAACGGTGACCCTGGACGAGGTCAAGGCCCTGGCCATGTGGATGACCTGGAAGTGCGCCGTAGTGGGTATCCCTTACGGCGGTGGCAAGGGTGGCATCACCGTTGATCCCAAGAAGCTGAGCCAGCGTGAGCTGGAGAACCTGACGCGGCGCTATGCCACCGAGATTTCTATCATTATCGGTCCAGAGCGGGATATCCCGGCCCCAGACGTGAACACTGGTCCCCAGACCATGGCCTGGATCATGGACACCTTCTCCATGCACCGCGGCTACACTGTACCGGCCGTGATCACGGGCAAGCCACTCGAGTTGGGCGGTTCCCTGGGCCGCAAGGAGGCCACGGCGCGCGGGGCGCAGTACACCATCATCCAAGCGGCTAAGCAACTGGGCTTGGATTTGAAAGGCGCTACTGTGGTGGTGCAGGGCTACGGCAACGCCGGTTCCATCGCCGCTCGCCTGATGGCCGAAAAGGGCTGCAAGATCATCGGTGTCAGCGACACACAGGGGGGTGCCTATAGCCCCAAGGGCATTGATCCCCAAGCTATCCTTAAGCATAAGGAGAAAACCACCACTGTAGTCGGTTTTCCGGGCACAGAGAAGGTCACCAACGAGGAATTGCTGGAGATCCCCTGCGATATCCTGATCCCGGCGGCGACGGAGCAAGTAATCACAGAGAAGAATGCGCCACGCATCAAGCCCAAGATCATCGCTGAGGCGGCCAATGGGCCCACCATTCCTGAGGCCGATGAGATCCTCTATGCCAACAACGTGCTGGTCATCCCCGACATCCTGTGCAACGCTGGCGGCGTGACCGTGTCCTACTTCGAGTGGGTACAAGACCTGCAGAACTTCTTCTGGACGGAAGACGAGGTCAACGCCAAACTCAAGCTGATCATGGATGCCAGTTATGCCGCCGTCCAGCAGATGGCCGCGCAGCACAAGGTTCACATGCGCACGGCCGCTAACATGCTGGCTGTGGATCGCGTGGCCAAGGCCACCCAGTTGCGCGGCATCTATCCGTAGGCCAGGCGCACAGACGTTTTCGGTGGGGCATCGGTTCGCCTTTGCCGCCAGCCGATGCCCCTTGCTGTTTGTAGCCCAGTCATAGGACGCAGATTCACGCCGAGCAAGTAGACAAGAAGCAAGCAGCAGGTAGCAAGGGCCTTGTCTACTTACTCCTTGTTTACTTGTCTACAACTAACTGCGTGTGCAGCCTGCGTCCTAAACCATAATGGAGATTCCCAAACAACTCAGGGCGCCCCTGGCCACAGCCCTGGGCCGGGGGCTGTCCCTGGCTGGCCTGGTGCTGCTAGGTGGCCTGACCCTGTTCGCCCCCTGGGTGCCCGCGGACAGGGCGGCCTTGACCTACGGCGTCTGCCATCAAATCTCCGCGCATACCCTACACCTGGCCGATCACCCGCTGCCCCTGTGCGCCCGCTGCACCGGCACCTACCTGGGCGCTCTCTGGACGTTGGCTGGCCTCTGGCTCCTGGGCAAGTGGCGGGCAGCGCAGCTACCTGTAGGGCGGGTACTCGTGGTTCTGGGCGTATTCATCCTGGCCTGGGCCGTGGATGGTCTGAACTCTTATCTTTCTTATTTCCCTGGGTTCCCGTATCTCTACACACCAGGCAACACCCTGCGCTTGGCCACGGGCACACTGGAGGGCCTGGTCCTGGCCAGCGTGCTCTACCCGGCCTTCAATTTCACCGTCTGGCGGGAGCCGGAGGCGCGGCCGGCGATCGGCAGCCTGCGCGAGCTGCTGGCTCTGGCGGCTGGAGCGGCGGTGCTCGTCGTCATTGCCCAGGGCGAGCCGGGCTTCCTGCTCTACCCGCTGACCGTGCTCAGCCTACTGGCGGTACTGGCCATGCTGACGCTGGTCAATAGCATCGGCGTGACCATCCTGGCCAGGCGAGAGGGGCAGGCCAGGATGTGGCGAGACGTTTGGCCCCTGCTGGCCTGGGGACTGGCCCTCACCTTCGTGGAGCTGATAGGCATAGGGCTCTTACGAGCGATAATCACGACAAGGTTGGGATTGCCCTTCTGAGAGGCATCATAGGAGTGCAGAGATGCAGAAAAGGTTGATTGTATCTGATCCCAAGGTGATGATGGGCAAACCAGTCATCACTGGTACGCGGATTACCGTTGAGCTAATCCTGGAGAAACTCGCTGCCGGTGAGACAGTGGAACAAATTCTTGATGCCCATCCCCGGCTGACACGGGAGGCAGTTCAGGCTGCCCTGGCGTTTGCTACCGAGGCCTTGCGAGCTGATGTGGTCTATCCGCTCGCGGAGGCAGTAGCATGAACTTCCTGGCAGACGAGAGTGTAGATAAGCCAATCGTTGACCGTCTGCGCGCCGATGGACACCGTGTATGGTATGTTGCCGAGATGCAGCCAGGGATTTCCGATGATGTAGTGATTGAACTGGCGAACCGCGAGGGTGCCTTATTGCTAACAGCGGACAAGGACTTTGGAGAACTGGTGTTTCGTCAGCGCCTCCTGGCGCCAGGCGTTGTTCTTATCCGCTTGGCAGGTCTATCCCCGCGGCGTAAAGCGGAGGTAGTTGCTTCCGCTATCAACGAGCATGCCTTGCAGCTACCCAGCGCTTTCATGGTGATTGCACCAGGAGCCATTCGTATCCGTCGCCAAAGTACTTAGGAGGAGGTTTACCCATGCTAGAAGCCTTATCCAACATCTTCACGGCCTTCGGTATCTCCGCTTCGGCGGGACTGAACGCCTACCTGCCCCTGCTCATCGTCGGGCTGGTGGCGCGCTTCACCAATCTGATCAAGCTGAACGAGCCGTTCGATCTTTTGACCAACGGCTGGGTGCTGGGCGTGCTGGGGGCACTCTTGCTCATTGAAATCTTGGTGGACAAGATCCCCGCCGTGGACACCATCAATGACATGATCCAGACCTTCGTGCGGCCGGCGGCGGGCGCGATACTCTTCGCCGCCGCCTCCAACACCATCGCCGACATCCACCCAGTGCTGGCCATGATTTGCGGTATCCTGGCCGCCGGCAGCGTGCACGCCGTGAAGGCCACGGCCCGGCCGGTGGTGACTACGGCCAGTGCTGGCACTCTCAACCCCGTAGTCAGCGCCGCCGAGGACGTGGTCTCGGGCACGGTGACCGTAGTTTCCATTATCGTGCCGCTGCTGGGCGTGGCCCTGCTGGTGTTCCTGGTCATCCTGTTCCTGTGGTGGCGGCAGAAGCGTGAAACGTGATTCGTGATCCGTGATTTTGATGGTCACGCATCACGTTTCACGTATCACGCTTGACGTTTGACGCTTGACTATGAAATCTCCTCTTAACGACACCAAAATCGCCCCGCTGCTCCAGACTTTGCCCGCCAAGCCCGGCGTTTACCTGATGAAAGACGTCACCGGCCGGGTCATCTACGTGGGCAAGGCGGTGAGTCTGCGCAACCGCGTGCGTTCTTACTTCCACGATCCCAGCGGCCTGTACCCCCGCACGCGCCAGCTCGTCATGGAGACGGCGGACCTGGAGTACATCGTCACCCAGACCGAGCTGGAGGCGCTGATCCTGGAATGCACCCTCATCAAGAAGCACCGGCCGCGCTTCAACGTCCGCCTCAAAGACGACAAGAATTATCTTTACATCAAGGTTGACGTGCCGAGTCCCTGGCCGCGGGTGTTTACCACCAGGCGCATGCTCCAGGATGGGGCACGCTACTTCGGCCCCTTCGCCAGCTCCCAGTCGGTGCGGGAGACGCTCGACCTGCTGCGCAAGCTCTTTCCCTACATCACCTGCGATCGGGAGATCACCGGCCAGGACAATCGCCCCTGCCTGTACTACTACATCCACCGCTGCCTGGGCCCCTGCATCGGCAAGGCCACGCCGGAGGAGTATCGGCTGGTCATTGACGGCGTCATCCGCTTCCTGGAAGGCAAGCAGGAGAAAGTCGTGGCCGATTTGCGGGAGCGCATGACGATAGCCGCGGAATCGCTGCAGTTTGAGCGCGCGGCGGCCTATCGCGACCAGCTCCAGGCCATCGAGCGAGTAACCGCCAAGCAGAAGGTGCTCTCCTCACGGCTGGTGGATCAGGACGTCATCGCCCTGGCCCGCGCCAACAGCGACGCCTGCGTAGAGGTGTTCTTCATTCGTGGTGGCAAGCTCACCGGTCGGGAGCACTTTGCCCTGGAGGGCACGCAGGGGAGTGACGATGGGGAGGTGCTGCGCAGCTTCGTGCAGCAGTTTTACGATAGCGCCCCCCAGGTGCCACCGGAGATCATCCTCCCCGACGCCCTGGACGAGATGCGGGTTATCGAAGAATGGCTGCACAGCAAGCGCGGCACTAAGGTGAGTTTCACCGTCCCGCGCCGCGGCACCAAGCGCGATCTGGTGCAGATGGCCACGGAGAACGCCTCCGAGGCTCTGGCGCAACTGCGGGCGCAATGGCTGGCCGATGCCCAGAAGACCGGCTCGGCCCTGGTGGAGCTACAGGAGCACCTCAACCTGCCGACTATGCCCTTGCGCATTGAGTGTTACGACATCTCCAACATCCAGGGCACCTCGGCTGTCGGCTCGATGGTGGTCTTCGAGAAGGGTGTGCCCAAGAACAGCGATTATCGTCGCTTCCAGATCAAGACCGTCGCCGGCGCCAACGACTACGCCATGCTGCAAGAGGTTTTGCGGCGGCGATTCAAGCGCCAGCGCAAGTCGCCAGTCCCCAGTCCACAGTCCGCAGTTCCCAGTCCTCAGTCACCGGGCGCAGGGGTTGAGAAGGGAGAGGAGGCTACGCCGGCGGACACTTGGGCCATCCTGCCCGACCTGCTCATCGTGGATGGCGGCAAGGGGCAGCTCAGCGCGGCGCGGGAGGTCATGGTGGAGCTGGGCGTGGATCACATCCCCACGGTGGGGCTGGCCAAAGAGCACGAGGAGATCTTCGCCCCCGGCAACCCCGAGCCCATCGTCCTGCCGCGCACCTCGCAGAGCCTGTACCTGGTGCAGCGCATCCGCGACGAGGCGCATCGTTTTGCGCTGGCCTACCATCAGCGGCTGCGCCAGGCCCGCGGCCTGCGCTCCGCCCTGGACGACGTGCCGGGCATCGGCCCCAAGCGCAAAGCGGCCATGCTCAAGCGCTTCGGCTCCGTGAAGGGCATCCGCGAGGCCAGTGTGGAGGACCTGGCTGCCGTGCCGGGGATGACGAGAGCGCTGGCAGAGAAGGTGAAGGAATACCTGTAGATGATTTCAGATTTAAGATTTTAGATTGCAGATTTAGTAGGGGCGAAGCATTCGCCACATTCTATGCAGGGCCACAGTTTTCACTGGCGAATGCTTCGCCCCTACGTAATTCACCTTATCTGCTCAATCTGCTACCTGAATCTGCTGTCAGCCGTCTCACCCAACAACAAAGACCCTGCCTGCATGTTCCGCCAGGCCAGGGCCTCTTCTGTTCTCTAGTGGGACGCAGATTCACGCAGATTTACGCAGATCAAACAGAAAAAATCAGCGTAGATCAGCGTTCATCTGTAGGGGCGAAGCATTTGCTCGACAATTAGGGAGGCTCTGTCATTGCCTGGCAAATGCTTCGCCCCTACTACGCGATTTCCTGCTCGTAGACGGTGATATCGCGTTTGGCCAATTCGGTGATAAGCAGTTGGGGGTCAAGGCAGCCTTCGGGGGCGAAGACGCCTTTTGTGGCGATCTGGCCCTGCGCCAGGAGCAGCGCCCCGATGGCCGCCGGGATGCCCGTAAGTCGCCCCATCTTGTCGGCGGCGGCGAAGGTGTAGTGCTTCCTGACGCCGCCCTTCGTCC
>Ga0136653_10002235_pt1 | contig 10576 bp, 10 predicted proteins | sample LakKivw275mmetaG_FD_94866 | JGI IMG/M metagenome (GOLD analysis project Ga0136653, IMG submission 94866) | Anoxic lake water microbial communities from Lake Kivu, Rwanda to study Microbial Dark Matter (Phase II) - Lake Kivu water 275m metaG... | ecosystem: Environmental > Aquatic > Freshwater >... | reverse complement strand
CTGGTGAACGTGGTTGCTGTCGGCTGTGACGGGCCAGATGTTGTCGGCTATGCGCATCTGGACGGTGATGCCCTCGGGGACGGTTTTGGTCATGGTCTTGACCGCGGCTTCGATAGCATCGCGCAGGTCCACCATTTCCCTGACCGGTCCGTCCTGATGGGTGAAGGTCAACAGGCTCTTGACCAGGCTGCCGCCGCGCTGGCAGGAGCGGATGATCTGTTTGAGATACTTCTGCTGGATTCCGTCGCCTTCGGCAAGCGTCAGCAGCAGGTCGGCCGGTCCGATGATGCTCTGGAATATGTTGTTGAAGTCGTGAGCGATCTGCCTGGCCATAGCGCCGACGGCCTGGATTTCGGCCTGCTCCTGACGGCGGCGCTCCTCCTCCACACATTCGGTGATGTCCGTCATGACGATGAGCTCGGCTTCACTGCCCTGCCACACAATCGGCCGCACGGATAGCTCCACAGGCAGGCTGCGTTCGTCTTTGCGGACGAACTCGGACCGGAAGCGATGGGAGTCCTGCGTGTCACAGTCCGGCTCGTCGTCGCGCAGCACGTCGCGCTTGGCATCGGGTACCAGGTAGCCGTTGAACGAGGTGTCAATCACTTCCTGGCGCGTGTAGCCGGTCATTTCCTCGAAATTGCGGTCCACGGACTTCACGAGCATGTCCTGGACGACGATGACGCCGCTATCGGGCTCTTCCGGCATTTGGCGATGGTCCGGTTCGGTGCGGGGCGAAGCGGCCGGGGAGGGCGGCGCATGCTTCGCATCCACGATGCCGCTGGGACTGCGCCGGTTGTGGCGATCCTTGTCTGTGACTATGTTCTTAGCCATTTTGAAGCACGCTCACTTGTTCATGGTAGACGCTGCCGGGTCTGCAAGCGTCTTTGGGGTGGTCGTTGCGGCTCGCGCAAGCAGCTTGCGGGACAAGTTTGGGCTGTCCGGCAAGCTGAGGGCGCGAGTATGCGTCGTTTCATTCAGCGACCGCGCCAGCGGCGGACCGGGGCGGCTGTCATCGTCAATCCGCACCACGAGGCGGACCTGCTGCCAGGTGCCATTGCAGCGGATCGGGCCGACCGAGCTGTGGATGGCGGTAAAGCCGGCGAAGTTGATTCCCGCCGGAATCTCGGCCATAGCCATCCGGGTCATGAGATTGCCGATTACAAAGCCCCGGCTCGCATTCTCGCCTTCCACTCGTCTTCGCCCCTTGGTGTGTCCTGACTTCGACCGCTGCTGCGTACGTGCTGCGTCTAGTGCTGGGCATGTGCTGCATGGCTTGTTCCCCTGCTTGAATGCTTGGGCAGAATATACACCCCAGCGGCTCAACTTTCTCACAACGAAGCGTAAAAGTACGCGCAAACAATAAGGGACGCCTCTGCGTCGAGGCGTCCCCTGCTGTAGCGGAGGGCAGGTTGTAGGCCGGCCTACAGTGACAGGTCCATGTCCACCCAAGCGCCGTCCCTGTTGCGGCTCTCGATGGCACCGATGATGAAGGCGACGATTTCGAGAGTCACCATCGGGTCAATGGGCGGCTGACCGGTCTCGAACATCTTTATCATCTGCTTGAGCAGCTCGCGATAGATGTACTGGGTGGAAATGCCCGATTGCTTGACGGACTTCTCCCCCCACGCGACGAAGCCGTAGGAATGGCTGCCCGCCCGCGTACCGCGCATTACGCCGATGCGGCCGTCCTCCCAGATGCCGGTGACGACTTCGCCGCCCTCGGTGTAAGCGCAGGAGACTTTCGCGCAGCCCTTGCCCATCAGGGTGTAGAGGATTTCCACGCCATGAATGCCGTAGTTGAACAGGCCCGGGTTGAGTGGATGCTCGGACGCCGGCGACCAGGCGTCGGCTCCCACGACGGCCCCGATCTCCGGATCGCTGATTGTCTCCTGCACCTCGGGGCAGAAGCGCAGGGACGAGGAAGAGAAGGTGGGCACGTTGTTCTCCTGCGCGAGTCGCATGATCTCCTTGGCGTTCTCCAGGCTGCACTCGAACGGCTTATCAATGTAGCAGGGAATACCCGCTTCGAGGAACGGCCGGGCGCGTTCGAGATGAACGGTGCCGTCATTGGCCTCGATGCAGACGGCGTCTATCTTGCCGATGAGGTCCTGCGGCCTGTCAACGACCTCGATGCCGTATTCCTGCAGTTGAGCCGTGTACTCGGGCACGCGTTCCGGCGAGTGCTTCGACTCCATCGGGCAGCCGGCCACTACCTGCGCGCCGTCCACCCACTGGTCCTCCTCGATGTCAATGTGGTTCATCCGCTTCGTGAACTGCACGACGTGGGAAGTATCCCAGTCTACGATACCGACTCTAATCATCAGAAGTCCTCCTTGGATTGGGGCGGATTGCCCGTGGTCTTTCAGCACAATGGCGCCACATACCTGCCTGCGACTACCGCTTGTGTGCGGGACATCTGGATATCAGGCCGCGGCAGTAGTGCATCAGGGCGACGACATCGGCGCCTACGTTCACGAACCGGTAGCCGATGTCAACAAGCTCCTGCACATTGTCGGGAGTGCCCATCGTGCCTGCGAACTTGCCGTGTTGATTGGCGACCTGCGCGATGCGAAGCCGTGCCTCGACGATTCTGGGATCGTCGAACTGCGCCGGGATGCCGAGGCCGTGACTGTAATCACCGGGGCCGAAGAAGAGCATGTCGTAGCCCTCGACGGCGGCGATCTCATCGAGCTGTTGCATCGGCTCGGGGTCTTCGATCTGCAGAATGACAAAGCGCTGCTCATTGGCCTGCTTGATGTACTCGACGAAGTCAATGCCGCAGAAGCCGCCGTCGGCGTTGCCACCATCCACCGGCCTTCTGCCGATTGGGTGAAAGCGGGTGATGCGCACAATGCTCCTGGCGTCTTCGGCGCTCATGCAGTGCGGCACCATGATCCCGGCCGCATCCATCTCCAGCGGGCGGATGTAGTCGCTGTAACTGCCCCGGGACACGCGCACCAGCAGGTCGGTGTCATGGGCCTTTGCAGCCCACACCTGCTGCTCGATGGCGCTCCAGCCGTTCGGGACGTGCTCCATGCACGTCCACACGCAATCGAAGCCGGCATGCGCGGCGATCTCCGTGGAGCGGGCATCGGCAAGGTTGGTCTTGTAGCAGAGCACCGTCTCCCCCGCCCGCAGCTTTTTGAGGACTGTGCTGGGTCGCATCTGCATGGCTGTACCCTTCTTCCCTCGGCATGAGCCGGCCTCGACGGCCGGCATTGTTGTGGAGATGGCGATAACCGTCACTGCCATTTCGCTTTGTAGGATGACAAACCTCCGTCCGTCGCCGCCACCGGACTTGTCCGGCAGGGAGGAGTCTGCCTGGATTAAGTGAAGGTAATACGGCATCGCGGGATGGCAGTGAAAAGGAGCCAACATCATGCGACAAGTCAACCTCGGTATCATCGGCCTGGGTGCCTGGCCGCGTCAAGCCTATGTGCCGAACCTGCAGAAGATATCTGCTGCGAACATCGTCGCCGTCGCGGCCCCCAGCCAGGCTACGCGCGACTATGCCCGCGAGCAGTTCGGCCCCGACATCGCCACGTATGAGGATTACACCGCCCTATTGGCTGACGATAGCATAGAAGCCGTGATGATCGCCGTCCCCAACCGCTTCCATGCGGAGATAGTGCAGGCGGCGGCGCAGAGCGGCAAGCACCTGTTCTTCGAGCCGCCGCTCGGCGTGACGGAGCAGGAAATCCGCGCCACGCTCGCGGCTTTGCAGCAGACACAGGGCATCGTGCAGATTGACCACGAGATCCGCTATGCGCCGGTGATGGGAGAACTGCAGCGGCGGATTGCGGACGGCGCAATCGGCGATCCGTTGATGGCGCGAGTGCGGCTGTGGGTGGACTGGGGCTTCGGCGGCACGGACTGGCTCGAGGACGTGGAGGCGCAGGGCTTCTTCATCTGGCTCGGCTGCTGGTACGTGGACATGCTGGACTGCGTATTCCCGGAAGTGCCGCTGCGGGCGGATGTGGTTGGAGGCCGGGCCATGAACGGGGAGTTGATGGACCACGGGTGGGCGGTTCTGCAGTACCCCGGCGGCCGCAGCGGTGCCATCGAGTTCAATCTGATTAACTGCGCGGGCCGTGAGATCAGCTTGCACGTACTTGGCACCAAGGGCGAGATGTCTGCCGAAGCCTGGGACGGAATCCTGCGCTGGCGGACCGGGGAGGCCTGGCAGGAGACCGTTGTTGCGTGCGAGCAGCCGCCCCATGGCTTCGCCGGTGTGTACGAAGCGATATCCGGCTTCATCAAGGCCGTGGCGGAGGGCGCTCCCGTGGTGGCCGACCGCGATGTCATGCGCCGCGTGCATGCAGGCGCTGTCGCCTGCAGCAAGGCCGAGATGCAAAACCGGGGCGCTTCCGTTTAGTGACAGCAAGGAGATGCCGCAAATGACAGATGACAGATTGGTATTCAAGAGCGACCGGCCCGATGGGCGATTTGCGGACATCGAGGGCTTCATGCACCAGTACCTGAAGGACATCGAGCCGCTTCTCGAATTCGATCCGGCCATGAAGGCGGAGCATTTCGCCGGCTGGCGGGTGCTGGTTGCCGAGAAGCTGCGCGAGCTGCTGGCATTCCCGGAAGACGCCTGCGACCAGCCCGAGCCGGTGATGCTGTGGTCCGAGCAGCGCGACGGCTACGAGCTGCAAAAGTGGGAGGCGTACCCGGAACCGATGAAGGTCGTGCCTTTCCTGGTGCTTGTGCCCGAGGGTGTGGATGCAGACAGCCCCGGTGCGACGGTGATGTGCTTCCCCGGCAGCACCCACACCAAGGAGATGCTGGCCGGGGAGCCGGAGGTTCGCCCCTGGGTGCAGCCCAACCGGTTCCCGGCACGCAACTGCATGGCACGGCACTATGCCGAGGCAGGCTTCGTAGCCGTCGCCGTGGATCATCCCGACATGGGCGAGCGGAGCTGCAACTGCTTCGGCGACAGCCGCTATGAATGGGGAATCCATGCCATCTGGACCGGTCGCAATTTCGAGGGCATCTCGGTATTCGAGAAGCTGTGCATACTCGACTGGGTCAAACAGCGGGACTATGTGGACGCAAGGCGCATCGCCGTCAGCGGCCATTCTCTGGGAGCACTGCCCGCCCTTCACATCGGCGTCTTGGACGCCTCCCTGGCGGCCGTAGTGTGGAATGACTTCGTCTCCAATTGGCGCGAGCGGGAAGTGTACTGCACCGCGTTCCGCTGTCATCTGGGCCACTACATCCCGGGCATGCAGCAGTGGTTCGACTACGTGGACCTGATGGCCTCAATTGCGCCGCGACCGTTCCTAATCACCGAGGGCGGTCGCACGCCGGATATCGAGAAGGTCCGCAAGGCGTGGGACATCACCGGCAGACCGGAGAGCTTCGGCCTGGCTTACTACCCGAAGTACTCCACGCCGGACAAGCGCCCCCATGACTACGATGAGCTGTTCGAGGGGATCACCGACGAGGAGTATTACGAGTACGCCAATGTGGACGTACCCGCCCACTGCTTCAAGGAGAACATCGCGGTGCCGTGGCTGAGCAAGGTACTGGGTGTATCAGGGGACGGCGACTGATAGTGGGTGGAATCTACGCCGAGCTGCACGAATTGGTCAGAGACCGGCTGGAGGCGTGGCCGTCCCAGCGCGAGGGGTACCACTGGCCGGGCTATACCTACGACCACACGCTGCGGGTAGTCAACCTCGCCACGCACATGGCCCGGCGGCTGAAGGCGGACGCGCAGATCGTTCGCTTTGCGGCGCTGCTGCACGACATACGCAAGGACGCCGGACGCGAACATGCACAGGTCGGGGCCGCGGAGGTGCGCGAGTTGCTGCCCGGCTACGGTCTGCCGGCGGACTTCATCGAGGCCGTCGCCGGGGCCATCGAGTGCCATTCGGGAGGCAATACCGCATGCCATCCGCTGGAGAACCTGTGCCTGGGTGACGCCGATCTAATAGACGCCAACTTCGGCCTGGTGGCGACCTGGCGCTTCATCACGATACGCAGCGGCCGTGGTGAGGACCTGGAAGGCACGATTGTCGCGATGGCTGAGTGGCTGCCGAAGAAGGATGCACTGGCCGAGCTGCTCAACACCGACCTGGGGCGCGAGATCGCCGCCACCCGCTCGCGGTGCATGCACGGCCTGTGTGCCAGGTTCAGGGATGCCCTGGCGGAAGCACGCGATGACGAGGGCTTCCTGTGGCTGGCCCGGTACATTCACGAGAAGGCCGAGACAGGGAGGTTGCAAATGCAACTTGAGGACCTCAGCAACGGGACCACGGCGGCGGGACGGGTGCCGTCGGCCATTGCACCGACACTCCAAACACTGGCCGCCGAAGTTGCCGGAGAGGCATGACCGGTTAGAGGTTCCACACTATGGAGAAGGCTCAAATCGCCAGATGGGTTGCCGTATTTCTCGCAGGCATGGTGGCTGTGGGGATAGCGGTGTGGGCGGGGCTGCAGGCGCGGCCGCCACAGCAGCCCGAGCCGATCGAGGACCCGGCTCAAGTCGCCAGGGGGGTGTGCGCGCAGAGGCTTGCCGACGTGGGGCGCGCGCTGTCGGCATATGCTGCGGACCACGGCGGCTCATATCCCGTGACGAGCACTCCGGCGGCGACCTATGGTGAGCTATTCCCGGCCCTGGCACCCTACGGTGTGACGGAGGGCCAGTTGCTGTGTCCGGTCAGCGAGGAGAGCGGGGGCCCGCCGTATGTGTATCACAGCTATCTGAGCCGTGGCGATGTGCAGTGGCCGAAGTGGATGCCGGAGCAGCACGTCGTTACGGTCAAGTCGGCTGCGGAGACGTGGCTGCTGGCGGATGCGCTGATAAAGGACGAGGCGGGGCCGCACTCCGACACACAGAAGGCGTTCAATTACCTGCGCGTTGACGGCAGCGTGCTGTACCGCGAGGGGGCGCCACGGATGGTGTACAAGTGATGGCGGAAAACTGCCGTAGCAGAGCTGAGTTGGTCATTGCAGTGGACGACACCGATTGCCCCGGGGAGGGCGGCACGGGTCGGGTGGGGCGGATGATCGGCGACCGCCTGGCCGAGCGGTTCGGGGTCTGGGGCGTGACGCGGCACCAACTGGCGGTGCTGCCCGAGATCAACTACACGTCGCGCAACAGCGCCAATGTCGCGCATCTGCTTGCGGGGCCTGCCGATCTGAGCGCGCTGGCACAAGAAGTCTCGTCCTGGGTGGCGGAGATGGCGCTGGAGGGCAGCGAGCCGGGCCTGTGCATCGCCCGGGTCGAGGCGCTCTTGGGGTGCGAACTGGGACACGAGGCGCAGCAGCGCTTCGTGACGAGGGAAGAGGTACGCGGGGAGGCGCGAGGCAGAGATGTGTGGCTGGGGCACGTGCTGGAGGAGGACGGGGGCATTGTGGGGGCGTTCTGCGGGGCCTGCTTGGCTGCGGGAGGGAATGACGGGCGGTTCGTGCAGGTCGGCAGGATACGGTCGCTTTGCGGCGAAATAGCAGTGGATGAGGTGCTCGCTGCGGGAGTTGACGAGGTGCGTACGACAAGCGGCGAGCTTTTGCGTGAAGGTAACATCATACCCGAGCGTCTGCGGCCGGCTTTGGTTTGTGGGAAGTGCGTGGCGTATGTGGAGCGGATGGGAGAGGGGCGGTTTGCAGGGCTGAAGGGCCGTCCGGGCGACGAATAGTGAGGGAACGTTTGTGGCGCACGAGAGGGCGTCGGCAACCACAGCCGGCATCAAGGCGCACGACGTAGCTCGGGATTTGCTTGCGGTGTTGGGCTTTTCGGTCGCCCTGGTCATCGCGCGGCACGTAATTCATACGCCGATCGGTGTGCCGGGGCATTCAGCCGTCTTCTGGATTCCGGTATTGCTGCTGGCGGGTCGCTACCGAATGCCGGGCTGTGCGGTGGCGTGTGCGACTTGCGGCAGCCTGTTCGGCATGGGGATGGGTGACCTTGACGCCATGAAGATCGCGGGGGTGCTTGCCGCCTCGGCGACCGTGGATGCGTTCGGCCTGGGGCAACGCAAACGTGTCAATGCGCTGCTGCTACTGGCTGCCGGGGCGCTTGCGCACGTGGCCAAGCTGATGACCAAGATTCTGGCGACGGTGGTCGCCGGTGCGCCATTGAATGCGGTGGGTGTGCCGCTGCTGCCCTCGCTTGGGCTGTATGTTTCGTTCGGGCTGATCGGCGGCGTCATTGCGCTTGCGGTGCTGTACGCCTGGACGCGGCTCAGTCGCGCCAGGGGTTCTGGCGATGCTGCGTGACAGCAAACATGCTATGGGGTAGTCGGTCGAGTACCGTTTCACAGCCGAATGTGCTATTCGAGGGAGGCTTTTGTATGAGAATGCGATGTGGCTTCACCCTTATCGAACTCCTGGTGGTGATAGCGATCATCGCTATCCTGGCGGCGATACTCTTTCCGGTTTTCGCGCGGGCGCTCGAGAAGGCGCGGCAGAGCTCCTGCCTCTCCAACATCAAGCAGCTCGGCCTGGGGGTGCTGATGTACGCTCAGGACTACGACGAGCGGCTGATCCCGTCGCGCGACAAGGCCACCAACGCCATCTGGCCCGCCTACCTGTCGCCCTACGTGATGAACACGCATGTCTTCATCTGCCCATCGGCGGCGGATGACAGCATCTACGGGCAGACGTGGAATGACCGTGGCAGGCTGTCCATCGGCCTCAATCGCGACATGGAGGACCGCGACACGGATATTGCGCGGTTGCTCTCGGAGTACGCCTATCCCTCTTTGACTATTCTGATGGCCGACTCCACGCCGAACAGCGTGAGTGCCGGCGGCCGCGGGTTCCAGGTGATGGCAGATTGCCAGCCCAACACGCAGTCGGGTGTAGGCATGCGCCACATGGAGGGCACGAATGTCGGCCTGCTGGACGGTCACGCCAAGTGGTACAAGTCGTCGTCCATCTGGCAGATGACCAACCCGGCGGGCTTGCGCTGGGTACCATAGCGGGCTGTTTGCCACTCAGGCACGTTTTGCGCCGCAGAACATCGGAGTTCGGCGTTGCGTCAACAGTGAGGGCCGCCACAGCCGGTTTCGTGAGTGGTAATGGTGCCGCATACACACCCTCGTTGCGGAGGGGCTGACTGGAAGGAAGTGATGGCAGGTGTTGAGGGGTTCCGCTGCTGTTATCGTCATCGTAACGGTCGTGTTGATTGCCGTCGTGTACCCGGCTTTCGCACAGGGGGGAGGCCCGCCGGAGTGGATGAACCAGATAGACCCGGCGAAGTACGTTCTCCTGGCCAAGGACATCAAGCCGCCCTTTGCGTACGGCACCGATCCGGAGATCCAAGCGAGCGGGCAGGGGGTGGGGATTGACGATGGACATGGGAATGTGACCGAGCAGACCGTGTTCTTCATGTACGCGGTGCAGAACGTCAAGCTCGCCCAGCCCTATGCCAACACCGCCAAGACCAATCCGCCCACGCCGATGAAATGGGACATGGGCTGGCAGATGACGGTGGGGATCTACCAGAACGAGGAGGCCGCCAAGGCGGCGGTGCGGACGCACTATCTTTCCGAGATAGGCCCGTTCACGGCGGAGGATGAGAACTGCCTGAACGACGCGCGGCTGGGCAACGGGCGCGGAGCCGCCGGGGCGATGGGGCGTTTCGTGCGCTACCGCAACCTGCTGCTGAAAATTGATATGGGGCAAGTGGGGGAGGTGAAGAGCAACCGGAAGCCGATTGACTCCAATCTCTATTACGCTGCGAGCGGAGACGCAGACAGCCACCAGCAGAAGCTGCTGGCGGACCTGGCGCGGCTGTGGCTGGACAAGGTCGCGGGGCCGGACCGGCCGGACCTGCACGTTAGGCCCGACGTAGTCCTTCTTCGACACTGGGATCCCAGCCCGAAGGTGGAGCGGGAGCCAGTGGCGGACCAGCAGTACGTCCAAGTCTGGGTGCAAAACCGCTCCAACACGGTAGCTGCAACCGGAGTGGAGGTGCAACTGCTACTGGCGCGACAGGGCGACGCGGAGATGCAGTCCATCAGCCGCCCGATACGCGTAGCCGACATCCAGCCCGGGAAATGGGGGACGGCGGAGTTCTACTGGGACCTGGGCGGCAAGAACCTCGAGAACGCAACGCTGCGCGTGGTGGCCTCGAGGCCCGGTCAGGATGATATGGACCCGGTTGATAACCAGTGCGACCTGAAGTGCTCAATCTACTTTGCCCAGAGCGCCACGACGCCGTTCCGGTGGGTGGATGACTCCTATTCTTTCCTCAACTACGGCTACACGGACCGGGAGGGGCAGGAGCTGGTGGAGGGGCTGTTGGCCACCATCATCGGCCAGCTCTACACGGACCCGCAGGCGAGCACGTTGCTTACACGCTTGATGTTTCCGCAGACTTATACACGGTTGATGGATTACCTGCGTACCAGCGTGGACGCGGGTGCGGGGGGGCACTGCTTCGGGCTGGCAGCCACCGCGGGTCTCTACTTCATGGACCCGGCGTTGCGTCCCGGCGGTGGCCGGACCTGTGACATGTCGCGGGATGCCGCGTCGGCGAATGTCAATATCTACCAGCGCGCGCAACTGCTGCCACTTGTGGAGTCCGTGCTCAGCGGCGACGTAGCCCACACACGTGATG
>Ga0136653_10002231_pt1 | contig 10582 bp, 7 predicted proteins | sample LakKivw275mmetaG_FD_94866 | JGI IMG/M metagenome (GOLD analysis project Ga0136653, IMG submission 94866) | Anoxic lake water microbial communities from Lake Kivu, Rwanda to study Microbial Dark Matter (Phase II) - Lake Kivu water 275m metaG... | ecosystem: Environmental > Aquatic > Freshwater >... | reverse complement strand
CTCCGTACTTATATATTTACGAAAAAGAAAGCTGAATACGAATAATAACCCTATCACAAATAAGATATATTTTCGCAGCAGGTCGCTGATTCCGATAAGAATAAGCGTAGGTAGCGGAAGCTGGCCGCCCAACATCTCAAAGATCCCTTTAAAAGTAGGCACTACTTTAAGCAGGAGGACTGCGGTAATCAGGATAGCCATAACTATTACTACGGCCGGATAGACCAGGCTTGAGGCGATTTTCCTGTTTAAGGCTGCTGTTTTTTCAAGATAAGTCGCCAGTCTGTCCAGAACTTCATCAAGCATCCCTGAGGCTTCGCCGGCCCTGGCCATATTAATAAACAATTCGGAAAATGCCTTGGGGTGTTTACTTAAGGCATCGCAAAAACTTGATCCTGCCTCAATGTCCTGGCGGACGGTTACCAGGACCATCCGGAAACTCTTGTCTTCAACCTGTTCTCCTAAGATGCCCATGGCCTGGACTAAAGGTATCCCGGCATCGATCATAGTAGCAAGCTGGCGGGAAAATACTACCAGTTCGTCCAGCTTGATCTTCTGGTCGCGCCTAGCACTGCCCTTTGAGCCCCTCTCAGGCTGGATTGAGACAATAACAAGGTCTTTCCTGTGCAGTATCTCCGCTGCTTCAGTTTCCGTAGCCGCCTCGAGGGACCCGATTGCCGTATGCCCATTTTTATCTTTGGCGGTATAGCGAAATGAGTTCACGCTTTTCCTCCGTTTCTCAACATCGATTTCTCAGATGCTAACCTTATTGATTACTTTAAAGAAAGCATCTACGACCTTGGGGTCGAATTGCGTGCCTTTATTCTTCTTAATCTCGGCTGTGGCCTCTTCTTTAGTCAAAGGGATCTTACGGTAAGCCCTGGGCGAAGTCATCGCCTCAAAGGCATCGGCTAAATGGATAATCCTCGCCCCGATTAAAATATCCTCTCCCTTTCTTCCGTCCGGATAACCTGAACCGTCGAAATGCTCATGGTGCTGTCTGACCATTTCTATTACATCGCTTAAAAAAGTCAGCGGCTCAAGTATCTGGGCGCCAATAGTCGGATGGCGCTTAATCTGCTCAAATTCTTCCTTGGTCAGACTGGAGGGCTTACTGAGGATATTATCAACAATCCCGATCTTGCCTAAATCATGTAATTCGCACGCTTCCCGAATCGCCTCTACCTCTTTAACCGAAAGCCCCATCTCCTCTGCGATCGCCACGGCATACTTGGCTACATTTTCAGAGTGGCTGTGGGTATAATGATCGCGGGCATCTATAGCCTGGGCAAGGACTTTAATCGTACGCATGTAAGTAGTACGCAGATCTTCGTAAAGCCGGCTTAAGTTTTTGGTAGATTCTTCTATCCTTTTAGCCAAAAGCAGATTCTGCTTTTGCAAAGAAACATTCTGTTCGCCTAAGCTCTGCGTGAGCTTACGGTTAGCAATAGTCAAAGCGTGCAGGTCGGCGCCTTTTCTCACCAGAAAGATTAACTTCTCCAGGCTGAACGGTTTGGTTAATATATCATAGACCCCCAGCCTGAGCATCCCGTTTAATTTAGTTTCGTCGCTGTCCTCGGCCAGCGCTATGATGATACAATCGGGATCGGATTTCTTTAAATCCCGTATCAGTTCCAGGGCGTCATAGTCTTTAAGATTCACCCTTACGATCACCAGGTCTACGCTGTTCTGCCTCAGCGAATTTATTCCCTCCCGCCCCGAAGAAACAAACGTAACGGAATAACCGCCGTCAATTATTAATTTTTCCCGAAAATAATCGGTGACCCTCTCATCGTCGCAGATAAACAGTATCCTGCTGCCCACAGCCATAATTACTCCTCCGTAGTTATCCTCAGCGCTTCTTCAAGCGTAGTCAACTCCTGCGCTACCTTCAAAAAAGCATCGTCTCTTAAAGTACGCATGCCATGTTCCTGGGCATGCTTTTTGATTTCATCTATCGATTTCTTCTGGATGACCATCTCTCTTATTGCGTCGTCAATCATCACCGCTTCAAGTATAGCTATCCTTCCGAAAAACCCAGTATTATTGCAGTATCTACATCCCCCTGAAGTATAGAATTTCGCCTTTTGCGTAAACCCGATACTTTTTAAAAATTCTTCCTTAATTTCTATCGGTTTGCGGCACTTCTGGCAAACCTTGCGGCAAAGCCTCTGCGCGCAAAGCATCACCAGGCTTGATGCAATCAGAAAGGGCTCGATATTCATATCATTAAGCCGGGTAATGCTGGAGACAGCGTCATTCGTATGCAATGTGGAAAAAACCAGCTGCCCGGTTAAGGACGCCTTCACCGCGATATCAGCGGTTTCAGAATCCCTGATTTCTCCGATCATTATAACATCCGGGCTTTGCCTTAACAAGGAACGTAATCCGGAAGCAAAATCAAGGCCGATTTCAGGCTTAACCTGAATCTGGGTTATCCCTTCTATCTGATACTCTACCGGGTCCTCGATGGTAATGATATTCCTTTCGGCGGTATTCAGCTGATTTAATATTGAATAGAGTGTGGTCGATTTCCCGCTGCCGGTAGGCCCCGTAACCAGGATCATACCGAAAGGCTTAGTGATAGCCTGCTTGAAAATTTCACTGGGCTGCTCAGAGAATCCCAGCTTATCCAGGCCGATGGAGAGATTAGTTTTATCGAGAATCCTTAAAACAAACTTCTGCCCGAAGGTAGTCGGCAGACCGGAAACGCGGAAATCTATTTCCCTGCCCTCAAACCTCACCTTAAACCTCCCGTCCTGAGGCAGGCGGCTCTCGGTAATATCCAGCCCCGAAATTATCTTCACCCTGGCAATGATGGCATTTTGATTAAGCTTCGGGATACGGAAAGCTTCATGCAGGGCCCCGTCAATACGGTAACGGATACGCAGGCAATCTATTTCCGGTTCGATGTGGATATCGGAGGCCCTCCTTTTTAAAGCCTGTGCAAGGAAGAGATTGACTAATTTGACAATCGGCGCTTCTTCGCTTTGCTTTAATGCGCTGCCTAACTCTATTTCTTCGGATTTCAGTAGCTCAGTCGCGCCTTGCTGCGACGGATGAATAGCGTGCTCATCATCGCTGATTATCTCCTGAATATTTTTGGCGTCTAAATGGAACTGCGTCTCAATTGCCCTGGATATCTCGTTTTCCGGGCTTAACACCGTATCGATATTCAAACCAGTTAAAGTCTTTAAGTCATCCAGGGCGAAGATATTCAACGGGTCGGCTATGGCAACGGTAAGCGTATTACCCATCCGCGAAAGGGGAATCACGCTATATAACTTAGCTACCCGTTCGGGGATTAATTTTGTTACCTCAGGATCAAACTTATATTTAGTCAGATGCAAAGTAGGAATATAAAGCTGTTTGGAAATCAAAGAAAGCAGCTCCTCCTCGGAAACCAGCCCTTTTTCTAAAAGGATTTTTCTTAAAGGGACTTGCCTTTGTTTTTGCTGTTCAAGAGCGTTATTGAGCTGGCCTACGTCTGCTTTCTTGCTCTTCATTAGGATTTCTATGATGCTGTCTTTGAGTGCCTGCATTTTAATGTCCCTTAACTCGTAAACTTGCAACTAGCAACTCGTAATTTAAAACAAAAGATTTAGGCTCAATTACTAGTTACGAGTTACTAATTTACTAGTTACTGATTTACTCATCCGGCGCCGTGACTCTCAGTACCTCTTCCAGCGTGGTTAATCCTTTTGAAACCGCCAGAAGCCCTTCTTCCCTGAGCGTCCTCATCCCTTCCTTACGCGCCTGCTGTTTGATTAAGACTTCCTGCGCCCTTTGCAATATCAACTCCCTGATTGCCGGAGTCAAGATTAATATTTCCCCTATACCTATCCTGCCGCTGTAGCCTAAGTTGAAACAATTAGAACAACCTTTGCCTTTTAAAAAAACTGGCTTACTGCCGCCCAGCTTAAGCTTCAAACTATCAAGCACTTCTTTCTTGAGTTCCTGCGGTTCTTTGCAATAATCGCATATTTTACGGACTAACCGTTGGGCAACTACGCAGATAAGAGAAGAATTAAGCAAGTAAGGTTCAACACCCATATTAATCAAGCGCACGATCGCCCCGCTTGCGGTAGTTGTATGCAGAGTAGATAAAACCAGATGCCCGGTTAAAGCGCTTTTAATCGCGATATCTACAGTTTCGTAATCCCGGATCTCCCCTACCATAATTACATTCGGGTCCTGCCTCAAGATTGAGCGCAGCGCACCGGCGAAAGTCAGTCCGATATCGGGCCTTGCGGTAACCTGATTTATCCCCTCTAACTGATACTCCACGGGGTCCTCGACGGTAACGATATTCTTTTCCGGGGAATCGACAAATTTAAGTATGGAATAAAGCGTCGTGGTCTTGCCGCTTCCGGTAGGTCCGCAGACAAGCATCATCCCGTGAGGCAGGACGGATGATTTCTTAATCTGGGCGACATTTTCTGCGCTAAAACCCAGTTTATCGATATCCAGCGTTGCCTGGGTTTTATCGAGAATACGCAGCGCTACTTTCTCGCCGAAACTGGAAGGCAGTACCGAAACGCGGAAATCAATCTCTTTACCGCTTATGCGCGCCTTGAAACGGCCGTCCTGGGGCAGGCGGTGCTCGGCGATATCCAGGTCAGAGATAACTTTTATCCTGGAGACCACGGGGGCGTGCATATTGCGCGCAAGCGAATTCTCCTCCTGAAGGACTCCGTCAATCCGGAATCTAATCCTTAATTTCTGGCTTGTTGGTTCAATCAGAATATCGGAAGCCTTTTTTCTTACGGAAGATTCCAGTATCATATTTGCCACTTTGATCACCGGAGCTTCCCTGCTTATCCGGCTTAATTCCTGGCTGCTGGGGGCCGCCTCTTTTTCTTCTTTGATAAACTCAAGCGAAGAAGCGGATATCTCTTTGACTAACCCGTCTATTACGCCGCTGGTTGCATCCGGGTAAGAAAGATCTATTGTCTGTAGTATGTCCTCGGCTTTTGCGATAATAGGGTTTATTTTGTAACCGGTAAGGGCTTTGACGTGATCTATAGCAAATATATTCAGCGGATCAGCCATTGCCAGAGTCAGGCTATCCGACATCTTCGATACCGGAATTATCTGGTAACGGCGGGAAATCTCCGGAGGGATAATCTTGGCCACATCATAATCAATTTTAAACCTTCTCAGGTCTATCAGGGGGAAACCTAACCCCTGGCTCAAAGCAGAAATCAGTTCGTTTTCTTTAACAAATTTTAAACTTACGATTATATCGCTTAACCTGCCACCTTTCTCTTTTTGAACCTCAAGCGCCTGCTTAAGCTGTTCTTCGCTTAAGAGCTTATTTTTAATCAGGATTTCCGTGAGGCGCTCTTTAAGTGAAAGCATTATTCTTTCTCTTTACTATAATACCTAGTTATCGCCTTCTTAATATCAGACGAAGTCGACACAAAAGTCTGCACGCTGCAGCCGGAAAGCATCTCTACATCTTCAATCGCCTGGATATTCAGCGGATTAGACATCGCCAGGGTAATATTATTGCCGATCTTATCTATCGGAAGAAGCATATACTGCCTGGCAACCCTGCCCGGGATAATGCTTAATACGTCGGGATTAATTTCGTAATTAGCCAAGGGCAGATAAGGAAATCCGTACTGCGCGGTCAATGCCTGGGCGATATCCTCCTCGCTTGCAAAACCCATTTCAACCAGGAGCTCTCCGATCAAACCGCCGCGTTCCTTCTGGGCATCTAATGCCTTCTGCAGCTGAACACTCTTGATTACGCCGCGTTCAATCAGCAATTCTCCAAGCTGCTTATTAATAATTTTCTTTATCGGCATCGTCATCCCTTAAGCAACACTGATAATACGGTTTGCCCCCTTCTCTTTGGCTACTTTCACCAGATATTCGGCTTTAGACAATAACTCCTGGGCTTCTATGCCGTCCAGCGGATTTTCGCTGACCCCTCCGCTGATAGTAAGCTTCTTGCGGGTGTCCTGCTCTTCGCTAAAAGTAAATTCTATTTTTTTACGGATCCCTTCGGCTATCTCCTGAGCCTGGCGCTTATTCCTCTCCGGAAGGATAACCGCAAAATCATTATCTCCGACCCTACCTACCCTATCGATTTCGGTTACCGAACCGCGGATCAGCCCGGCTATCCTCTTAAGCGTGGATTCCGCCTGCAGCGAGCCGAAATTATGATGATATTCCTGGAAATTATCGACATTCAGCAGGATAAAAGCGCACGGCCTCTGGTATGCGATAGCGCGTTTAATTTCCTCCTGCAGTCGGTTACGGATAAAAGCATCGTTATAAAGCCCGGTGAGCGCGTCTTTTATCTCCAACTTTTCAACTTTATGCAGGAGTATATCGTTCTCTATGGCTATTGCGATCTGTTTGGCGAAGATATCCAGCAATTCCACTTCTTCCTTGTGGTAGACAAACGGATCTTTTGTATTGCCTATCCCCAGCATCGCAGCTATCCTTCCGCGCAGAAAAATGGGGATTGCCAGGGTATTCTTTAAGCGAAACTTCTCATAGAAAAGGACAGCAACGTCTTCTGTAGCCCTATTCTCCTTATCCAGTATAAACGGGCTGTTTGATTTGGTTATTTTTCCGAAAAGTGGTTCCCCGGGGCCTATGTTTATTTTTACAAGATGGTTCAGCTCCACTCCGTCGGCTGCTTTTACCTGTAAATCTTCCTTTCCCGGTTCTCTGTATAAAAGATACGCTGCATCGGAATTTGCCAGAAGCCTTGATTTTTCAACCGTAAGCTTCAGAATATCCTCCAGCTTGGCTCCCTGGGAAATCAAAGAGCTTACCTGGAGCAGGCTGGAAAGCACAAGCACGCGTTTCTGTATTTCCAGATTTATCTCGGTAGTCTTCTCGCTATAGCCCTTAAGTTCATCCATGTTGCTGCGGATACGCTGAGTAAGCAGATTAAGCGCCTCACCTAATTCCCCCACCTCGTCATTTTCTTCGGCGCTGACGCTGTGCATAATATCCCCTACAGCGATTAGTTTTGCTACCGAACTGACAGAGACGATGCGGTCGAATACTCCCTTGATTACAAGAAATCCGATTATGGCTATAAAAATACTCACGGCTATCGAAACGACGATGTCATGCTTAAATCCGATGGTAGGCAAAATATAATTTGAAACCAGGTAGATACAGACCAGCAGTGGCAAGACAGACATCAGGTAGAATGAAATTTTTAATTTATATTTTAAGCTTTTTGAAGCAAGGGAAATATTATTCTTTTTCATCTAAGCACCCCTTCATTTTTTTAATACGCCTTGTAAAAATTATATATCTTATCTTATTGAGTTGCAATAGATTTGTTATATTCTGCGACGAGATGGCCTTTGCTGACTCCGAAGTCGATGAGATCCCACGGCAGGATTTCATCGGTGCGCCTTTCTCTGAGGTAAAAGCGGTAATCTAATCCGCACTCGGAAAAGGCCTCAATCCAGGCATTAAAATTAAAATGTTCTTCCCAGGAATCAAAACAGGCCCCTTTTTCATGCGCCTTTAATATTACTTTGCTTAATCTCCTGTCGCCGCGCGCCAATATTGCCTCTATAATACTCATCCGCGCATTATGAAAGCTTACTTTCAACCTTTTATTCTTTGCTTTAGATTTAAGGTATGCCTGCGCGGATTCTATCTCATCAAGGCCGCTCATCCCCGCCCACTGCAGAGGAGTATGAGGTTTGGGGATAAGCGTATTTATGCTGACGCTGACTGTGGCGGGTGGCTTATCAATCTTTTTACGCGAATAGGAAACTTCGTTTGCAAAATCTATTATTGCATCCAAGTCCTCTTGAGCCTCCAGCGGCAGGCCGGTCATAAAATAAAGTTTAACATGCTGATATCCGGCGGAAAAAGATTCTTTGAGTATCTCATAGAAGTATACTTGGTCGAAATCCTTGCCCAGGACATTCCGCAATCTTGGAGAAGCCGCCTCGGGAGCAAAGGTCAGCCCGGTTTTCCTGACGCTTGCGATTAGAGAAGGTACTTTCTTCAGCTCTCTTTTAGGTTTAACCGAAGGAAGAGAAAAACTGACTGCGCTGCCTCTAAAAATCTCATGCAATTTTACGGAGAGTTCTTCGAGGCGCGGGTAATCGCTCACGGATAATCCGCAGAGAGATATCTCCTCATATCCGCTTGAGGCATAAGCTTCTCTTGCGTCTTCGATTATCCTCTCGGGGCTTTTGAAGCGGAAAGGGAAATATTGATTCCGCGCCTGGCAGAATCTGCATTGGTTAGGGCAGCCGCGCATGATTTCAAGGGCAATGCGGTCGTGTATGATCTGTATATAAGGGACAATCCACCTCTTGGGGAAGTAAGCATTATCCAGGTCCTTCACGTAACGTTTTTTTACCTTAAGCGGTAGATCCGGCTCCGGGGGGTCGAAACGCTCGATTATTCCTTCATCGCTATATCTTACCCGGTAAAGAGAAGGCACATAGACACCTTCTATGCGCGACAGCTCCAAGAGTAAATTCTGCTTGCCGGTTGTCTTCGATTTTAATCCGGATTTATTCCTGCGGTAAATTTCAACTATCTCCAATACCGCCTCTTCCGCCTCTCCTATGACAAAAAGGTCAAAAAAATCATGCATCGGTTCGGGATTAGCCGCACAGGAACCTCCTCCAATTACCAGGGGAAAACTTTCGTCTCTGAGAGCGGAACGCAGCGGTATTCCGGACAGTTCAAGCATATCCAGAATATTCGTATAACAAAGTTCGTAGGGAAGCGAAAAACCGATTATATCAAAATCGGAAAGCGGCCTTTTACTTTCTAAAGAAGATACCCGCATCTTGCCCCGGCGGATCAGCTCCTGAGCATCGCTATCGTATGAAAATACCCGCTCGCAGACTATATCCTCCGCATTATTGAGCACTCCGTAAAGTATGCGCAGACCGATATTGCTCATCGCTACTTCGTACAATTCCGGAAAACAGAGCGCAAACTTAACCTGCGCCCGGTCAAAGTCTTTACGGGAAACATTCCATTCTTCGCCGATATAGCGTGCCGGCTTTTTGACTTGGAGTAGAATATCTTCCATCAAAACACCGCTCTTCTCTTATCAATATTCACCAGAATCCCCAATGCGATAAAAGTAACCGCCAGAGACGATCCGCCGTAACTCATCAAAGGCAAAGGCAGGCCCACTATAGGCATAAGCCCCATAGTCATGGCTATATTTATGGAGGCCTGTATGGCAAACATTAACGATATGCCGTAAGCGAGCAACCTGCCGAAATGGTCGTTAGTCCTTGAGGCGATCTGGAAACCCTCTCTGGCCAGGAGAAAGTAGAGTAATAAAAGTACCGCGCTGCCTAGAAATCCCCACTCTTCGGCAAAAGTAGCGAAGATGAAATCGGTATGCGATTCGGGGAGAAAATGCAGCTGGCTTTGCGTGCCCCCTAACCAGCCTTTCCCGAAGAAGCCTCCGGAACCTATGGCGATTTTAGACTGGATTAAAGTATAGCCCGCCCCCAAAGGGTCAATATTAGGATTAAGAAATACCATCAGCCTCTCCTTCTGATAATCCCTTAAGATATACCAGATAACCGGTGCTGTAAAAATAACTACCGCTAAGAGCACAATCAGGTATTTCGGTTTGACGTGGGTCAAATAGAGCATGCTCATAAAGATGAGGAGCATCATTAGGCCGCTGCCTAAATCCGGCTGCCGGACGATTAAGACCATCGGGATACCGATAAAAATCAACGGCACCAGCAACCCCCGGATAATCCCGAACCTGCGCGATAATAAAGAAATATCATCCGCTGACTTTTTACTGAAATACCTAGCTAGGTATATCACTACCGCCAATTTAGCGAGCTCAGAAGGCTGCAGGTTAAACCAAATAACCTTAAGCCAGCGCTGCGCCCCCATCCTGACGATCCCCAAAACAAAGACTAAAAATAAAAGCAGTAAAACGCAGGCGTAAATAATGTAGGTAGCATCCCAGAGGCGGCGGTAATTGAAATTTGAGAATAGGGAAAAAAGCATTATTGCTATAGCAAGCCAGATAATCTGAGAAGACCATTGCCCCCCTTCTTTCTGGTAAGTACTGCTGTATATCGAAATTATGCCGATAAAAGCAATCATTAAAGCGATAAGCAGCACCTTTGGGCGAGAATTCATCACACCAGTCCCTCCGCTTTCATCTCCTCGATTATTTTTTTCGCCATCGTGCTGGCGTAATACCCTGCCCCGCCCCTCTCCAGAAAGACACAGATTACATACTCCGGTTTATTAAAAGGAAAAAAACCGGCGAACCATCCGTGCGCTAATCCGGGAGGAGCCTGAGCGGTCCCGGTCTTACCTGCCACTTGCGTGCCGACACCCGATAAGTTATTGGCTGTACCATCCACTAAAGATACAACTTCCCGTAAGCCGGTCCTGATGTAATTCAAAGACCCTTTTTTAAAGTTAACCTTTACCGCCCTGCGCTGATAAACGGAGAGGTCCCGGTTGTTTATCGACTTGACTACATAAGGAGTCACCAGATATCCGTTATTAGCCACAACTGCCATCATCCTGGCCAATTGAATCGGAGTTACCATAACCTCCCCCTGCCCGACTGAAAGAT
>Ga0136653_10002225_pt1 | contig 10595 bp, 11 predicted proteins | sample LakKivw275mmetaG_FD_94866 | JGI IMG/M metagenome (GOLD analysis project Ga0136653, IMG submission 94866) | Anoxic lake water microbial communities from Lake Kivu, Rwanda to study Microbial Dark Matter (Phase II) - Lake Kivu water 275m metaG... | ecosystem: Environmental > Aquatic > Freshwater >... | reverse complement strand
GTCCTAGATCTTGACCACCCGCGCTGTCTTGGGGATGCCGCTGCATAAGGCAGAAAGAACGGTGGTTTTGCCCGTCGCCGTGCCGCCGATGACCAGCAGACGCGCCCCCTTGCCAACAGCTTCGACCAAGGCGTGGATCAGCCACTCCGGCGCCACCTCCCAGGCGACCAGTTGTTCGGGCGGCACGGGCTTTGGCTCATACAGGCGTATGTTGAGGCTGGGGTAGCCATCACCGGGCGCAATGACCGGGTGGATGATCTTGACGCGCGCCCCGCCCGGCAGCCCTTCCTGGCGGGGGATGCGAGTGTCCACCGAAGGCGTGGCTTCGCTCACGCCGCGTCCCAGCGGCGCAAGCAGGGTCTCCACTGCCCGCCACACATCATTTAGGGAAGGCTGCACCGCCAGGGAGATGAAATCCTGCTCGCCGCGCGGCACGACCCACACCCTGCCTTCCGGCGTGACAGCGATCTCGGAATAGCCGCTGTCCAGACGCAGGAGCGGTTCGAGAAAGCCCAGCCCCCCGACGTGGGCGACCACCTCGCGCGCCATCTCGGAGATCGCCTCAGGCGAGGCGTGGATGGCGTAACGCCCCAGGATGGCCCGGATCATGGGGATGGTGCGGTTCACCAGCTTCTCACGGTCGCCGCGCAATTCGGACAGCGGCATGCCGCGGAAGGTCTGTGAGACTTCTTCAACGATGCGGGCGCGCTGTTCGGGTTCCAGTGTGGGAACCACAGCATTCCAGCCGCTGTTCATTTTGTCCTGACCTTGAGCGGACCCAGCTTGAAGGCTTTGCCTTCTTTGCATCCGTTGGACAAACCGACAGCCTGACCGAACAACATCTCTGCCAGGTGATGGATGGGACGGGCAAACTCATCCGCAGCGTCGAGGGCGGAGCGCCCATCATCCTGCGCCAGCGGCGTCTCCGGGCAGTACGGGATCACCGCTGCCACTGGCGGAAACCCGGCATTCAAACCCATCTTGCGACAGGCGGCGTCTGCCGAACGATGCCACTCATCAGCGGTCATCATCCCGTTGCTGCGCTGATTGAGCACCACGAAAACGTTGCCCGGTGTGATGCGGTGCTGCCCAGCTGCCCGTTGGGTGACGGTGCGGAAGGCTTCCACCGCTCCCCATGCATCGGCCACAGTCGGACGGGCAACCATCACCCAGGTGTTGGCAGCGGCCACCGCGAAAGGCGCCACACCGGCCACCGGCGTATCCATGATGATGGCTGCGTAGCCGCCATATGCGGCCGAGGTGGCTAATCTTGCAATGGAGCCTTTCTCTTCGGGGGCGCGTTGTCCCTCCGCCTCGGCCAGGATGTCAGGGAAACCGACCAGCACTTCCAGGTTGCCTTCGCCCTGCAAGCTGGCGCGGAAGCCATCGTCACTGGGATCGGCGAACCAGGCCATGATGTTTGGTTCGGATTTCAACCTCAGGTGCAGCGGCAGTACATCCGGAGCGCCCAAGCCGATCAGCAGCGTACGCAGGCCACGCCTGGCGACCGCCTGCGCCAAAGCCGCAGCCACGCTGGTGCGCCCTGCCCCGCCAGATCGTCCCCACACGGTGACGATGCGCAATCCTGCCACGGCAGTCATCCCGGAACGTGACGCCCAGTTTTGCGCCAGTGCCGGGGCCTGGATGCGCAGCGCCAGAGCGTCGGCGTAGGCGCGCGACATCAAATCCTGGAGGTTGGCGTCGCCGCGAAAGACCGCCTTGACCGGCGGCAATTTCTTGAGCTGCTCGATCAACTCGTCGTCAGCGTTGGGCGGCACGAACAGGTACACAGCGCCGGCGATGGCGGTGAGCGCCTGGATCAGAGGCTGCGGACCGGGGAAGATCTTCCCATCCAGGATGATCACCTCGGGCGAAGCTGCCAGCTTGGCTTGCATATCCTGGGGGTCGTTGGCCATGGCTGCCACGCGAAAGCGAGCGTCCAACTGCAATACCTGATACCAGGGATTGGTACGCTCCAGCGGCCCGGCCAGCATCACACTGACCGGTATATCTCTTCCAGCCGCCTGTCGGGTAGGGGAGGTTGATCCCCACGTGTCTGCCACGTCAACCTCCTGCCGCCGGGGTGGGCGTCAGTGTTGGAGTGGGGGTTGGCTGCGGCGTGACGACCAGATCTGGCAGCCACAGGCCGGGCGAGCTGAACCCCTCGACATTCCTGGAGGGCATCAGGTACAGACTCAAGCGCGCCCCTTCGGTGGTGTTCAAGGCGGCCAGCAGCTCCAGCGCGTTCACCAGGCGGGATTCCGAGATGCTGCCTTCCGCAGAAAAGTCGTACAGGATGGTCGTCAGGTCGGTCGGCACCGCCAGGATGACCGTACCTTCCTTCGCGCGGTCTTCACTCAAGTTGCTGCTTGCCAACAGGTTGCTGCTCCCTGTCGGTGTGCTGACCGTTTGTGAGCTGCCAGCGTCGGCCGCGAAGCGTGGATCCACGTACATCACCCCCAGACCTTCCAAGACAGCCTTCGAGAACGTTCCCTGGCCTTCGAGGGACTGGCGATCCAGCATGGCAATCACACCCACCTGTTGGCCGGGCAGGAGCATCCCAGCCACGCCGGAGGGATCGGTGATCTGTACTGCGATGGCGCGTTCGTTGGGCTGCAAAGCGATCATCTCGCCCAGTTGCGAAGCGCAGATCACGTCGCCTTGGCCACGGTCAATTCGCAGCGTCTGCCCGATGGCTTGGGTGATGTCAGTGAGAGCGTCAGCAGCGACCACGTCTTGCGGCAGGGGCTTGAGCGCCAGGTCAGCTTCGGTCAGCACCTGACCGGCGCGCAGGTCGGCTGTCGCCACGACCACCGTCTGGGATGGCGCAGGACGCAGGAGAAACAGGGCGGCGAAGAAGGTCAACGCAGCCAGGAAGACAGGTACGATCTTTTTGAGCATGAGGTATTACTCCTTCGGAAAGTCTGGCTCCCGTCCCGGCAGGACGATCGCCAGGGACTTGAGCAGGTTAACGTCCGCAAACATCCAGTTGATGACCCGGCCTTCACCGCCGTCATCCTGCACTTTGACGATCAGCCCCAAGATGGGATCACCAGGGGAGAGGGCAACCAGGACGTTTGCCAGGGATCGAGCTGCTTCGGGTGTATCAGGGTTGTAGAAAACGATGGACATTTCTCCTCTAGACTTTCATGGTGTGGGCGTCGGTGAAGGCGTGTCCGAGGGCATCAGTATGGCGTCGCCTGGTGGGGTGGGCAGGCTGCTCCACCAACTGTCCGGCGCGGCCAGTGTGGAAGTTGGCGTGGTGGTGACCAGGACGGGCGGCTGCCAGCCTTGACCATCGGAGGCGTCTGGCCTGGATGCCAGCGCAATCAACAGCACGCCCGTGAACACCAGTGCGAAAATCCATACCGTTTTCTTCTTCATCCTTTCACCTTCAAAGATTGATCCTTCCCAGCCGCGCAGTGATTTCTTCATCGCTCGGCTCCGGAACATCCAACATCAACGGGCGGAACAGGATCGGGCGTTGCTTTTCGCGTGAAGTGGTATATGGGAAGCGACCGATCGCCATCCCGATCGGGATGTCGTCCACGAAGCGCCGCCATTCCTCGTCGCGAAAACCTTTCTCGGAGCGGGCAAAGGCGGACAGCACCAGGTCCTTGTCCTTCGGCTGCTTGAGGAAGCCGACCACCAGGTTGCTGCAGGACGAGATGATGTCGGTGGCGATCAGGTGAGGCGCCTGGGTGACAACGTGCAGTCGCGCCCGATACTTGCGGGCGTCGCGGAACATGTCGGCGAAGCGTTGTGTGGCGGAGACGCCGCCGGTCTCGTCCTCGCCTTCGGTGGACTGGACGAAGATCTTGTTGGCTTCTTCGTAGAAGATCTGCAACAGCGGCTCGCGGGTGTCCACCTCATGCACGCGGCGGGCGACCATGTCCATGTAGAGATGCCAGCCGGTCCAGCCCAGCAGAAAGGCCTTGCCGAAGTCATCCAGGAACATGCCGCCTTCGATAATGGTGATCCCCCACGGCTTGGAGAGGTCTTCGACGGGGATGGTGTCCCGCCCCGGCGCGTATTGCGCGGCTGCCGAACCCTGCACCAACGGGTTGAGACGGAACAAGATGCCCTCCAACACGCCGGTGAGCATGGTGTCGCGCGGCGGAACGGCGTCCAACTTTTGCTCCACTTCCGCATACAGGTCGGTCAGGCCGACCACGCTCGAACGGTGGACGGCGAGCTGCTGGCGCTGTAGCGAGGTTAACGAGGCGAGCGACGTCCAGGCCGATGCGCCGGTCAGAGCGGCTTCCTCACCTGGCTGCACTTTGCCCCACTGCGGATCGTTGCGTACCTCGGGATCGTCGATCAGCACACCTATACGTAAGTAGATACGGCGCAGCGCGTCCAGCATTTCCTGCTTCTGCCGCTTGACGCCCAACTGGGCGATCCCGCCGAACACGTCGGCAAAAGCGCGCCATTGGGTTTCGGGGGCAATATTTCGCCCGATCTGCAGCGGGTTCCAGCGCATCGGGCGCACGGCGTCCGGCCAGAGTTGGAGGATGTTGACCCTCCCCTCCAGGCCGGGGGCATTCATCAGCACACGCCAGCCCGCGCCGAAGTCCAGCGCCACCGTGCGAAGATGCCACTTCAGCGTGGTTTCGTACGCCATGCGGATGGCGGCCACCGATTTGCCGAAACCGGTGTCGCCCGCGAACATGGTGTGCATCAGATTGTCAGTGCTGATGCGTACCTGGGCGGTGGTCAGCTCGGCAGTTTCTGGGCTGTACTGGTGGCCCAGGGTCACATCGCCGGGCATGTTAGGGTAGAAGCCAATGCCCTTCGGGATGGGCGCCATGATGGTCGAGGCCGGGCCTTCCTCGAACAGGCCGGGAGCAGTCAGGGCTGCCAGTTGCCCGGCAGTCAGCAGGGTGGCATAGCGCGTCCACAGCTCGCCGCCGAACGGATCGCCATCGTCCGCTCCCCGCCAGGGCGAGAAAGAGAAGGCGTGCCGACGGAGGGCGGTCTCGTCCAGCGCGTCGAGCGGGTGCAAGGTCATCACCGGCGTCGGCACGTTCGGACCATGGAACGCCTGGGGAACGAGAGCATCCGCCGCCGAAGCTCCGCCGGGCGTGTCGGTGAAGAGCCAGGCGTTTGCCATGAAGCCTCCCTCTGCAGAAGCCTGGTTGACCAGTCCCTCCAGACCGCGCAGCACCTCGGTCAGACGCTCGGCCACATCGTCCTCGGTCTGCCAGGTGCGGTTGAGGTTGACACCCGGTACTAGGCCGGTGCTCATCCCGGCGATCAGGCCCTGGCCGGTCGTGCGGCTGACCATGTCCGCCGACGCCTGTCCCTCTGCGTGGCTCTGACCCCAGCCTTCCTGCTGACCCCAGCCCTCGGACATCGTATCCGCCTTGCCCTTGGTGAAGGTGTCGGAGGCCATCTTGCCTTCCGACCAGGCCTCGAAATGGCCCTGGGATTGCGCCTCGACCGTGGTGACGGCATGGCCGACTGTATCCGCTTGCCCCTGCGAAAACGCCGATCCCCAGTTTTGGCTGGCGTTTTGTCCCTGTTGGTAGCCGCCCTGGACGCCGAAGTTGAGGTTGCCGAGCTGGTTGGCGGCAATTTCCGGTTGGATTTCGAGGCCGGCGCTGCCGCCCACGTTCCAGCCGCTACTTTGCCCCTGAGATCCGCCCTGAGACTGGGTCTGTCCCTGGCTCTCGGTGTGTGCCACGCTATCGGTCTGGGCTACACTGGACATGGAAGACTGGCTCTCGCCCCATGAGTGCCCCTCGGACTTTCCTTCGCTGTGCGCCGCGCTCTGTGATTCGGTGTGCGCCTGCCCGGCCTGATGGTTGTTCCCCCAATTATGGGCAGCGCCATCCTGCACGCTGCGGCTTTCACTGTGTCCTGCGCCGCTGGCGGCCTGATGACTCTGGGAGAGAGCTGCCATCAGCGGAATGCCCAGACTGAAGCCGATCCCGATGGAACCCTTGCGCCGTGAGGCAATGTTGGAGGCCGCCTGAGCGACGCGCACCAGCGTTTTGGTCAGGCGCGGGCGGGTAATGTACTCGGCCAGCACCTGGAAGACGAAGTTCTGGCGCAGTTTCGCCAGCCCACGGAAGAGGATCTCGTTCTGCTCCTCGGCCAGGTCGGAGTCGCTATCATCTCCCACCGCCCCATCCTCGCCGCTGCTGCGCTTGCCCTCGCGCGGATCGGGATGTCCCAGGATGGCCGCTATGTAACGGCCGCGCCGGGTGATGAAATCCAGGTACCACTCGAACCACTGCGGAGTTGGAGGCGCCAGCCTGGATTGTGGGAAATTTGCGAGCACGCCCTCGACTGTCGCCATGCCCTGCAAAGCTTTGTCCGCGGCCAGGCGCTCACTCTCGCCTTCGGCGGCTGCGCCGAAGTACTGCACCACGCCAACGTGATCTGGGTCGTATATGCCGGAGGCAGCAAACACGAAATTCACTCCAGCGTTGTACAGGCCGCGCACCGCCGCCCATTGTTTGCCGAGCAGGTCGTAGTCCTCGCGGACAGAGACCGGGATCACAGCCAGCTCCTTCAGGGCGATGCAGCGGTGGAACTCCCGCCCATCTTCATCCAACTTGAACCAGGCGTACTGGATGCCGTCGTTGGCTCGCAGGCCGTTGTCGAGGATAGTCAGCACGGTTTCTCCAGATCACAAGGAGGGCAGTTGATAATAGAGTCATCCCTTTGCTCTGGCAACGGCGGATGTGCCTTAGCCCCCTCACACCTGGCATATGGCATATAAGCCGTTATATTTCTTGGGGATCTGCTCATTCTGTCCACGCGCAATACCTTTTCTGCCTGGCTAATCCCGTCCACGCGTGCGCACGCGGGCGATCAGCTCCTCCGGCGTTCCTGGCGTTGGCGGATGCGCCCACAGAGATTGCGCCAGATAAGCCAGGAAGCCCAATGGGATTACGTACATGCTGATGCCGATCAGTGCGTTGAGATAGACCGCGCCTTGCGCCATCATCGGATCGGAGGAGACCATGCCGCCCTCGACCCGCCGGTATATGGCAAAGCCGATGCCTGCCAGTGCGTACAGGCCAAGGCCGCGCACCACATTCCAGCGTTGAGCCAGGGAATTGAAATGTTCCAGGTGCAGGGCTGCCAGTCCGCTCGAAGCGACGATCAGCAGGAAAAGCGGCACAGGCGCGGGCGCGAAGGCGTTGGCGGCCATGGCCAGCAGGCTGGCCCCGAGCGCCCAGTTGCGCTGCTCGGTCGGCGTTGAAGAAAGCAACCAGGCCAGGCTTGCCAGTAGTGCCAGCGATAGCCAGTGATCCACTGCCAGATAGACGAGAACCAGGAAGCCGTTTCCGATCCACAGCAAGATATTCACGGGCTAATGGATGATCGCAATCTCTTTCAGCCAGACGTCCACCTGACCGCCGACCTGGTTGAAACTGCGCGCCGCTGAGATTGGTGTGCCGCTGGTCGCGCCGGACATGCTCAAGTTGAAATAGCCGGGATCTGCGAGCTGGATATTCGTCTGGGTTAACCGCCAGACGTATGTACTGCCCTCGAAGCCACCTGCGCCATTTGTCCAGGAGAAATACGGGTGGTGCAGGTATGCACCGGGGTAGCGGAGACTGAGTTCGCCGAGGATCCAGGCGCGTGAGGCCGAACTGAGGGAAGCGGTGCCCGTTGCCCAGCTCACCGATTCGGGATATGTCTTGCTGCGCTGTTCGCAGTCCCAGCTGGTAACAACTTCGCTCCACTTTCCCCAACCGCCATTGTCGGTCGTGCAATCGGAATCCTGCCAGCCTGACGAAAGGCAGACTGTATCTTTCACCGGCACTCTCACCCAGTACGTGTAGATGGTCGGCTCGACGCGCACCTCCCAGTAGGCGTCCGCGCCGCGCTTGTCCGGATCCTGGCCGACAACCAGCGGAAAATTGGGGGCCAGTTTACGCGCCGTGACGCTGATCCTGCCCTGCGTCACCACTGGATCGGCGCACTGCGAGGTGGGAGGAGGAGTGGGTGAAGGGTTGTGTTGGTTTAGCAACGCCAGCGCCTCCGGCGGGCATCCGCCGGGCACGTGCGCACAATTGCCGGGTGTGTAGAGCAGGAGCATCGTGTACAGGTTCAGGTCAGCAAGTGAGCCTCTTGCAAGATCAATTAGAAAGTTCGAAATCCCATCAGGCCAGATGCTCCAGATGTTGGCCTGACCTGAGACCACATCGCTGAAGAACTGGTCCTGGCTCGCATAACCCATCGTTGTCAGCGTTCCGGTATCCAGATAGCCGCCTAGCAGCGCCTTGAGAACGCCCGGAGCTTCCAGCCCTGCACCCAGGCCGTTCCCCAACTGCGAATCGGCCATGTTCATTCCCGACTCCTGTGGGTTGAATGCCATGAAAAGCAGCGTGGTGGCGGTGGGCAGGACGACCGTGTTGCCGCTGGGGGTCATGTAGACGTGGTACTCGGCCTGGATGTCACCTACGAAGGGGATCGAGGGCATCCAGTCGGCCTGCTCGGAGGTCACCCCCAGGTCGGTCAGGTTGTCGTATCGGATGTTGCCGTTCTCGTCCACTACCTCTCCCCAAGCACTGTTGGGGTCAACATCGTCGGCGCGAACCGGAGTAGGGAAAAGGAGACTGGCGGAAATCAGAAGGATGAGGGCGAGGAGAAAAGGTTTAGAGCGCATGGAACCTCCGATCATGGTGTAGGGGTTGAGTAGCGGGCAGCAGCTTCCTCCTCGAAGAGGACGCGTTCGAGCAGCCACTTCCCAGAGACGGGATCGCGAGAGACTTCGGCGTAGACCTGCTGCGTGGGCGTTTCTAGCCCCTGCCAGGGATTCTCCAACGTGACCATCAGCAGCCAGACGCGGCTCTCGCCCTGGTCGGTGACCAGTTTCACAACCTGCACTGAGCAACCGGTCTGCACCTGGTCGCCCTCGACGACCTGGCGGATGGCAGGGGCGTACAGCAGCTCGAATACATGGCAGCCCTCAGGTGTCATTTGCGCACAGACGCTGGACTCCCATTGCTCTGCTGGAAGGCTATAGTCAAGGGTGTAGATTGTAGTTACTGCATCAGTCACCGCCTGAGCGTCGGGAGACGCCACAGATTGAGCTGCTGCAGGTGTCGGCGAAAAAAGGGCAGCAATCTTGCCATACCAGCCTGACTGCCATATGGCGATACCGCTCGCTGCCAGAAGCGGGGCTGCTATCAGAACAGCAATCAGGGGTTTGCGTGAGACTCGGATCTCCATCGCACCTCCATGAACTGGAAAACAAAAAACGTTCCCAACGGGAGCGTTTTCGACGCGTGTTGCTGTGCAGGCGCGTCAAACGCCAACGTTCACAGCAATTCGTTCTGGATTTTACTCAGGATGGTGATTCTGTCAAGGGACGGAAGCTCTTTCCTGTTGCATGACGAGAAATTCCTCAGGGGTGGGAATATCCGGTTGGAGGCGGCAGTATGCGATAGGGCCATGAGGATCGTGGTCAACCCCATCCCAGACCTCCATCTCGAAAGTATGCCACCAAGCAGACAGGAAAGTCTGCCAGGTCACATCCTGAGGTATGAAACCCCGTTGGATGGTCCGTGGGTCTATATGCTTCTGCAAATTCGGGTAGATAGCCGCCAAAGTAAGAAAAGCAGCGTGTGGCAACCGGCTCAAGTGATCTACTGCAAGTGCCGTCCCAAAACACATCCCGTACTTCACTTTCTCATCGGGGTGCGCCACCTGATACTGTTCAGCCAGGTCCTGGTATGCCATTTTGCGCCATTCCAGGAACTGGTAGTAGGTCAGGCCGTTGAATTGGGGCAACTCCATCGGCTGCCCAGCACGCCAGGCAAAGTAGCCGATGGGGACCAGGAGTACCAGGATCAAAACGAGCAAGATCATAGCAATAATCGTTTTCATGTTATGGTTCCTTATTTGGGCGTTGACAATCCATTGTCGGGGGTGCGCTTCAGGCGTTTCACGGCATTCCGGGACACCACTTCACGTTGGCCATTCTTGAACTCGATCAGGCATGAGTTCATCCCGCCACGGACTAAAACACGGCACGCCCATCCATACAGCGTTTTCCTTTTTTCGTTGTTGCGCCAGGCATAATAATACTCGTACACAGCGCCTGCTTCCTGTTCAGATTTCAACTTTTTTCCTGTTTTGAACCTTGGGCCGAGCTTTTCGAGACCCGCCGGGTCGAGTTCATCGAGACCCACCGGTGACCTCTCGCCTTCCAACCCAGAGAACGCACGATCCGCCAGGCTGTAACCGGTGAGCAGTGGATAATCTCGCCCAGCTCACGGACAGGGGGAACGTAGCCGTTCTGCTCTATCCAGCGAGCAATTTCCTTGCGAAGTTTGTCGTACTCAGATAAGGTGAGTCGGGTCAAGCAATGCCCTTTCGTAGACGCGAGCATACCGGCAGACACATTGGAGCACCTGGGTCGTGCTGTGCGAAACAATTGTTTCTAAGCGCCTCTACGCTAATACGGCTAACAGGTTGCCTGTTGGCACTGCGAGTAACGAAGAGTTCGTGTCGAGCTTATCGAAACAATTGTTTCATACTACACCCAGATACCTGGAGAAATCAAGCTCTTCACTTTACAGATATGACAAAGTACGTCCATGGATGGGTGACGAATATCATCTTCTGAG
>Ga0136653_10002224_pt1 | contig 10595 bp, 13 predicted proteins | sample LakKivw275mmetaG_FD_94866 | JGI IMG/M metagenome (GOLD analysis project Ga0136653, IMG submission 94866) | Anoxic lake water microbial communities from Lake Kivu, Rwanda to study Microbial Dark Matter (Phase II) - Lake Kivu water 275m metaG... | ecosystem: Environmental > Aquatic > Freshwater >... | reverse complement strand
GAGAATCGTGCCGGCGACGCCGAGCAGCAGCCACTTGAAGCCGGCGGTCGACCAGGGGCGGAGGGCCGACAGCGGCCGGCCCTTGTGCCTGGAGAGGACGACGAGCACGGCGACCGCGATGATAACGGCCGATGCCGCGGTCATGATGGCGAAGGCGACGACTGCCGTTTCCACGCGTTCCTCGGCTCGTATCGTTGCAGAAGGGTTGTGTCCGCGCAAGCGGTGGGAGACGAAGTCGTGTTCGTTGTCTTCAGTAGGGGCACGCGGTTGCGTGCCCGCAATCCGCTAGCCGCACACAACATTTGTTCTGATAGATCCCGCTCACGTCTCTTCGTCAAAGGGCGGGCTCAGACGCCAGCCCGTGAGTGGTGGTGTGGAAGATACCTGCAGGGACAGGAAATGTCCCGCCCGTAGCACGGAAGGAGCGCACGGTCGATGGTGGCAACGGTGGGCGTGTTGCGGCCGGGTTGCGGGACGGCGCCAGACCGCCTGGCGGCACGAAGGACTTGACAGAACGGGCGCGACGCACTTACTATCTAGTAAGTAAGGGCGATCCACATGGCTGAGACCGCAACGAAAGACACGCGCACCGCCATCATGGACCTGGCCGAGGACCTGATTCTCGACCGGGGCTACTGCGCCTTCAGCTACGGCGACATCTCCTCCGATCTGGGCATACGCAACGCCGCCGTGCACTACCACTTCCCAGGGAAGTGCGACCTCGGCGTCGCCGTGGTGCGCCGCTCGCGTGAGCGCTTCCTCGACTGGGCGCACCGTCTCGAGGAATCGGGCGCCGGTCCAGTTGAACGGCTCGACGCCTTCTTCCGCCGCTACCTGCGGCACCTTGAGCGCGGCCGGCGTGTCTGTCTCGGCGGCTCCCTGGAGACCGACTACGCCACCCTGCCGGAACCGCTGCAGGCTGAGGCGAGGCTGTTCGTCTCCACCGTTTTCGGCTGGTGGGAGGCGCTCCTGGAGGACGGGCGGAGCAAGGGCGTCTTCGCCTTTCCCGGCGAGGCGCGCGCTCAGGCTATCGTGGTCATGTCCACACTTCAGGGCGCGCTGCAGACGAGCCGGGCAATGGAGATGCAGTGCCTGACCGCCGCCATGGAGCAGATACGACGACTCATGGTGGTGCGGCCGTGAAGCACCTCGCCCCTTCCGGGCTGCCGGCGTCTGCGCGTGCCTGAACGAGGCCCCTTCACGATTCACACGAGAGAAAGGAACCCATAGTGATTGTACGCAGCGCCGAACCACTGGCGGGCGGCCTTGCCGCCACCGTCGACCGGGCGATGGTAGCCCGGCGCGTCACGCTGGTGCTCGCCGCTGTTGCGGCCATCGGCCAGGTCTCGACCACCATCTACCTGCCCTCCATCCCGGAACTGTCGCGGTCGTTGGGAATCGCCGAGAGCACCGTGCAACTGACGATCGTCGCCTACCTCATCCCCTTCGCCCTGTTCCAGCTCATTGCCGGACCCATCGCGGACAGCCGGGGCCGTCGCGTAACGCTTGCCGGCGGGATGGCGCTGTTCATGGCCGGCAGCCTGCTCGGCGCCTTCTCGTGGCATCCCGCGATTCTGTTCCTTGGCCGCTTCCTGCAGGGGGTCGGCGCCTCCGCCGGCTACACGGTTTCCCGTGCGGTTGCGCGGGACCTGTTCGAAGGACCGCAGCTCACACGCGTCATCGGCGACATCGCGCTGGCCTTCGCTCTGGCGCCCGGCATGATGCCGGCGGTCGGCGGCTTCGCGAACGACTTCCTCGGCTGGCGCGCCAACTTCGGCATCCCCGCAGGATTCGGCCTGGCCATCCTTGCCGGCGTTCTCGGGTTTCTGCCCGAGACGCTTGCATCGAGCGTTCCATTCGACCCGCGGCGGCTGGCCGGCGCGTACGCGCCCATCGCAGGGTCAGCGCGCTTCATCGGCTTCGCTCTGCTGTCCACGGTACCGTTCATCGGTCTGTTCGCCTTCTTCGCCTCCGGACCCGCCTACACCATCAACGTGGTCGGACTGACTCCGCGGGAGTTCGGTGTGTTGCCCCCGCTCGCGGTGTGCGGTTTCCTTGTGGGGCTGACGCTTTCCCGCCGGATGCTGCGCGGCCCGCGCGCCGGCATGACGGTGAGGCTCGGCATCGGCGTGGGGCTGCTCTCCGCCGCCCTTATCTTCAGCTTCTACCACCTGGGTCTGCTGGGCGCAGCGCAGTTGACCGCGTGCATGTTCATCCATGCGACCGGCATGGGCATCGTCATCCCGGTGACGAGCGCCGAGGCCATCCGGCCGTTCGGCGCCTCCGCCGGCGCGGCATCCGCGCTGCTCGGCTTCACGCAGATGAGCGGGGCCATCGCGGGCACGCTGGCGACCAGCCAGCTTGGCGTGGCGCTGGGCCGCTATGCCTTCCCGGAGGTGATGCTTGCGGGAGCGGTCCTGGGGTGCGTTGTGCTGGGACTCTCCGGTCGCGCCGTGCGAACCGCCGGGGAGACCGCCGTGCGGGCGGTCCGGCCCGCCGTCGGCCCGACCGACGTGCCGGCGTAGTGCGAATCAACAGGACTCTCAACCATTTGCGACGTGAAGGTTGCAGGGAGGAAGCATGTCACTGACAGTCAAGCAGATTGAACAGGTTGCAGTTGAACTCGTCGAGGCGGCGAGGACGCACACGCCCATCGTCCCGCTGAGCGAGCGCTTCAGCGACGTCTCGTACGAGGACGCGTACGCCATCCAGTTGAAGACGTACGACATCAAGACGAAGTCGGGCGTGGTCATCGTCGGCAAGAAGATAGGCTTTACCAGCAGGGCGATGCAGCTCCAGTTCAACATGACCGAGCCGGACTACGGCATGATAGACGACACGATGGTGACGCGTGAGGGCCAGCCCATCCCGATGAGCCGGCTCATCCTGCCGAAGATAGAGCCAGAGATTGCCTTCCTGCTGAAGGACGACCTTGCCGGGCCGGGCGTCAACGCCGCGAAGGTGCTCGATGCTACGGCGGGCGTGCTGCCTGCGCTCGAGGTCTACGACAGCCGCTACCGCACGTGGACGGCGAACATCAAGGACTCCATCTCGGACGACGCCTCCGCGGGCGTGTTCATCCTGGGCGGCAGGCTGACGCCGGTGCAGGACCTCGACCTTCGACTCGTCGGCATGGTGTTCGAGCGCAACGGCGGTGTGGTGAGCACCGGCGCGGGCGCGGCCGTGCTGGGCAATCCGGCGGAGTCGGTCGCATGGCTGGCGAACAAGCTCGCCGCATACGGTATCAGCCTGAAGAAGGGCGAGTTCGTGATGTCCGGCAGTCTGGTACCCGCTCAGGAGGTCAAGGCGGGTTCGTTCTTCAGGGCGACGTTCGACCATATCGGCACGGTGTCGGCACTGTTCGAGTAGCGACCCGATGCCGCCGGAGCCGGGCTGCGCGGGTGTATAGTGGGACAAGGGATGGGTGTAAGGAGGCGGGATGATGGACAACCAGCTCGAGCTCAACAAGGAACGACTGCGGCTGGTGGACAAGTACAGGCAACTCGTGCCCGAGACGTTTGCCGCCGAGATGAAGGTGAGCGAGAAGGTCTACGCCGACGGCGTGCTATCGGCGAAGCAGAAGAGGCTCATCGCCCTCGGCATGGCCCTCGGCGGAGGGACCGCGAACTGCATCCTGAACCAGACGATGCGCGCCGTTGAAGCCGGAGCGAGTGCAGCGGAGATTCTGGAGGCCACCGGAGTCGCTGTCGCCATCAACGGAACGATGGGCCTGTCCGAGTCTCTTCGCGTCGTGAAGGTACTTGAGGAACTGGGCAAGGTCTAGGCCCCGCCTCCGCGCGGCGCGCCGGCCGGGCAGACGGCGTGAGCCTGACTACCATTGCGTTCTTTCTGTTGCTGCAGGACAACCGGACAGCACGCGCTCATAGGGAATTCCAAGGGAACTCCTTGTTCGCTCACAGGCAACGTGCTCTAGCATTGGCGGCTGGTACGTGATGAGTACTGTGTGGAGGTTGTCCGCAAGGGAAGCGACCCGGTAGCACTGGTTCAGTCCGCTCGAAAGAACCTCGTCTCTGCCGCGACTCTTTCCGCCAGACCTGCAAGAACAACACATTCGCGCGCGGCTGTGCGCCACCCTGCACCCGGCGGGACAGACAGAGCTTAACCCGGACTTAACCACGCCTTCACGGCCTCTTCACGACCACGCCATAGGATGACAACGACGCGGAAAGCGTCTGAGAAAGGAAGAAAGGAACAAGAATGACTCCAGCAATCAGGGTTACCACGACGGATGGCAATCGGAGGGCCGCAGTTTCAGCTCAGGGGCAGCCTGTGCGCGACCGCGGCCTTATCGCCCGACTCGGCCGGGACCTGTACGACCTGAACGACGCCGCCAGCTACACGTCTGAGACGGTCGGCTGCTCGCTCATGGTCGGTGAGATGCTCGCCGGCATAGCCCGGTAGCATCCGCTCCTCCAACACTGGTCCCGCCACCCCGCCCCTTCGCCCCGTGAAGGGCTCCGGGGAGCGGACCCGGGTGGAACCCACCTCTCAGGAATCCTCTGCTCAAACCTTCCCTTCGAAACCGCCAGCCGTTGACCTTGCGCTCGTACCGGCGCACCATGTCGCCGTGCCGCGGTCGCGCGGCCTTCCAGGGAAGGAGGGAATCATGGACTACGCCGGTGTTGTCGAGCGTCTTGCCCCTTGCGGAATCGACTGCTCGCGCTGCGTCTACTACGCCAAGAGCGATGTCAAGACACGTGCCGCTGAGCTGAAGCAGGCGCTCGTGGACTACGAGAAGGTCGTCCCGGTGCACGCAAAGGCGGTTGCGCCGGTACTGGCTGACTACGACAAGTTCAAGGCGATACTCGACCACTTCGCCGCGGGCGAGTGCACCACATGCCGGAAGGGCGCTCCTTGCTTCGAGTTCTGCGCCGCCCGCACCTGCCACAAGGAGAAGGGCGTCGACTTCTGCTTCCAGTGCGCCGAGTTCCCGTGCGACAAGAACCGCTACCCCGGCAGTCTGGACCGGCGCTGGCGGGAGTTCGGCGCGCGGATGAGGGAAGTCGGCGTGGAGCGGTTCTACGAGGAGTACCGGCAGCGGCCGCGGTACGAGTAGGAGAAAGTCACGATGGACTACGCAACGATCCTCCTGCGGCTTGCCCCCTGCGGGCTGGACTGCTCGCGGTGCCTCTACTTCGGCACGGGGAACACGAAGCGATTCGCCGCGGGACTGAGACAGGAACTGGAGGGCTTCGAGAAGGTTGCTCCGATGCTGGCGCGGGGGGCGGCGCCGGTGCTCGCGGGCTATGACACGTTCAAGTCCATTCTGGACCATCTCGCCGGAGGGGAGTGCATCGGCTGCCGCGACGGCGCCGTCTGCTTCGAGAGCTGCATCGCGCGCTCCTGCTGCAAGGAGAAGAGCGTCGACTTCTGTTTCCAGTGCACGGAGTTCCCTTGTGAGAAGAACCACTACCCGGAGAGTATGGAAAGGCGCTGGCGGACGTTCGGCGCGCGGATGAGGGAAGTCGGCGTGGAGCGGTTCTGCGAGGAGTCGCTCAGGCGACCCAGGTACGAATAGTGGAGTGCGGGCGTTGTCCGGGCCGAAGCCCAACCCCGCCGGTACGACGCTTGACGACGGTACCGCACTCATGCCATAGATTGTCTGTCGCCCACCGCCGCTCCTGGTGATGCGGTGAGGCACGGAGGAGCAGAGATGTCTGAAGTCACACTGGTTGACGTTCCAACCCAGCTCGTGCTGGGAGTTCAGCGGAGGGGTCACTACTCGGAGATTCCAGTCGCATTCGGTGAGATAGTGCACTACGCCATGGCCAACGGAGCCCAGCTCACCGGCATGCCCGTGGCGATGATGCACGAGCTGGGCAAAGAGGCGGCGCTGAAGGCCGACCGCGAGGGCGCGGCGGTCATCGACGTTGCCTTCCCCATCGCGAAGGCCGTGAAGGGCAGCGATGCAGTGCAGTGCTACGAGTTGCCCGGCGGGAAGTTCGCGAAGGCGGTCCACAAGGGTCCCTATGAGACGTGCGAGGTGACCTACAACGCGCTCTTCGAGTGGCTGGGGAAGAATGGCCTGCAGGCGACCGGCCCCACGCGCGAGGCGTACCTGAACGACCCGCGCGAAGTGAAGCCCGAGGACATCCTGACCGAGATCTACGCGCCGGTCGACTAGCCGGCGCAGAGCGAGGAGACTCACGAGTGTCTGAGGTCACGCTGGTTGACGTCCCCACCCAACTCGTGCTGGGGATGCAGAAGAAGGGGCGCTATGCTGAGACGCCGTCCGTTATCGGCGAGATTGTGCGGTACGCCATGGCCAACGGCGCGCAGTTCGCAGGCATGCCGGTAGCCCTGATGCACGAGCCAGGCAGGGAGGCCGCGATGCAGGCCGACCGCGACGGGACCGCCGTCATCGACGTAGCCTTCCCTATCGCGAAGCCTGTGCCGAGCGGCGAGCAAGTGAAGTGCTACGAGCTGGCAGGCGGCAGGATGGCGAAGGTAGTCCACAAGGGGCCGTACGATGCCTGCGGTTCTGCCTACGGCACGCTGTTCGAGTGGCTGGCAACGCAGGGCCTGCGAGTAACGGGTTTCCCTCGCGAAGTCTGCCTGAACGACCCCCGTACGGTGAGACCGGAGGACATCCAGATCGAGATCTACGCGCCGGTCGACTGACGTGCAATCGCGGCTTCGCGCAACTCGTCGCGGCGCGGCACATGTGTTGCCCTACGGCATGGCGTAGAGCAGGGCCAGCGAGAGCGAGACGACCAGCGTTACCGCCAGCCAGAGCTTGAAGCCGCCCGTGGCCACGGTGTAGCCGACGTAGAGGAACACGGGGACGAGGAACAGCGGCACGACGTTCTGCGACGTGTGCAGCACGCTCGTGAAGACGAAGGCGATGGCGCTCGTGAGGATGGCGGTCACGACAGCCGCGCGGATCTCGTTTCTCATCTGCTCTCCTTGCTGAAGCCGCACGCGGCGCACAGGTCAAGCCGCCAGGGCTGACCGCATCTCTCCGCGCGCGCCGTCGTCGGTCTCGACGCCCAGCGCCTTCTCAATGGCCACGCGGGCCTCCGCGCCTCCGAGGCGGCCCAGCGCCCAGGCGGCGTAGCCGCGCACCAGTGGCTCGGGGTCGGCGAGCGCCTGCGCCAGGAACGGCACGTGTGAGCGGTCGCCGCTGTTCCCCAGCGCGATAGCAGCGTTGCGCTGGAAGTACTTCTTCTGGCGCAGGTAGTTGTAGGCCACAGGCTTCAGCACTGACTCGTAGTACTCGTCGGTCAGCAGCAACACCCTGTGCAGATCGAAACGCGCCGCGATGAGCGCCAGGAAATCGCTCGTAGGCAGCTTCGCCTTCAGCCGGGGCTGGTTGCGCGGGCAGACCTGCTGGCAGATGTCGCAGCCGTGTATCCACGAGCCCATCTGCTCACGAATCTCGGGCGGGATGTGGGAGGAAAGCGATGGGGCGTAGCCGTCCTGGGTCATCATGGTGTTGAAGGCGATGCACTTCCGCGGGTTCAGCTTGAACGGCTCGAGGGCGCCGGTGGGGCAGGCATCGATGCAGAGCCGGCAGTTCTCGGGGCAGGGCGCTTCCACCGTGGCAGCGTCGTACTCCAACTCGACGTCGACGGTGAAGGCCATCATGACGATGAAGGAGCCGGCCTCCTTCGTGTAGGCGAAGTTGTTCCGGCCGAAGGTGACGGCGCCGCCGCGCGCCGCCGCCATGCGCTCGGCGACGTTGAGGTCAAAGCCGTGCATGACCTTGAGTCCCTTGCTCTCGAGGAAGTCCCGGAAGAGCTGGCGCCGCGCGCCGTTGATTCGAGTCCGGGGTGCCAGATAGCTGCGGGACTGGTAGAGGCGGCCGAACCTGCCCGTGAGCTCCGGCGGGAACGCCTCGCGGGCATAGTCGTAAACTGTGGAGATGATGGACTTCGCTTCGGGCATAACGTTCTTCGGCGCGGCGCCGTCTATCATCTTCAGCCGGCCGTCTATGACCCAGCTGTAGGCCTCACGGCGTTTCGTCAGCTCCTCCGCGACCAGCGTGAACGGCTCAGCGGTGGTGATGCCTACCCCGCAGTAGCCGAGGTCGAGCGCGAAATCCTTGATCTCACGGGTGAGTGACATGGTTGACTCTCCTGTCTGCTTCGTCGGTGCGATTGGGCGCGAACGGCGACAGCGTACACTGTCGTGCCGCAATCTGTCGAGGCGAACGGCCCCGGCCCTGGGTCTGCCGCTCTCGCCAGCCAGTCACAACGACAGCTCCCAGTACTGGCCCACGAGGTCCTTCCCGAAGGAGTGGTGCGGCTCCTCCTTGACGAGCCTGAAGCCGGCGGCCTGGTAGATGCGCCGGGCCGAGACAAGGATGTCGTTCGTCCACAGCGTGAGCGTGCGGTAGCCCTTCTCCCGGGCGAAGCGGATGCACTCGTCCACGAGCCGGGTGCCGATGCCGAGTCGCCTCGCCTCCGGCTCGACGTAGAGCATGCGCAGCTTGGCCACGTCGTCGGACTCGTGCACGAGGAAGGCGGAGCCGGCAATAGCGCCGTTGCGCTCAGCTATCCAGCAGCGTTCGTGGGACGGGTCGAAGCTCCGGATGAAGTGCGCGCCTATCTCAGCCACGAAGGCCTCGAACTCCCCGCTCCAGCCGTACTCCTCCGCATAGAGCATGCCCTGGCGGCGTGCGACCCAGCCGATATCGCCGATGCGGTGCGGACGGAGCGTATACGGCTCGGCCGGGGTCTGCGGTTCAGCCATGAGTCTCTCGACGCACGCCATCGAACCGACCAGCGCATCCACCTGGTCGGGTGTGAGCGGCGACAGCAGGGCGGCAACCTGCTCCTCCGAGCCGCGGTCGAGCGGCTCGAAGGCGGTCCGGCCCGCGGGCGTGAGCGTCAACAGAGCGCGGCGGCCGTCCCGGCCGCACGTCGTGCGTGAGAGGAAGCCACGCCGCTCGAACTTCTTCAGGATGCGGCTCACGTAGCCGGCGTCTAGGCCCAGCTCTTTCACGAGGTCGGCAGCCGTGAGCCCCTCGCGGTGCGCCAGCTCGTAGAGCACACGCCCCTCGGTCAGTGAGAATTCGGTCTTCAGCAGCTTCGTGTCCAGCAGCTTGAGCCGGCCCGTGTAGAACCGGCTGAAGCGGCGCACCGCGGCGATAGCCTGGCTCTCTGAGAACGACTGAGTCTCCATCGAATGCCTCCGGCACGGAGCATGCGCCTATTAGTTGACTCTGTCAAGTAATCCGGCGACAGGCAAACGCGAAGAAGGAATAGCCAGTGTGCGGCGGTAATCGAACCCCTACCCACGCAGGACGCAGGTGTACAGGGTCGTCGGCGCGGCCTGCTGCCGGTCGACGATGTCGAATCCCGCCCGCCGCAGCATCTCTTCGAGCACCCAGGAGAAGGTGGAGTACTCCTCCCGGATGTGCGCGACAGTCTCCTGAGCCACGGCCTCTCCGCCTGTCTTGCGCACGCCCTCCACGAGAGCGCCGAAGTGCGTGTCCCAGTCCGCGATGTCCGCGTTGAAGACGATGTCGCGCAGGAACAGCCTCCCGCTGGGCACGAGGTGCCGCGCGATGCGCTTGAGGGCGACCTGCTTCCAGAAGTCCGGCAGGTGATGCAGCGCGAGCTGACTCACCACTCCGCCGACCAGTTGCGGAGGCGTAAAGCCGGAGAGGAAGCCGCCCGGCTCGAAGCTGACGTTGCGCACGCCGCGCTCGGCAGCCTTGCCGCGGGCAGGAGCGAGCATGGCGGGGCTTATGTCGCTTGCGTACACGTAGCGGCAGCGTGGGGCCAGGCCGATGGCCATCTCACCGGTGCCGGTGCCTATCTCCCAGACGACCGTCTCCGCAGAAATGGACAACGCCTGCGCGGCCGTCTCCACTTCACGTGGGATGTCGCGCAGGCGCTGCATCTTCGCGTCGTACTCTCTGACGTGGGACTCGTCGGCATAGTCGGTGCCGACCTGCGTCCGCTCGTCATAGAGCCACGGCGTATCCACGGCGCTCTACTTCAGAACGACCGCCTTCGCCTTGTGCATGCCGTTGATGGCAAGCACCTGCTGGAAGACCTTCTCCGGAAGCTCCTGGCCGAGGCACAGGGCCATCATGGCCGTGCCGCCGCCGTGGGCGCCCAGGCTGACCTGCATCTGCGAGATGTTGATGCTGTTGCTGCCCATGACAGTGCCGACCGCGCCGATCATGCCGGGCTTGTCATCGTGCTCGGTGAAGAGCATCGAGACATCCTGGGGCTCTATCTGCAGCGTGAAGCTGTCGACGCCGGTCAGGTACGTGCGACCCTGGAAGGAAGTGCCCGAGACGGTGGTCGTGCCCTTCGTGGTCGCCACCTGCACGGTGAGGGCGCTGGCGTAGTTGCCGGCGGTCGTGTCCTTCTCTTCCTTCAGGCGCAGACCGCGGTCGCGGGCCATGGCGTCGGCGTTCGTGATGGTCACGCGCTCCTCGGTGGTGGGGCCGAGCAGCACACGCAGTATCTCGACCTTGAGCGGGTCGGTGGCTACGGACGCGATCTCGCCGCGGACGCGGATGGTCAGCTCTTTCGCCTGGCCTTCCATGATGCCGGCGGCAATCTTGCCGAGCTTGGCGGCCACGTCCATGAACGGGCCGATAAGGGCCATATGCT
>Ga0136653_10002223_pt1 | contig 10596 bp, 9 predicted proteins | sample LakKivw275mmetaG_FD_94866 | JGI IMG/M metagenome (GOLD analysis project Ga0136653, IMG submission 94866) | Anoxic lake water microbial communities from Lake Kivu, Rwanda to study Microbial Dark Matter (Phase II) - Lake Kivu water 275m metaG... | ecosystem: Environmental > Aquatic > Freshwater >... | reverse complement strand
GTGAGATAACGGTGTGCTCACGCCTCCGCAGGCTGGCTCATACTTTGGGCTGGTCCCTGCAGAGGCGCAACTGGGATGCACGGGAGAGTGTCGTTCTGCGAAAGTACGCCAGGGCGGTGATTGAGGGCCGGTTCAGGGATGCTCCGTCTGCCGCCCGCGCGTGTCGGCGCGAGCTGGAGCCGGAGAGCCGGCGGCTGTTCGACGCCCACGTGGTTGAGTGCAGGTACTGCCAGCGCGAGCTTGCGGTGTTGACCGCGGTCGTATCCAGCCTCGAACATCAGCCGGTGGAAGAGCCGTCCGCCGAGTTCACGACAAGGGTGCTGGCGAGGCTCCCGCGGCAGCGTGCATTCGCGCCGAGCCCGTGGTGGGCGCTTGCGCTCGCGCCGGTGCTGGGCGGCCTGGCGTGGCTCTTCCGGACACAGCTCGAGCGCGGAATCGCGGGATTGCTGGGGCGTCTTGTCCCCAACGGCGTCGCGTTGCCCGCACCGACGATGCAGAATGCAGGGATAGCCGCTGCCATAGTGGTTGGCCTGGGCCTGTTTGTCGCTGCGGGCGGAGCCGTGTTCTGCTGGCGGGTGTACCTGCGCGACTGACGTCGCGCAGAGGTTCCAGGTACCAGGAACCAGTTTCCAGCGCGCACGCGCTTAAGCACCAGTGACCAAGTCCCAATGACCATTCAATGGCCAGCGGGAAATGACCAATCAGGAGGGGCCGTTCTTGCGTGAGTCTTTCGTCTCGCTCGACGTGCGCACTATCGCGCCGAAGATGAGGTTCAGTTCCTTGGCTTCCTGCCAGAGATGCCGTGCAGCTTCCTTCGTCGCCGGCACTGCTGACGCGACCATCCTGAGCCAGTAGCGCGTCTCCCGTGCTTCTTTCTTGCAGACGGCGATCTTGTGGCGGAAGTCCTTGCGTGACTCCGCTTCGTCGGCCTCGCAGTAGTTTGCGCCCACACTCGTGCCTGATCTTACCGACTGAGATGACAGCGGCCGCACAAGTGCGGTCTCCGGCAGTCCCCGCACGAAGGCGATTATCGCCTCGCCAAACGCCGCCGTGCGTTCTTCCAGGTCATACTCCGGCTTCACTGGAACCTTGTTGGTCATTGCGCCATTCGGGCTTTATGACTATAGGATTTACTCAGCGGCAGAAGTCCAGTAATACCAGCGAGATATGAACACGAGCGGCTTCGTAAGTGCCCAGAAAGGCCACCTAGCGTAGAAAACCGTGAGGCCCTTGGACTTTCAGCGCCTGGTAGCGTTGAGGACGCTTGCTGAGCTAATCCTATAACCATGTTCGGGCTTGAATGGTCATTGACGCTTGGTCATTGGGGCTTCGAGCGGCAACCTGCAAACTGCAGACTGGGCACTCATCTGATCAGCCCTAGCCAGTCGCCGAGGAGGAACTGGAGGCGGCCGATGAAGAGCGAGATACGAGCCATCACCGTATAGCCGAACGACGCGCCGAACCCGACCATGATGAAGACGATGCCGACGTAGCTGATGGGCTTGAGCGCGCCTTTGCGCTCGGCCGAGAAGAAGAAGTAGCTGATGGTCGTAATCACGCCGACAAGGATGAGAATCGCCCAGAGCGCCGTGTCCCAGTGTGTGAACTGCGCGCGGGTGATGATTGTCGCCCGGAGCTGCCTGATGATTTCGGCGTCAATCGCACGCGGGATACCCACGCCGCAGGAGTAGCCGAGCGCGATGGCAATCGGGATTCGCACGAGCCATGAGACCTTGGGGATAAACCGCGTGAAGTACAGCGCGCCAATGATGGCGAGCGATATGAGCCAGATCTTGGTTCCGACGTTCGAGCCGTGCCGAATCGGGTTGATGAGGACGGGCACGATGAGCAGGTGCCACGTGACCGCGATCGCGTAGCCGTTGGCAAGCCCAACGTACAGGTGTTCGGCAGCGCGGTAGAACGGGTTCTCGCGGTAGAGGAAGGAGAAAATGGCGAGCGTCAGAATCGACGCAATCCAGACCCAGGGGTCAGGGGAGAGCTGCACAGGACCTCCGATTCCCAAACCCCAAGCCCCAATTCCCATTCAATGGAGAAATGACCAAATGGCCCGGACGTTCCGGTTCGGAGCTTGTGGCCCCGGTAGTTGGTGCTTCTCCGAATTGATTGGTCATTGGGATTTGGGAATTGACGCTTTCCTGAAAGCCGGGGTTCACGACTTCCTCCGACGGGTGACGAAGTAGGCGATGTTGCCGACGATGATGAAGGCCATGATGGCGAGATGGGCAGCGGCCTGCGAGGACATTGCCTCAGTGCCCTTGCCGCGCAGATGCCAGTCCATGCCGTTCTTGACCATGCACTGCTCGAGCAGTCCCTCGTACTCGGCCGCGCCCTTCATTCCGGCGAGCATCCCGGTGAACTGGCCGGAATTGACGTAGGGGTAGTAATCCGCCGCCGACACGGCCGTAATGCCGCAGCCGAGATGGAGGCCGAATTGAGTCTGTGCGAGGTTTATCCATGAGAGAGGCATCGACGAAGCGGCAATCGACACGAGGATGCCGGCGTCGTCGTAGTTCTTGAGTCGCTGCATCACCGGCATGCTCTCGGTCTGCCGGCCATAGTAGTCAATCGGGAAGACCTTGGCAATGTGCTGTCCCATTCCGAGCATCACCGTGATGGGCGGCGTGGTCCAGCCCCAGTAGACGTAGTCGCGGCCGTTGATTATCGAGTCGGCCTTGGTCCCGGCGTGGGCGTTGAACTCGGCGGTCACCTGGCGGATGGCGTCTTCGCCGAGGCCGAGACCCGGCACGGCCATTGCCAGTACTCCTACCGGCCGGCGGATGGCGAACGCGTGGCGCAACAGGGCCACGAGCATGGGCTGGAGCTCGGCCTGGGTGTCGGGCGTGTAGTCAACCGAGATGATAAGGGCCTTGTCCTCGGGCATGGTGTCGATATAGGTGAAGAGACTCTTGACCGGCGGCGTGGCCACCGACTTTATCCTGAACGGGAAGATGAGCGGCAGCATCACCACCAGCCAGATCACAAGATAGATCCAGCGACGGTCAATGGATTGCAGCTTCTTCCAGAAGCCCATCATCCACCTCCCAGCCAGCCGCGTTCAACGCCGAGGAGGATCTTGAGCGACGTGGCAAGGATGCCGAGCTGGATTCCGAAGTTGATGCCGCGCTTGGCCGCGGTGTTCGGCACGGCGAGAATCCACTCCGCGAACGAGGGCAGCGGGTGGAATATCATCCGGCCCAGCGGCACGGCGCCGAGCATCAGGACGAAGGCCGCCGCGAGGAGCAGGGTCGCGGAGAAGCTGCGGGCGCGGAACGCGCGGTACGCGGCTGAGGCCATGAAGAAGGCGAGCATCGAGAACATCGTGGCGCCCAGAGGCACCATCATGTTCATGTAGAGGGTCTGCATGTGGAACGAAAAGCCGCCGATGTGGGTCGGGAGGACTCCCGGGTGCGCGAGGTCGATGCCGCCGAACAGCCCGATGACGCCGGTGACGAAGATGGTGATGACCGTTATCCAACTGTACTGCCAGTTCTGGGCCTTGCGCTGTATCTTGTTGAAGTGGTGCTGAAGAATCGAGCCGAGACCCAGCACAAGGCTGAATGCGGCGATGATGCGCATGACGTCGTTGCGCACGGACTCGTCCACCGCCTGGATGGAATGGTGGGGTACGAAGTACGTCACCGCGCCGAAGATGCCGGTGACAAGCACCAGTATCAGAGGTAGTCGTTTCTTCATGATTCCTCCTACAGGTACTTCAGCACCGGCAGGCCGGCGACGAGCGCCAGGAGCGTGCCCACCACGATGATGACGACGAAGAGGACTTTGGAGTAGTCTTGGCCCTTGATACCGCCGAGGAGTAGCGGCTCGCGCGACAGGTAGGCCGAGGCAGCGTACAGTTCCTCGCCGATGAGCGTGTAGTCGCAGGCGGTGATGAAGAAGGGTAACTGCGAGACGGCGTCGGTGCCGGCAATCTGGACTGCTCCGGTCGCGGCGCCGGTTTCCGCGAGAATCAGCGACTCGGCGAAGAACATGCCGATGAGGAAGTTGGTCGCCGGCTTCTCGCGAGTCATGATGCCGTCCACGGCCGCGGCGTAGGCGAACTGCACATCAGTAACGAAGAACACGATATCCTGCGTAAACGCGTCAGGCCGGCCGACCGATGTGTACGACTCCTTCACGATTTCGCGCGCGACCGTGTAGACGATGGGGTCGGTGTTCGGCACGATGAGCGGTGTTCCGAATCTGGCCGTCTTCTTGGCCACCTCACCGAGGATGTTGAGCGAGGCGATAGTCGCCACGTCGTTAATCGAGGACAGGCCGGGCACGTACAGCGTGGGCCGTCCCATCTCGGTCGCGCGGCCCAGCGCCTCGTCCACAGCATCAAGCCCGGAGATGCGGCGGATGAACAGGTTTCGGTCCCGCCGCGCCCGGTTGATAAAGTAGAGGAGGATGAAAGACAGGATGCCGCTGCCGATGAGCGCCGGCACGTTATCGAAGTTGAACCACTGGGGCTTTGCGACAGCATAGCCGGAGACGGGAGCTTCCGCGGACTCGGTGTTGGACTCGGCGATAATCTTGTACTGGTACTTGATACCGTTCTGTGCGGCCTGGTCGACGAAGCTGGTCGCCCGCCGGCCGGCGAGGGTCAGTATATCCCAGGTGGTGCCGCCCTTGGCTTGGCGCAGCACCTGGTATCCAACGAGGCTGGTGTCGGGCGACGCGGTCCAGGTCACAAGGATGTTGCTGCCGCCGTCATTCGGGACGTCGCGGGCTGCAACGTTGCCGGGCGGGGCGAGGCTGCTCAAGAGCAGCGCGACAATGCAGGATAACGCCAACTTGTCTCCTAGCTGCTGCCGGCGAGCGACAGCGTAAGCGGGCGGTCTAGTCTCATCAGGTTAAGAATGCGCCTTACTGACGCGTGAGTCTATTGAAACCCGGGTAGCGGTCAACTGCCGCAGGCCGGGCGGCAGGATTGCTCGCTATTCGGGCCAGCGGCGGCGTTCGCGCTCCATCTCGGCCAGATAGCGCCGGGTAACGCCGGTCGGGTACTTGCCGTTGAAGCAGGCGGTGCAGAATCCCGGCACGGCCGAATCGCCGCGCACCGCGGCGACCAGACCCTCGTAGGTCTGGTAGACCAGGGCATCCGCGCCGACGACCTTGCGGATCTGCTCGATGGTCCGGTTCTTGGCCACGAACTCGCCGCGAGTCATCATGTCGATTCCGTAGACGCACGGGTAGCGGAGCGGCGGCGCGGTGATGGCGAGAAAGACCTTGCGCGCGCCTGCGTCTCGTACCATCTGAATTATCTCTCTCGAGGTCGTGCCGCGCACAATCGAGTCGTCGACGAGCATTACGTCCTTACCCGCGACCTGGGACCGGACCGGGTTCAGCTTCTGGCGGACGGAAAGCGCCCTCCGGTCCTGACCGTGCATGATGAAAGTGCGGGCGATGTAGCGGTTCTTGATAAGGCCCTCACGCAGGTCGAGTCCGAGCGTGTCGGCGAGCGAGTTGGCCGCGGCACGAGCGGTATCCGGCACCGGGACGATAACGTCGGGCGCGAGCCCCTGGCGTGCGACCTCGAACGCGAGACGCTCGCCCAGCCGCAGTCGGGCTTGGTAGACCTCAATGCCGTCAATGACCGAATCGGGCCGGGCGAAATAGACGAACTCAAATATGCAGGGACGCGCGGTGCCGGGCTGTACCTGGAGCCGATGTACCTTGCCCTTGAAATCGACGAATATCGCTTCGCCTGGCTTCACGTCAGTGAACTCGTGGAACCCGAGGCGGTCGAAGGCGACGCTCTCCGATGCAAAGGCGAACTCGTCACCCGTCTGCGAGAAGACCAGCGGTTTGATGCCGAACGGGTCACGGAAGGCGAGCAGCCCGCGCCGGTGAATCAGCGCTACGACCGAGTAAGCGCCGTGGGCCCGGTCGAACACGCCCCGGACCGACTTGAATACGGCGGCCGGGCCGAAACGTCTCAGGTTCGACTGCTCGAGGCCCTCGGCGAACACGTTTAGTAGCGGTTCCACATCGGAGCAGCTAGTGAGCTGGCGGAAGTCGTCGAACATCAACTCACGGCGCAGGTCGGAGTAGTTGGTGACGTTCCCGTTGTGGGCCATTGCGATGCCGAACGGATGGTTCACGTAGAACGGTTGGGCATCCTCGGCCGAACCGGGCCCGATGGTCGGATAGCGGGTATGGCCGATGCCGGCATTCCCGGTCAGGCGTGACAGGTTCTTCCGATTGAAGACGTTGGCGACGGTGCCGTTGCCCTTCTTGAGGTGGAACGTGCCGTTGGACGTCAGGACTCCGGCTGAATCTTGGCCCCGGTGCTGCAGCGCCAGCAGGCCTTCGACGAGGTCCGGACCGACCTCGCGCCGGGTCATGAGTCCGATTACGCCGCACATGGCTCAATCATACGAAGACGGGCGGGGAAAGTCAAAAGGAGGGAGTTGCTAGACGCCCCGGCCGTCGAAGTCCGGCGTGTAATCGCGGGACGCGGAGGAGCGATTCTGCACGAAGCCTTCTCCGAAGCCGAGTTCCTCGAACCGTCGCCGCACATCGTCGTACTCGTCAGGCGACAGGCGGCGGTTCATGCCCGGCAACTCGGCGGCGCGGTGTACCGGGTAGTACTGGGCCATGAGGCTGACGCTGGTGCGCGGTCCAAGCTCGTCGTGGATCCACTCTAGCAATCGCTTGCTGTCATCGGCATGGCCGGGTAGTACGAGGTGCCTGATAATCAGGCCCTTTTCGATGATGCCATGCCCGTCGTACCAGTTCTGACCGACCTGGCGCTTCATTTCCATGATGGCGGCCGTAGCGTACTGGAAGTAGTCAGGCGCCGACGAGCAGTCGCGGGCGAGCCTATCCGAGTGGTACTTGAGGTCGGGAAGATAGACCCGAACCAGGCCTTCGAAGCGACGGATGGTCTTGGCTTTCTCATATCCGTTTGAGTTCCAGACGATGGGAACAGCCAGTCTGGCACGGGCACGTTCGAGAACCGGCAGCAGTTGGTCCGAGTAGTGCGTAGGTGACACGAGATTGATGTTGTGCGCGCCCTGTTGTTCTAGCTCCAGCATGATTGCTAGGAGCCGCTCAGGTGTCACTTCTCGGCCATTTCCTTGTTGGGAGATGTCGTAGTTCTGGCAGAACCGGCAGCGAAGGTTGCAGTGGCTGAAGAAGATGGTGCCGGAGCCGCGCGTTCCGGAGATGGGCGGCTCCTCCCAATGGTGGAGTTGGGCCAGCGCTACTTCGAACCGGTCGGTTGCCCGGCAGATGCCGAGCCCAACAGAGCGGTCGACTCCGCATTCGAACGGACAGGCGCGGCACTCCACGTGACATTGTACAGTCCCGAGGCCGGGATGTCGCGCACCGGTCGGGTTTGACATGTCGCGGGCGTCGGATACCTTTGACTGGCATGAAACCGGAGCGACTCCAGAAATACCTGGCGTCCTGCGGTATCGGTTCGCGCCGCCATTGCGAGGAGCTGATAGCCGCCGGCCGCGCGCGGGTCAATGGCGTGGTGGCAAAGCTGGGACAGTCGGTGACGCCCGGCAAGGACCGGATCGAGTACCGCGGTCGTGAAGTCCACCCCGAACCGGAGAAAGTGGTCGTGGCAGTCAACAAGCCCGCTGGCTATCTGAGCGCATGCTACCGGGGCAAGGAGGAGGGCTGGTTGGTCGCGGAACTGGTCGACCTGCCCTACCGGCTCTATCCGGTCGGCAGGCTGGACCGGGATTCCGAGGGTCTGGTGCTGCTGACGAATGACGGTGAGTTGGCGCTGGAACTGACCCACCCGCGCTACGGCAAGGAGAAAGAGTACGAGGTCGAACTCGACCGGCCGGCCGGACCCGAGTTGTGCGAGCGACTCCGGAAGAGCGTGCAGTTGGCCGACGGCCCGGCCCGTGCTGTTCGCGCCACGCTCGCCGGGCCGGGCCATCTGCGCGTCGTGCTCGCCGAGGGGCGCAAGCGGCAGCTACGTAGGATGCTCGAGGCGTTGGGATGCAGGGTCGTGCGACTGCGGCGGGTGCGGATTGCCGGACTGCGACTTGGCGATTTGCCTTCGGGCAAGTGGAGGAGATTGACCGCACGGGAGGTCAAGGAGAAGCTCGGCCGATGTCAGGACCCAGAAGGCGGAAGTCAGGAGGCACAATCCGGAAGAACATGAGCAACAGAAGAACCGCGGTCGTGGCCTCGTTGCTGCTGCTTGTGCTCGGCGCACGGGCGCAACAGCCCGAACGGGAGGCGGTCGCGGTCGAACCGCCGGTGCGGATCGGGCTCGCGCTCTCCGGCGGCGCGGCCCTAGGGTTCGCGCACATCGGCGTGCTCAAGGTGCTGGAGCGGGAGAACATACCGGTCGTCGCGATATCAGGCAACAGCATGGGCTCGATGGTCGGCGGCGCGTACGCGGCCGGGTACAGCGCGGCCGAGATTGAGAGTCTCGCTGTCAATGCGGACTGGAACCTGCTTTTCAGTTCGAGCGTGCCGTTCGGGGCCCGCTATCTGCCTGAACGTCAACAGGCGCAGCGGTACATCATCCAGCTCCGCCACAGGAACCTGTTCCCGTCCCTGCCCAGCGGTTTGGTCCCGCTGCAGAACGTCGAGTTTCTGCTCATGCGGTTGCTGGCCGATATCGAATACAACACGGGCTACAACTTCGACAGCCTGCCGATTCCCTATCGAGCGGTGGCGGTGGACCTGGTTTCGGGCGAGAGGAAGATACTCGCACGCGGTCGTTTGGAACAGGCAATCCGCGCGAGCATCGCTATTCCGGGCGTGTTCGCGCCCGAGAAACTCGACAGCATGGAGCTGGTCGACGGCGGCGTGCAGCAGTATCTGCCGGTCGACCCGCTGGACAGCATAGGGCTGAATATCGACCTGAGGATAGCCGTGCTCACGATGAAGCACAACGCCGAGACAGGGGTGTCCCTGATTGACATTGCGTCCCGCAGCACGGACGTCGTGGGCATGGAGGACCTGAGGCGTCAACGGGCGCTTGCCGACATCGTGATTGAGCCGGACGTCGACCCATTTACTCACTCTGACTTCGCCCGGGCCGCAGGCCTGATCGCGGCCGGCGAGTCGGCAGCAGAGGCTGCCATGCCGCGCATCCGGGAACTCATCGGGATGCGCCGCCCGGCCCGAGACCGGTACCAGGTCAGGTGGCGACCACTTTCAGTAGTCAGGTCGGTCCGCTTTGAAGGGCTGGTCGTCACGCATGAGGCAACCGTGCGAAGGGAAGTCACGACGCGGCCGACTACGTACTTGGTCTTCAGCCGGCTGATAGATGACATGGTCCGGCTATTCAACACCGGTTTGTTCGAGGACGTCAACTACCGGCTGGAAAACGCCCGGAATGACTCTGTCGACGTTGTAATTGAGGTGCAGGAACGCGCGTACGGGTTCTACTCGCTCGGCATCAGATACGACAACGCCGACAGAGTCGTGCTTGGGCTCGAGGTCGGACAGGGGAATCTCGGCGGGTCCGGTGCGGGCGTCAGGGCTGCGCTTGACCTCGGCAACCCGAACGAGGTCCGGTTTGGGCTGACCGGCACGAACCTTTTCCGCCTGCCGTTCGGGTACCGGCTGGACGGATTCATCGGTTCGGTACAACGGTCGTTCTACAACGCGGACGCGTCGATGAATATCTACGAGGTCGACTACAACGGCGGCGTGGCTGAGGCTGGCTACATCCTCGGCCATGACGCATTCTTCGACCTCGGGTTGAACGGCTACCGGGCGTCGTATCGCGTGCCCGACGGTTTCCCGAAGGACTCGGTGCGCGCGGAACAGCCGGAGTGGATAGTCGGGCCGAGCTTCAGGCTCGAAGTCAACAACTACCGCGACATCGATTTCCCGACGTCGGGTCTCGCGTCGCGGCTCGAGGCCCGCTCATCAGTCACGCCGCTGAAGGGCACGCACCAGTTCCTGAGGCTCGAGTACTCGATTGAACGCGTCATCCCGACCGCCTCGTGGCTGCTGCTGAGGCCGGCGCTGGACCTTGGCGTGTCACTTGGCGAACTCTCATGGGCCGAGCAGTTCCGTACCGGCGGGGCCGGGTTCGTCGGATTCGAACCCGAAGAGTTTACATCGGCGCAGCGGGCGGTCGCAAAGCTCGGGACGGATATTCGCCTATTCCGCCTTTTCGGGCAGGAGAGCTACCCGGTCTATCTGCAGGTGATAGCCAACGTGGGGACATTCGACCCGTGGGGAGACCTGTTGTCAAGCTCCGACCGTTTCTCGCTGCTCCACTGGGGAGTAGGAACGGGCGCGCGCACGAACACGCCGATCGGGCCGGTCCATCTCATACTCGGTGCCGGCGACCTGGGCCGCAAGTCGAGGCGCGGCGTCAAGCTCGCAGTGGATTTCTCGGTCGGGCGTGAGTTCCGCTACACCCGCTGACCGTTGCACGCCTTCACGCACAAACCACAGATATACTGGCTGACGTAGCGCTTCCGCTGGAACTCCTTGAGCAGGGCGAAGCAGTCGAGGTGCTCGAACTCGGTCGCGGTCTCGCCGATGGCCTTGGCAGGGCAGGCGGCGATGCAGGCCCGGCATGAACCGCAGCCGTTCTCAATCGGGTGGTCGGGCTCAAGCCCAAGGTCGGTAAGCACC
>Ga0136653_10002218_pt1 | contig 10608 bp, 8 predicted proteins | sample LakKivw275mmetaG_FD_94866 | JGI IMG/M metagenome (GOLD analysis project Ga0136653, IMG submission 94866) | Anoxic lake water microbial communities from Lake Kivu, Rwanda to study Microbial Dark Matter (Phase II) - Lake Kivu water 275m metaG... | ecosystem: Environmental > Aquatic > Freshwater >... | reverse complement strand
GCCTTTGACCGTGCCGAGCGCGTCACGGAACGCAGCGTCAACGGACGGATCGGGCAGCGGTTCGAGCGCGTACCGCGCCATGTGCGCGAGTTTCTCGTCGGCCAACAGCGGTGCGAGCACCGGCACGGCTTGCTTCGTGCCGACGACAGCAAGCTGCCGGCACGCCGCGACCTTCTCTTCGAGTTTGGCGTCGGATTTCAGGACAGCAATGAGTTCCGATTCACCGGCAAAAGCCGTGGCGGCGGTGGCGAGAAGTATGAGGATGAATTTCATGATTATTCCTTTTGTTAAACTCGTTTGACACGATACTTGGCAGCGCGTTCCCGAACTTGGAAACCGATTCGTTTCTTTTCTGGTTCTGGTCCCGGTGGCGGATTCAACAGGTCTTGCATCTGACGCAACAGGTGGAGGATCGCTTTCTCGTGCAAATCGAGTCGCTCGGTCAGTTTCCGCTCCAGCTCCGCCAGCTTCGCAGCAAACTGCCGGTTCTGGCCAAGCTCCTGCCGCAGTTTCACGAACGCACGCACGACGAACACGCTCATCTTCATTGCCCACGGACTGCGCAACACGTTCGCCGCCATAATCGCACCCTGCTCGGTAAAGGCTTGCGGCAAGTGCCGGATGTTCCGCTTGGATGCGGTCACAAATTGTGACCGCATAGATTGGGATGAGGCGCCAAATTGGCACCGCATGGCTTCCCATTCGTCCGCCGTGAGAGTGAAGCAGAAGTCCTGCGGAAACCGGCCGACGTTGCGTTTCACAGCCTGATTAAGCGCCTTGGTCGGCACGCCGTAGATGGCAGCAAGGTCAAAGTCCAAAATCACCTTCTCGCCCCGCACAGTGAAGATCACTCTCTCAATGGGCTGAATTCCGCCGTATGTGATCTTGGTTTCTGTCATTCGGATTTCAGATTCTCCAGGGTTCTCGGTAGGCGCGGGAACGAAGACGGTTGGCTTCGTCGTCGCTGGGAAATGCCTCGTTGACGGGATTCCACTTCAGCGAGCGGCCCAGCTTGTAGGCGATGGCTGTCAGGTGGCCGAGCGATGCGGAACGGTGGCCGATCTCGGCGTGGGAGCTTGGCAGCGACCGGGTGCGAATGCAGTCGAGCCAGTTCGTGTGATGATTGTTGGAACCGTCAACCTCGCGGCTTTCCATTTCGAGTTCATCGAAAATGGTGTCCGGGCTGCCTTCGATTGGCCCGCCGCCGTACATCGTCGTGATCCAGCCGCGTTCGCCCACGAACAGGCCGCCGAAGAGACCTTGCAGCCGGGCCGTGGCCGGCACGGCGTTGTAAAGTTTGTGAACCATGCTCCAATTCTCGACGAGATGCAGCAGCGTACCGTTCGCGTACCGGCAGGTCAACGTCGGAAATTGGCCGCTGCTCGGGTGAATGATCTCCACCGGGCCGCCGGTTTCGATGCCGAGCGCGTATTGAATCACGTCCGCCGCGTGCGAATGATATCCCGTGATGGCGGCGGCGCCGAAGGCTTCGCAGAACGACCACGGCACGACACCGGGCACCGGGTTCCGGTGATACAGGTGATTGTACGGATGCCACGCGGCGGGACCGACCCACAAATCCCAATCAAGTCCCTCCGGCACCGGCTCGGCGGGCAATACTGGATCGCCGGGCACGTAGGAATCACCTGACTTGGCCCAGATCGTGAACACGGACTTGATGCGACCGAGTTTTCCGGCACGAATGAACTCGCAAATCTTGTGTATCGTTCGCATCGAACGATACTGCGTGCCGGTTTGAAAGACGCGGCCATAGCGTTGCATCGTGTCCGCCAACTGACGGCCTTCGCGAATCGTCAGCGAGACCGGTTTCTCGCAGTAAACGTCCTTGCCGGCCTGCGCGGCGTGCATCGCGATCATCGAGTGCCAATGGTCCGGCGTGACGACCACCACGGCGTCAATGTCCGGGCGAGCCAGCATTTCGCGGTAGTCGTTATACGCGGCACAATTCGCCTGCTGTCTGGCTTCTTCGCGTCGGACGCGATCAACGTCGCAGACGGCTACGACTTGAACCGACGGGAGGCCAAGGAGCAACGACAAGTGACCGCGTCCCATCGCGCCAATTCCAATCAGGCCGATGGTGATTCGCTCGCTTGGGGCTACACGCCACGCCGTGGCGAGCGTGGCGGAGGCCGCGAGGAATGTGCGTCGGGAAATCATAGTTCCATGCTAAGCTTGTCGAAGAGTTTGGCGTTGTTGGAGTCTTCGAGGCCGAACATCGTTGGCTTGATGCCAAGCCGGTGAAGTTCCCGGAGGGCATCCCGCGAAACATCACGCGTGTGAATCGTAATGACGCGGTCCTTGATCCGATCAAAGGCGGAGCGCAGATCGAAACATCCACCGATCCGTTTGCTGCGGCCGGTGCACGCATTCAAGACTGCTTCCGGTTTGCCGCGAATGGCGACGTTGATGTCGTATTCGTCGCAGAGCTTCTCAATCGTATCCAACGCCGCCGATTCGGTGACAATGGTCTCGACGCCCATCTTTCGAGCGAACTCGAAGACTTTCGGATCGGCAGGGATTTTTTGAATGTAGTAGGTCAGCAGGCGGACGCTGTGGGCATCCAGTTTGAGACGAATTTGTTTCAGTTCATCGTCGGTGAGTTGGAGATCGAAATTCTTCGGAATCTCCGCGCTGACTTTCTGGAGACTCGACGCTCCGATGAAAGGCAAGCTCTTCTCGATGGCTTCGAACAACGCGCACGTGTACGACTCGGTTCCGAGCCGCCAGCCGAGTCGTTCTTGAGCGCGAATCGCCGGCGTCAGAAGACCGCTTGGCGTTGTCGGCACCGGCAGGTCACCGAGCGCGAACTGAATCGCGTCAAGGTAGAACTGCAACATCTTCGCGTCCCAGAAGATGTACGGGTTGTGCGCGATGGAACTGTAGAAGACGCGGCCCCGTCCGTAGTTGCGCACCCACGCGATGGGATAGTCGTTGTCCTTGCGGAACTGTTTCAGCGGTGCGCCTTGAAGTTTCTCGGTGGCGGCGTTGTCAATGCTCGATATGACGCGTACCCGGTTCCGCGAATATGGATCGTGGAACCGGAAGAACTCGCTCTGATACTCGAAACTCTTGCCGCCAAACGCGCGGTTCAACGGATGACCGGGGTCATCGAGTTTAACAATGACACGTTCCTCGCCATTCCCCGGCATGTGTGACGCGCCGCGCGTGCCTAGCATCAGCGCGAACTCCGGCCAATCCTCTTTTGCGCCTTCGGGCCAGCGAGTGAACGCCACCGATGTTCCGTGGACGCCGAGCAGTCCGCCGCCGCCATAGACGAACTCGATGAGGTTTTGCCGGAACACCGGGTCTGTAAATAGATTGCCGACGGTGTTGTTGAAGAACACGGCGTCGAATTTCCGCAGGCTGTCGCGTTGGAAAATCGCTGGGGCGTGGCTGACCGTCGCCTCGAACGCGCCGGTCTTTTGTCCCATCAATGTGAACGCGACGTTCGCCACCTTCGCCGAGGGATGTCCGCCGTAGCCGACGTTGAGGTCGAAGATCAGCAGCTTGCGAGGTTTGCGCGGCTTCACGACGGCGCGCGACGGAAGCGCGGCTTCGATTCGTTGTTGTTCCGTTGGCTCCGCGGCCTGCGCCAGCCACGGAACGGCGGTCATCGTCGCAGACGCGCCCTTCAAAAAGCTTCGTCGCGAGAGGTTCATAAATCTCAGACCCGCCACGGTTCGCGCATCGCGCCGGAGCGAAGCCGGTTGGCCCCGTCGTCGTGCACGAACTTCACGGCAACCGGATCGAAGGTGACTTTGCGGTTGAGTTGCCACGCGATGGCGGCGGCGAAGCAGGCAAGGTGCGAATGCAGCATGACGGACGGATTGGCGGCAGTCGGGGCGCGCGACTTGATGGAGTCGAGGAAATTCCTCGCATGACTGCCGGGGTTGATGCCGCCTGCTTGTTCGGTCGGGTTGAACATCTCGTGTTTCAGCGATGCAGGATGAACGCCGATTTCACCGCTGTCGCCGGTCTCGACCCAGCCTTCGTCGCCCTCGAAACGGACGGCACAGGTGCCGAGATCGGCTTTGCTCTGCTGGGGAATTCGACGGCCGTAGTTGAGTTCGAGGATGACGCCGTTGGCGTAGCGGGCGATGATTTTGTCGTGGGTCGGTTCATACTCGATGGGAGTCGTATGATCGGCGGCATTGGCCCATTGGCAGATGTCCACGGTGTGCGCACCCCAGTCCATCAAGTTCGCGCCTGCCGTGAAATCATCGAATCCCTGCCAACCACGGCCAAGGATATAACGGCGATTGAACGGTCGCCACGGCGAGGGTCCGAGCCACATATCCCAATCCATTTCCTCGCGCGGCGGCTCGGGTTCGGCCGGCAGCCATTCGCGCCGGATCAGGGGGTCGTACACCGACGCGTAGAGCTTGCGCAGCTTGCCGAGTTTGCCGGCATGAACCAATTGCACAGCTTTCTGAAAATTACCGATGCTGCGGCGCTGGGTGCCAGTTTGAAACACGCGTGCGTAACGCTGCATCGTGCCGGCGAGCGCCTGGCAATCGGCCATCGTGATGCCGCAAGGCTTCTCGCTGTAAACGTCCTTGCCGGCTTTCGCAGCGAAAATGGAAGCGAGCGCGTGCCAATGGTCGCCCGTCGCTATGAGCACGGCGTCAATGTCGGGCCGCGCGAGCAATTCGCGAAAATCGCGGATCGTGGTGCAGTCGGTGTTGCCGTACTTTTTGTCCACCATTTGTTTGCCGGTCTTGCGGCGGCTGGATTGCACGTCGCAGATCGCCAAACATTGCAGATCGGCTTCTTCGAGAAAGCAACCCAAGTCGTATTGGCAACGCGGGCCGATACCGATGACGCCGAGCGTGATTCGTTCGCTCGGCGCGACCGCGCGCGCCGGCACGATCCAAGGGAGCGCCAGCGCGCTGCCGGCGGCAAGCGAGGTCTTCAGAAACGTGCGGCGATTCATTTCTTTCGGGATTGCTGCAACAACTGACGGGCGCGGTTGGCGAGTTTCTTGTCCGAGGTGGCTGCGGCAGCCTCCTTCATCGCGGCAGTGACCGCAGCGGGATTCTTCCCAACGACTTTCTCGGCAACGGCGACGGCAGCGATGGCCGCTTCTTCCTTCAGGTCAGCGGATTTCAAATACGGCGTGATGAGCGTGAGCGAACCGGCGGCCGGGATTTCGCCGAGCGCGGCGAGCAACAGGCGCTTCTCCTCCGTGCGCTCGATCAACGGCACCAGTTCCTTGATCGCGGCGAGTTTCTGGTCAGCGGCGATGTTCTGTTGCGGAATCAGGCGAAGCTGGCCGCGCAACGCGAGAATCTTCCACTTCGGGCTTGTCGTGGATCTCGCGAGTTGCATCACATCGGGCAACGCGTCGGCAGTCGGCCAATCGCAGAGAGCGCGCAGCGCGGTCTCCTTGGTCTCCGTGTCGGCGTCGTTCGTGGCCGCGCGCACCGCGGCGAGCGCCTTCGGTCCGCCGGCAGAACGGAGCACGCGCAGCAACGCAAGTTTCACCGGGCCTTCAGCCTTGGCGAGCGCCGGGACGACTTTGTCCGCGCAAGCAGCGCGGTCAGTCTGTCGGGCGCAAATCGTCAAGAGCGCAGCCTCGACCGAACCTGATTTAGTTTTCGCCAACAGGTTGAGCAACGCCGGGATTTCACCGACGCCGGCGAGGTCACCAAGGACTTTGAGGCTGGCGGAACCGACCGTCGCGTTTTCGGCGATTTGCAGCAACGCGGGAACCGCACTGTTGATTTGGCGCGCGCCGATCAACTCGATGCCGGCGCGACGGGCATTCACGCTGGACTGCTTCAAGAGCGCGACGATTCCGTTGTCAACCTGCTTGCCGGGCAGGCGAGTCAACACGGATTTTGCGGCTTGCGAGAGCGCGGCGTCATCCTCGGCCACGACGCCAAGCAACACCGGCGCGCACGACGGATCGCCGATGCGTTCGAGCACGTTGATGGCGGTGAGCCGCAGATTTACCGGACCGCTCTTGGCGAATTTGATGGCGACAGACAACGTCTCGGCGTCGCCACGGTCGGAGAGCGTGAGGAGCAACGGCGGCTGGCGATCCGCTGCGGCCTTTTCCATTTCGGCGAGCAACGCCTTCGCCACCTCGCGTCCGGGAATCTCACGCGCCGTGCGCAGGGCGATGTTGAAGAAGGCGCGGTCTTCCGACTTCAGTTGCTCGACGAGCAACGGAATGCCGGCGGCGCCGCGGGCGAGAATCGCGCCGCGCGTCGCTTCGAGCGTCTTTTGTTTCGAGACGTTGGCTTTGCGGACGGCGTCGTAGAGTTTCGCGGCGTCAGCGGGTTTCAGGCGTTCGGCGCAAAGGATGCAACCCTCCGCGGCGGCCGGTCGAAGTGTGCCGAGCAACGGCGTCAATGTCGCGGCGACGGTCGGTCCTCCGATGTGACCGAGCGCGACAGCAGCAGCGGACGCAACATCAGTGTTGGCGTCCTTGAGTTTTGCGGTGAGCGCGCTGATGGCCTTGGCGTCGCGGCGAACGCCGATGGAGTTGATGACGCCAATGAGGAGTTTGCCGTTCAACTTGCCGGCGGCGTCGCGAAGCGCGTCATCGGCGGCGGAATCGGGAATCGCTTCGAGCGCGATGCGCGCCCACGACGCGAGTTTCTCGTCGGCGAGCAACGCTGCGAGCACCGGCACGGCATCCTTGCCACCATAGACGGCGAGCTTCTTGCAGGTGACCGCCTTCTCGGCGGGCGCGGCGTCGGATTTGAGGACAGCGATGAGTTGTTGCGGATCGTTTCCGGAGGCAGCGACGACAGCAGCGAGTATAAGTGAGAGCATGGTTCAAATCCTCCACGGTTCGCGCAACGCTTCGGAGCGGAGGCGGTTGGCTTCGGCGTCGCCGGGAAACTCGTGCTTCACCGGATCGAACTTGACCTTGCGGTTGAGGAAGAGCGCGATGTTGGCGGCGTGACAGGTGATGTGCGAGTAACACGCGGCGTCGGCGTGGGCGCGGGTCTGCGCGCGGGTCTTGACGCAGTCGAGGAAGTTGCGGATGTGGAAATTTGCCGGGTAGCCGCCGATTTTGGCGCGCTTGCCGATGAGCAGGTCCGGTGAACTGGTGTAGAGGTCGCCGTTGTCGCCGGTCTCGACCCAGCCTTTGTCGCCCTCGAAACGGACAGGACAGGAGCCGATGTTTGGCAGCCAGCCGTCGTTGCGCATGACGAGTTTGACGCCGTTGGCGTAGAGCGCGTGCAGTTCCTTTTCCTGTGGCCAATATTCGATGGCGGATGTCAAGTCGGCGTCGTTGGCCCACTGGCAGAGGTCAACACAGTGCGACCCCCATTCGAGACAGCCGCCGCCGCCCGTGCCGCCGAAGAAGCCACCGCCTTTCTCGAAGTGGAACGCGCTCTTGAAGAGGTCGTTGTTGAACGGACGCCACGCGGCGGGGCCGAGGTAAAGGTCCCAGTCGCCTGCTTCCGTTGGCGGCGTAGGCTCTTCGGGTTTCCAGCCGCTGAGTTCCGTTTTCAATCCCATCGGATGCGCATGCAATGTGTGGAGTTTGCCGAGTCTGCCGCGACGCACGAGGTCATTGGCAAACTCGAAGTTCGGCAGGCTGCGACGCTGGGTGCCGGCTTGGAAGATGCGGCCAGTGCGGCGGAAGGTGTCGGCGAGGATCAGGCTTTGGGCGATGTTCTTCGTGCAGGGTTTCTCGCAGTAAACGTCTTTGCCGGCTTGCGCGGCGAGCACCGAGGCGAGGCAATGCCAGTTCGGTCCCGTGGCGATGAGCACGGCGTCAATGTCGTCGCGCCCCAGCAACTCGCGCAGGTCGTGGTAGGTCTTGCAGGCGGTGTTGCCGTATTTCGTGTCGGCCGTTTGCTTGACGGCTTGGCGGCGCTCTTCCTTGACATCGCAAACGGCCACGAACTGCACGTCCTCTTCTTCGAGGAAACAGCCGAGGTCGTAGGAGCCGCGCCGGCCAATGCCGATGCCGCCGAGCACGATGCGCTCGCTGGGCGCGACGAATCCGCCGCGTCCGAGCGCCGAGGCCGGCACGATCATCGGCACGGCAAGCAACGCGCTCGCCTTCGCCACAGTTTTAAGAAACACACGTCGGTTCATGGAGAAACCTCCCATAGGTTGGCTCAGTTTTGGACGCGATGACGCGTCAATGCTTCACTTTTTCCCAGCGACCGGTCTTCGCGGACTTCAACACAGCGTCGCAGACATACTGCGTTTCAAGCGCTTCGCGGAACGTCGGGCTGGCAGGCTTGCCGGTGGCGACGCCGGTGAGGAAGTCGGCCAGTTGATGCACGAAGGAATGCTCGAAGCCGATGTTCAGGCCCGGCACCCACCAGTTCTTCATGTACGGATGGTCGCCGTCGGTGACGTGGATGGAACGCCAGCCGCGCAACTTGCCTTCGTCCTTGTGATCGAACCATTGAAGGCGATGCATGTCGTGCAGGTCCCAGAAGATCGAGGCGTGCTCGCCGTTGATCTCGAAGGTGTAGAGCGCCTTGTGGCCGCGGGCATAACGCGTGGACTCGAAGGTCGCGAGCGAGCCGTTGGCGAACCGGCACAAGAACGCGCACGCGTCATCAATGCCGACTTTTTCCACCTTACCGGTGATGTTGCTCTTACGTTCCTTGATGAACGTCTCGGTCATCGCATTGACGGTCGTGATGCTGCCGTTGAGCCAGAGCGCCGTGTCAATGCAGTGCGCGAGCAGGTCGCCCGTCACGCCGGAGCCGGCGGCCTTCACGTCGAGCCGCCACAGCGCGTCACCGCCTTGGGGCAAGTCTTTCGAGATCGTCCAGTCTTGCAGGAATTTCGCCCGGTAATGGAAAATCTTCCCGAGACGGCCTTCGTCAACGAGTTGTTTTGCCAACGTGACGGCGGGAATGCGGCGGTAGTTGAACGAGACCAGATTCGGCACGCCGGCGTTCTCGACAGCCTTGACCATTGGCTCGGCTTCCTTGCCGTCGCGGGCCAGCGGCTTCTCGCAGATGATCATCTTGCCGGCCTTGGCGGCGGCGATGGCGACTTCCGCGTGCAGGTTGTTCGGCAGGCAGATGTCCACCATGTCAATATCCTTGCGGGAGAGAAGTTTTTTGTAATCCGTTTCGACGGACTCGAATCCCCATTGCTTCGCGAAGGCGCCGGCTTTTTCGGCGTTGAAGTCGCAGATCGCCTTCAACACCGGCTGGTAGTCGAGGTTGAAGAAGTTGTTGAGCCTGCGGTGGGCGTTCGAGTGCGTGCGGCCCATAAAGCCGCAACCGATGATACCGACATTAAGTTGTTTCATTGTTCGTTATTCCTTCCAACCGTGATTCTCGCGGACCTGAATCATCGCCGCGAGGATGTTGTTCCAGGTTTCTTGTTTCATCATGACATCGTTCGGGAACATGCAACCGTCCCAGCAGATGCTTTTGATCTTCTTCGTAACTTTGCCCCGGTCGTCGCGCAGCCAGTAACCGGCGTCGCGGGCGATGTTGAGCTTGCCGTTCGGGTCGGTCGCGAGACAGTGTTTGCCGGTCTTGTCGTGCGTGCCGGAACCTTTGACGGTCGCGTCGTTTTGGGCGACATGAAAATCAATTACCCATGGCCGCAACGCTTTCGTCAGTTTCTTCATGGCCGTGTGGAACTTGTTCGGTTGCCATCGGAAACTCTTCGGCACCAAGCGGTGCTCGGGCGCGTTGTAACCGAGTATGTACAACAGCGTGTGCGCCATATCCGCTTGGAACCCGACCAATTCGGGTTGGCCAACCACCTCCAGCACCTCCAGTGCGTATTTCCAACTGTGCAGGCCACCCCAGCAGATTTCGCCCTCGGCGGCGAGTCGCTCGCCATGATCGCGGGCCACTTGGGCGGCGTCCCGGAATGTCTGGGCGATTCGTTGCGTGTTGGCCGCTGGATCTTTTTCCCAATCGGTGACGCTGCACGCGGAATCAATGCGCACGACGCCATGCGGACGGACGCCGAGGTCGCGGAACTTCTTCGCGATCCGACAGCCTTTGCGGACTTGTTCGACAAACTTCTTCCGGTCTTCTTCGCCGCCCATCGCCGAGCCGCCGCCCGTCGGCGGCCAGATCGGCGCGACGACGGAGCCGACAGTCAGGCCTTTGGCGCTGATCTTGTCGGCGAGCGCCTTGATGCCGTCGTCGCTGATATCAATGTTGATGTGCGGCTCGAACAGGAAGATGTCCACGCCATCGAACTTGACGCCATTGACTTCGGCCTTGGCCGTGAGGTCGAGCATCGTGTCGAGGTCAATGCACGGTTCGGCGCCGGGGCTGCCTTTGCCGACAAGCCCCGGCCACATCGCGTTGTGAAGTTTCGGGAAGTTATTCATGGTGACTCCTCTTACTCGATGACCAAGTCTGGATTTTCGGGGCCGAAGTGCTTGAGCATGACGATCGGATCGGTCTTGGAAGGATTCGAGATCTTCACGCCGGCCTTGGCGGCAGCTTCGCTCACGAAATACTCGTCGTGGGTCAGTTGGCCGAAACGAATCAGCGACGGGGTTTCGATGTCCCACACGCCCATCGTGCCGTGGCCTTGCATCATGATCAGGCCGTAAGCGCCGCCGTCCTTGATCGTGACGGTCTTGCCGGGCAATACGGTGAGTTCCTTGGCGCTGTAGGC
>Ga0136653_10002215_pt1 | contig 10614 bp, 10 predicted proteins | sample LakKivw275mmetaG_FD_94866 | JGI IMG/M metagenome (GOLD analysis project Ga0136653, IMG submission 94866) | Anoxic lake water microbial communities from Lake Kivu, Rwanda to study Microbial Dark Matter (Phase II) - Lake Kivu water 275m metaG... | ecosystem: Environmental > Aquatic > Freshwater >... | reverse complement strand
GTCCTGGCCACCCTGCCCTTCATGTTCGCCGGCCTGGTCCTGCCTATTTTGACGGCCGCCTGGCTGGATAACGAGCACGAATATTTCAGGCGCGCCTTGCAAAAATCCTTTGACTTCATGGCCGCCTTGGCTATTCCCTTGGTCATCGGCGCCCAATTCGTCGGCAAATCGTTGATGGTCTTCGTTGCCGGCGACGACTTCGCCCCTTCCGGCGCGATCCTGCAAATCCTGATTTTCGCCGTCGCCGCCATTTTTCTGGGCACGATGTTCTCCCATGCCGTCATCGCTTTGGACAAACAGCGAAAGATGATCCGCTTCTACGTCTTTACCGGCTTAAGTTCCCTGATCGGCTACCTCTGGCTCATCCCCCGTTTCTCCGTCTTCGGTGCCGCCGGCGTCACCATTTACAGCGAGGTCCTGATCGCCGCCTTCGCCGCCTATTGCGTTTACAAATACGGGCGCTTCCGACCGAAGCTGAAAATGAGCGGGCGGGCTTTGGCGGCCGGCCTGCTGATGGGCGCCTGCCTGTATTTTTCGCCCCAACGCTTCCAAACCAACATTCTCGGTTTGATCGCCGTCCTCCTTATCGCCGCCCTGGTATATTTCGGCGGCCTCTGGCTCTTCGGCGGCCTGGGTGCGGAAGACCTCAGTCTTATTTTTAAGCGCCAGAAAAAAGGCGCCAGCCCGACTTATGACCCGACCGGAAAATTCTAAGAAAAAAAACAAGGTGCCGGCCGTGGCGACCGGGAGCGCCCCGTTCCCCGAACCGGCCGTCATTTCCGAAACCAGGGATTACTTGGTTATAAACAAACCGGCCGGCCTGGCGGTCCATCCGGGCGGCAACCTGCGCCAACCGACCTTGGCCGACTGGCTGCGGCGGCATTATCCGGAAACCGCCGGCGCGGGCGAGGATCCGGACCGGCCCGGCATCGTCCACCGCCTGGACAAGGAGGTCAGCGGCCTGATGGTCGTGGCTCGGAACCAAGAAACTTTCTCGCTTTTGAAAAAACAGTTCCAGGCCCGGAGCGTGGACAAGGAATACGTCGCTTTAGTTTACGGCCGCGTCGCCAAGGACGAGGGCGACATAGATTTCCTGATCAAGCGCGCCCGCGCCGGCCATAAGATGGCCGCCCTGCCCCGACAAAGCGAAAATCTTTTGACGCGCCGCTCTCCCCGGAGCCGCGACCGTGGCAATATCGCCGGCTTCTTCAAGGCGCGGACGGCCGCGACCGCTTTCAAGGTCCTGGAACGCTTCGTCAATTACACGCTGGTAAGGGTCAAGATAAGGACCGGGCGCACGCACCAAATCCGCGTCCATTTCTTCGCCTATGGCCATCCGCTGGTCGGCGATGACCTTTACGCCACCAAGAAAACCAAGGGAAAAAACCAACGTCTCAAGCTCGGCCGCATCTTCCTGGTCGCCGACCGCCTGGCCTTTTCGGACCGGAAAAACCGGCGGCAAAGCTTTTCCCTACCCTTGCCGGCCGAGTTAAAAAATTTCCTGCCCCACTCCTGACGGCGGCGCTTTACGGCGGCCGGGATTTGCTCTATAATGAAAAGAGTTTAAAAAAGAGGGCCGCAATTTGACCGGCGGCTCTTTGCTCTTAAACGGGAATTAATAAATCTTAAGCTAAAATAAAGCTATGAAAAAATTCTTCCAACGTTTGTTCAACCGCAAGACTTTCTTGCGTTTTTTCCTGCCCCTTATCCTAATCATCGCCTTGGCTTTGATCGCTTGGCTTTCCTTCCGCCCGAAAACAAGCGTCCTGACTCCGGACCAGGCCAAAATACGGGCGGAAAATTTCATCAACGACTTCCTGATGCAACCGGGCGAGAAAGCCACGGTCAGCGAAGTCACGCCCGCGTACGGCCTTTACAAGATGAAAGTGGACATAACTTCCGGCCAGGTGGAGTCCTACCTTTCCCAAGACGGCAAGCTTTTCTTCCCCCAAGCTCTGGACATTGACGAGATTGGTGCCAGCCAGAACGCGGGCGATCCTTCCTCTTCCGGCGCGCCGGCGACCGTCAGCGCTAAAAGCGACAAACCAACTGTGGAACTCTTCGTTATGAGCTATTGCCCTTACGGCACGCAGATGGAAAAAGGGATTTTGCCCGCCCTGGCGGCTTTAGGCAATAAAATTGACTTCCAATTAAAATTCGTTGATTACGCCATGCACGGCCAGCAGGAGCTGGCGGAAAACCTGACCCAATACTGCATCGCCAGCGAACAAAACAGCAAACTGCAGGCCTATCTTGGTTGTTTTCTCCAGGCGGGCGATTCCGCCTCCTGTTTAAGCTCGGCCGGCATAAACAAAACCAAATTGGACAGCTGCGTCTCCCAGACTGACCAGAAATATAAAGTCACGAGCAACTTCACGAACAACGTCGGTTACCAGGGCAGCTACCCGAGCTTCAATGTTTTTAAGGCGGATAATGAAAAGTATGGCGTGAGCGGTTCCCCGACCTTAGTCATTGACGGCCAGTCGATCCAGAGCGGCCGCGACAGCGCCTCGCTTTTAGCCACGATTTGCAGCGCCTTCAACACGCCGCCGGCCGCCTGCGACACGGCTTTGTCCTCGGCCACGCCGGGACCGGGCTTCGGCACGAGCACGACCGACAGCGCCGCCGCGGCCAATTGCGAATAAGAGATAATCACGAATAAGGGGTAAGAAAAAATATAAAAAGACGGGCCAACAAGTCCGTCTTTTTTGTTTTTCACCGCCGCCGCGCTTGCGGGCGGCAAGGATCATAAGCATCAGGCTTCCAAGAGCATCTTTTCCAACCGCGAGTACCTCTCCGAACAATCTTCCACGACCATTTCCGGGACTTCCAGCCGGCCGACAAATTCCACATGCTCGCGATTTTGCGGATCCAAGTTCTGGATGCCGAAAATCGCTTCGCCATTTTTAGCCAAGAAAGGCGTCATTACCTTCTTGCCCCATTCGCGCACCGGCTGTTTGTCATATCTGGTCGCTAAGAGTCCACTCCGGATCCGGCGGATCAGGGCGGATAATCGCTACAAATCCGGGAAGTTTATCAATTTCTGCGCGTCTCTCGGCCTTGAGGTCATTATCAACGAACCCTACACCCCGGAGCAGAACGGCAAGATCGAGAGATTCCACAAGACCATTAAACGCGAATTCTTCTGGAAATACTGCTCTTTCCAGGATTCCGACGCCCAGCTGCAGCTCAAACTAAATTTCTGGCTCAATTACTATAACTCGAAGCGGAGACACTACGGCTACGGCATGAACGGCTTAACCCCCGACCTCAAGATCGCCGCGACTTTGTTTAATTCACTTAAATTGAACTTTAACAAAGGCTGCCAGAGCCATTTCTGGTGATTAAATATAGGAGGATGACGACATGAGTTCGATCACCAATATTAACCATAAAAAATCAATTGCCATGAAAAAGTTTTGTCTCGTTCTCGTTTTCGTTTTCGCCCTATTATTCGGGCTCATTTTATTTTTTCTCCTCGCTCCCGGCATCACCGACCAGTGGCAGAAAACTCAAAAACTCGCTGATAAATTCAGCGAGCAATATCTGGGAACAGCTTCCCGCACAAGCGGAATCATGTTCAGGGATAAAGTGGATATTTGTTATTCTCTTTCCCGCGAAAAAACCGAGGATAGCATTGTTATTTACCTCGATGAGCACAAAGTAAAAATCAAATTTTCTGGCAATTGCTGGAATTATGAGATTCCTACTTCCTCGTCTTTCAAAAATAAGGACGAGATAATGAAAATCGTACGAAAGGAATTAAAAGCGGCCATCGTCGATGACCGCGAAATGGTAAAACAAAAGAAGCATAAGCTTCTCCCTGAACAAGAAAAAGAACAAGTGATTCAAAAAAAGAAAGTATAAATTTCGGCGCAACAAACCGCAAAAACCTGCCTCTAAAGCAGATTTTTTATTTGTCCGAACTATCCCCGCCCTGACAATCGCCGGGCGCTCGTTTTTCAAAGCTGGCCCCGCCATTTCTCCGCCGCCAAAATGCGGCGCACGGCGAGCAGATAAGCCGCCTGACGCAGAGACACGGCGCCGGCGCGGGCCTGATATTCCACGTAAACGCGGGTCCAGTTTATTTTCATCTTTTTTTCCAAGAGTCGGCGCAAGTAATCTTCGTCCAGAATCTGGCCGGCGCGGTTTTGCGCCCACTCAAAATAGCTGACGATGACGCCGCCGGAGTTAGCCAGGATGTCGGGAACGATGACTTTCTTGGCGGCGGTCAAAATCTTTTCCCCGTCGTAGCTTATCGGCCCGTTGGCCAGTTCCACAATCCGGTCGGCCTTGATATTTTTGGCGTTGGCCGCCGTGATTTGGTTTTCCAAAGCGGCCAAAATCAAAATGTCGGTCGGCAATTCCAGAAGTTCGGCGTTAGTAATCGCCTTACCCTTGGCCCATTCGCTGACGGGCTGGCCGCCGGCTTTAAAAACGGCCAAAGCCTTAATATCCAAACCGGCCTCGTCATAAATGCCGCCGCGGCTGTCGGAGACAGCGACAATCTTATAACCGTCATCGTAAAGTTTTTGGGCCATAAACAGGCCGGCGTTGCCGAAACCCTGAATGGCGATCTTTAAATCGCGGCGACCCTGCAAAAATTCGGCCGCCATTTCCTTGGTCACTAAATAGCCGCCCTGGGCGGTGGCATCGCCGCGCAAGGCCAGGCCGCCGAGCTCCAAGGGCTTGCCCGTAATCATACCCGGTTCGTGCCGGCCGATTTTCTTTTCATATTCATCCAGCATCCAGGCCATTATTTGGCTGTTGGTATAAACGTCGGGGGCGGGTACATCCTTATCCTGGCCCAAATGTTCGTAAAATTTGTCCACGTACTGCCGGCTGACCGCCTCCAGCTCCTCCTTGTCGGCCGCTTTCGGATCGAATTTGACCCCGCCTTTGGCGCCGCCGTAAGGGATGTCGGCCAAGGAATTTTTCAACATCATCCAAAAGGCCAAAGACTTGACTTCGTCTTCGGAGACCTCGGGGTGAAAACGGATGCCGCCTTTGCCCGGACCGAGAGCCTGGTTATAGATTATACGCCAGGCCGGATATTTCCGGCCCTTGACATCCAGCTCGGCGTAATTGACCTTAACCGGCGCCAAAAGTGCCGCCATATCCGCGTCGGAAATATTGTCCAGCGCCTTCACTTCCGCCAACCTTTTCAGGTTGTCTTCAAAGAGACTCATAGTTTTATTTTATTAAATTTTCCAGCTCGCCTTTAAGAGTTTCCTTATTCCTCAAACCGATGAATTCGCCGACGACTTTCCCGCCTTTGAATAACTTCATATTCGGGATGCTTTGGATCTGGTATTTTTCGGCCAGGTCGCCGCTCGCCGCCGCTTCCGTGTCCAGCTTGGCGATTTTCACCCGGCCGGCCATCTCGGTCGCCAACTCATCCAAAATCGGCGCCATCATCTGGCAAGGTACGCACCAGCTCGCCCAAAAATCGACCAGAACCGGCGTCTGGCTGTCCAGGACTTCGGTCTGAAAATTGTCTTTTGTTAATTCCACGATATTAGCCATAAATTTATTATCCCGCCTCTCAAGACGGGGTCTTAACTTATTAATTATCTTAATCAGCAGTATTTAAATTATCGGTTCTTAAGGCGCGGCTGTCAAACCGGGCCGGATGGGGCCAGGGGACGGCTTGACCAGGCGCAACCAGTAGTTGCGGCCGTCATTCTCATACGTTTTCACTTCCAGGCCGGCGGCTTTGACGAGGCGGAAGAGCTCGCGGCGGCGGAAAGCGTGGTAATAGCGCTGACTAATGGCTTGCCCGCTCGCGTCCTTCCAGGGGAAAATCAGGTCGCCCGCGTCCCAATCGCCGCGGCCGAAAATTTTCTTGAAATACGCCCGCCAAAGCAAACGGCGCCAAGGCCGCCGCCGCAAATTCCAGACACTGACCGTCATTTCCCCGGCTGGCGACAATTTCTCTCCCAGATTTTTTAAAACTTCCCGCCGCCCTTCCTCGCCGGGAATATGCGGCCAAACGGCTAAAAAGAAAATCCGATCAAAGGTTTCCGCGCCCAAATCTAATTGATCTATTTTTAATAAATCACCGGCTAAAAAATCGTAACCGGGATAATTTTCCCGAGCAATATGTAAAAGCTCTTCATTGCTATCAAAACCCAAATAATCTATCCGCTTGCCTTTCAGGGCTTCTAAAAGACGCCCGTTGCCGCAAGCAGCGTCTAAAACTCGGTCGCCGTCTTTAACATTAGAACAATATGCTTTAATTTTAGCGGAAATTTCCTTTTGACGAGTAATATTAAAATGAGGCGCTATATCTTTATAATTACGCTTCACCAAGGCCGATAAATTGGCGGCCGTACTTTTTCTCATATAAAATTAATTTCAATTTAACCCGCTCTTTTTTTATTTTAAGCATTTAATAAGAAGGAAAGTATTCCTTATGGCGATAATCTTCTTTGCCCTCTCCGCGAGCGCGCTTTAAACGCAGGCAATTGTCGCAATGGCCGCAAGTCTTGACCCCCTCGTCGCCGAAATATTTTAAAATATATTCCTGGCGGCAGCCAAAATCATAGACGTAATTTTCCATCTTGTCCAATTTCTCATAGGCTCGGCGCGCCTTCTCTTTTAGGGCCTTAAAATCCAAGACTAAATCTTCGGCCGGCACGTTTTTCAACAGCCTGACTTCGGTGCCGCGAAAAGGCGGACGATAATCAACCAAACCTTCTTCGGCTAATTTCTTCACCGCCCTTAACAAACTATCCTTTTTCACCTGTAAAACCAAAGCTGCTTCTTCTGGGCTAAATTCCCAGCCGCTTTCCAAATCACGGTAATATTTTTCACCCAATTTAATCACCATCTGCTGTCGGCTTTTGGCCCGCGGACTTATAGCCGCCACGACTTCCGGCCAAGGCTTTTTCGCCTTGAGATAGGAATTAACGTTTCTCTCGTGCGGCCGGCTAATATAGGCTTCTTTCTCAAGAATTTTCAAAGCCGTGCCCACGGCTATTTCCGGCACTGCCTCGGATAAACTTTTCGCGATTTCGGCGTAAGTGATCAAAACAGAAGCTCCAGGATTATATTCCTCCATTTGTCGGCGGCGCAGGAAGTCATAGACTTCTCTGATTATTTCCGGTTCGGGATTATCGCCCTGAATAAAAAACTCCCTTAAATAGCGGTCCTGCTGGTGATAGAAAAGGAGACAAAAACTCGGCTGGCCGTCGCGGCCGGCTCGGCCCACTTCCTGGTAATAGGCTTCCACGGTCGCCGGCAAGTCGTAATGAATGACGAAACGAATGTCCTTTTTGTTAATGCCCAAGCCGAAGGCATTGGTTGCCACCACCACTCGGGCGGCGCCAGTCATAAATTGCTCCTGCACCCAGTTGCGGCTATTGGCGTCCAGACCGGCATGATAAACTACGGCTTTAATGTCGTTATCCACCAATAACTCCGCAATCTCGTCGGCTTTGGCGCGCGTACCGACATAAATGATGCCGGCGCCCAAATCCGGATTGGTGATCAAAAGATTAAGGATATTTTCCGTTTTTTGGCTGTTGGCGGCTGGTACCACGGCCAATTGCAAATTCGGCCGGGCGAAACCAGTAATAATCGTGGCCGCGTTTTTCAAGTCCAGCTGTTCTAAAATGTCTTGCCGCACTTCCGGGGTCGCCGTGGCCGTCAGGGCGATGACCGTCGGCGAACCGACCAAACTAATCGCCTCCTTAAGACTTAGATAGCTGGGCCGAAAATCATGGCCCCACTGGCTGATGCAATGGGCTTCATCCACGGCGAACAAAGAAACCTTGATGTTTTTTAATTCGCGGAGGAAGTGTTGGTTATAGAAACGTTCGGGCGCGATATAGACGATTTTATAATACCCGCTCTTTATCTTTTCTAAGCGTTTGTCCGTTTCAACCGGCGAAATAGAGGAATTAATAAAAGTCGCCGCAATACCTAGGCGGCGCAAAGAATCAACTTGATCCTTCATTAAAGCGATTAAAGGCGAAATGACAATTGTCACACCCGGCAAAATCAAGGCCGGCAACTGAAAAATCAAGGACTTGCCCCCGCCGGTCGGCAGAATAACGAGCGTGTCTTTCTCCTTTAAGATATTGTCCAGAGCCGCTTCCTGGCCAGGCAAAAAAAATTCATGATGGAAATGAATCCTTAGGAGTTCTTTTAGTTGCTGCTTCTTTTTCTCCAGCATGTTTTAACGACGCTTATAAATCTCCAAGACATTCTTGAATAAAAAAGCGATAGTCATTGGGCCGATGCCGCCGGGCACAGGCGTAATAAAAGCGGCCTTATCTTTGACATCCTCATAATCAACGTCGCCCAAAACTTTACCGTCAACTTTGGTAATGCCGATGTCTATTAAAATGGCGCCATCTTTTATCATGTCTTTTTTTAAACTATGCGGCCGGCCCAGGGCACTTATAACTAAATCGGCCGCGGCTATATTTCGTTTTAAACCCACTTTCAGACCCCGCTCTCTTAAAATCTTCGCCAAACTCTTCCCGAAAACTTTAGCATTGTACAAAACGCAGGCGGTTTTGCCGGCCGGGTCAAATTTTATTTCCTCCAAACAGGCTAAAACGGAAGCGAAGACGGGCGAAAGGATGTAATCGGGATGGCCGGGGTGAAAGCCGTCCACGTCTTTAAGGGGATTAAGACAATCAACGATTTTATCGGCATTAAATTTTTCCGGCAAAGGCAATTGAATGAGAATGCCGTCTATTGATTCATCACGATTTAAAAAATCAATCGTCGCCAAGAGCTCGGCTTCGCTAACGTCAGCCGAAAATTTATACAAATGCGTGTCCACACCCACTTTCTTGCCTTCTTTTTCTTTAAGCGAGACATAGAGTTGGGAGTCTGACCGCTCGCCGACTAAAACAATGGCCAAGTTCGGCCTTGGCCCGTTTAACGCATAAATTTTTCGGGCGATCTCGTCTTTAACGCGCTCGGCGATCGCCCGACCGTCAATTTTTTGCACCATAATTTATTTTAAGCCGTGGGTACGGAGAACTTAAGGCACAAATTTTTTATTTCTGCCTTCAGCGTCGCCAGCTTAGCCTCGTCGTCTTTATTTTTAAAAGCCGCATCAAGCGCCGCCGCGATACTTTCCATTTCCGGCTCCTTCATGCCCCTGGTGGTGGCGGCCGGCGTGCCAATTCTGATACCGGAAGGGTTATAGGGCGGATTGGGATCGTCGGGAATGGTGGAACGGGAAACGGAAACACCGATTTTCTCCAGAATTTTCTCCGCTTCTTTACCGACCAAACCCGGCGGCGTCAAATCCACAACCATCATGTGGTTGTCCGTGCCGTCGGAAATTATCTTGTAGCCGCGTTTCATCAGCCCCATAGCCAAAGCTTGGGCGTTTTTAATTATCTGTTTGGCGTAGTCAACAAATTCCGGCTTTAAGGCCTCGCCGAAGGCCACCGCCTTGGCAGCCGTAATATGATCATGCGGTCCGCCCTGCATGCCCGGGAAAACGGCGCTGTTAACCTGTTTAGCAAATTTTTCCTGGCACATGATTATCGCTCCGCGGGGACCGCGCAAGGTCTTGTGCGTAGTCGTGGAGACGACGTCGAAAAAGGGCACGGGATTGGCCAATTGTTTGGCGGCGATGAGACCGGCAACATGGGCAATGTCGGCGAAGCTATAGGCGCCGACCTCATCGGCGATGTTTTTAAAACTTTGCCAGTCAACTTCGCGCGAATAGGCGGAAAAACCGGCGACGATCATCTTCGGCTTCTCGCGTAAAGCGACTTGGCGAACATTATCCATATCAATGCGCCCCGTTTTCGGATCCAGGCCGTACTGGACGAAATTATACAGACGGCCGGAAAAATTGACGCTATGCCCATGCGACAAATGGCCGCCGTGATCGAGTTTCAGGCCCAAAACCTTGTCGCCCGGATTTAAAAAAGCCATATAGACGGCGGCGTTGGCCGGCGAGCCGGACAAAGGCTGGACGTTGACGTGAGGAGCGTCAAAAAGTTTCTTGGCCCGCTCTATCGCCAAGGTTTCCATGTCGTCAATGTTATAATTGCCGCCGTAATAACGTTTGCCGCTGTAGCCTTCGCTGTATTTGTTGGTCAAAACCGTGGCCATGGCCTCTAAAACCGCCGGCGACACGTAATTTTCCGAAGCGATAAGCTCCAGCTCTTCATTTTGCCGCTTTTCCTCGCGGGCGATTATCTCCCAAACGGCCAGGTCTTGTTGGCTTAAATGGTCGTATTTCATATCTTTCATCTTAGTTTAGCGACGGGCTTTTGTCAAAACCGGCTAGAGAAACTTTTTTGGGGGAAAGGCGAATAAAAACCCCGGAAACCGAGAATCTGAAAGATTCAAGGCCTCCGGGGATAATGGCCGGCTGTTTAAATTTTTGAAGAGAAAAAACGTAAATCCGTCGGGATTCAACTTATCGGGATGTTCTCTGCAAAAGGCCTTAATCTAGGCCTGGGTCAAAGCGAATTTATTCGGCTTGCTTAGCAAGCTGAACATCTGACCGGCGGCGGAGTCTTCGCCCCCATGGTCTGTAATTTTTCCGGCGATTTTTTTAATGAACGTTTTTAACTTTTTTAACTGTTAAAATGTCTGTTTGCTTATCCATTAAAGCATTGCTATAAATTC
>Ga0136653_10002214_pt1 | contig 10619 bp, 10 predicted proteins | sample LakKivw275mmetaG_FD_94866 | JGI IMG/M metagenome (GOLD analysis project Ga0136653, IMG submission 94866) | Anoxic lake water microbial communities from Lake Kivu, Rwanda to study Microbial Dark Matter (Phase II) - Lake Kivu water 275m metaG... | ecosystem: Environmental > Aquatic > Freshwater >... | reverse complement strand
GCGCCTCAGCGACCTGACACAGGGACGAAGCTAGGTGGCGTGCGCCGCACAGCGCGGTATAGTTCTCGGGGTAGAGCACGGCGATTTGCATCGCACGCAGGATCTCGACCGGGGCGCCGCTCGTGACCCAGGCCAGGGGCCTGCCCAGGCGCAGGTAGCGCGCTGAGGCATAGTGCCATTGCATCAGTTGCTGCAGCTCTGCTGCTGTCTTCAGCTTCTTGTAGCGCTTCTCCGCCATCTACCTGCCTGATCCCAACATTTCTACAAAGGCCTGCAGGCGTGTGCGCACCTGCCCGGCGGACACGCTTGCGTCGCTCTCCAGCAGCAGATGCGGCACACCCGCAGCGTCCAAGGCCTGGGAGAGCGGCACATAGTCAAAAGCGTGCGGGTCGCAGAACTTGAGCTGCACGAATAACACACCTTGCACTCCCTTGGTCCGCACCAGACCCAACAACCTCTCCTCCCGCGACTGTCCAGGAGCGTGTTTCGCGGGACAAGGGGCACGGCGCACGTAGCGATTTGCCAGCGCACTGAGCGGGTCCCCTTCCTCGTCCACCAGGGTGTCCCAGCAGCGAGACCCGGTGCACAGGTCGTCACTCACCAGCCGCGCGCCCAACTCATCGATCAGTCGCGGGACCAGGGGATCATCGACGATCGCGCCCACCGCCAGCAGCGCCGGGCCAGACCGCGGGTGCCGCGTGGCCTTGGGTAGGCTATCCAGGAAGCGTTGCAGCAGAGCATTGTGCTCTTCTACGGGCAGCAGCATCCCGACTGTTGAAAGGGACCAGACTTGGAGCGCGGAGAGGTGCTCTACTCGGGCGTACAGCTCGGCCAGCAAGCGTCGCTGCAGATTGTACGGGGCAATGGAAGCGCGGACTTGGTTGGGCGTTATTCTGACGCCGAAGGTTGCCTCTAGCGTGTCCACCAAGCGTTGCAGTTCTGCCAGCAGATAGATCCTGGCCGCCTCCCCTTCCAGGACGGTAGGCAAGGAGAAGGTGAGCACTGGGAAACGCGCCGCAGCCAGGCGCCAGATGTCTGCCAGGCATTGCAGGGTGTCGCAGGTGTGCGTAAACAGCACGCCATCCAGGAAGTCGAGTTTCCCTCGCAGCATCTGTTCGGTGGTAGTGCGAGCCAGCGCACACGAGAAGGTAGGCAGATGCGCTTCTGCCAGCGCCAGTACACCGGAAGACTGCATGATGCGCACAGGCGCGAATCCCGCAGCGTGCAACAACTCCAGGGGCGCATAGGTGCACAAGTAGCCGAACGCGCGGCGTCGAGGGAAGCGTTGGCTCCATTCGCGGTAGGGATCCGCGATCCATGCCAACAGATCGCTATCGGCGAGTGGCAGGGGTGACTGCATAATCCTCACAGCCCTAATGATGTGCCTGGCCAACCTGCCCAGAGACAGCGGTTGGCAATGCCATACGCGTCAGTGCAAGCTAGATGAGCGGGAGTACGTCCTCCGTCCGCGGCGGACACCCTCGTGCCAAAGGCAATCCATGCCGTTCAGCGAATTCCCGCGCGCACTCTCCCAAACACACCACCTTGCCATGTCCGTTTGGCAGTTCGGTGGCATGCCCCATCACGATGTCCAGGCGGCGCCATTGACCCCGGTACAAGAACTTGAGCCGTCGCCAGCGGCTGCGCTTGATGGCCTTGAAGGCGTGATACAGCGTCCAGTTGCAGCCGCTGCACGAATCGTACAGGTGCTCGTAGACGTTCTTGTAGCGGAAGTAGCCTTTGTACTCGTAGGCGAACACCTGCCGGGCCTCAGCGATGCTCAACCCTACCGTCTCGACCGCTGGCAGGGGCGGGATGTGCAGGGCGTGCTTGGGGTCAAAGCCCATCAACTGCAGACAGACGTTGTCTACCTGGATCACATCCGTACCTGCGATCAGCAGGTTCATCTGCTTGGGCCGGCCGTAGCGCCACGGACCATCCCCTTCCAGGGCCACGATGCCATCCACGATGGTCAGCGCCGGTTGAGCCACTTGGGCGAGCGCCTGGATGCATTCGTTCAGACCCAGACGGTGGAAGCGGCGCTTGTCCGCGTGCGTGAGCAGCCCTTTCTGGTTCTTCATGCCCAAAGTCACGCCGGCCTGGACGTGCGTCTTCATCTTGGCGACATTGACATACTCATGCGTGCGCAAGTAGGTTGGCAAGCGCAGACGTCCAAAGCGCCAGTCGGTTTCAAAGCGTTCGGCCCGTTCGAGATCGACTACCTGCGCGCCATAACGTTCGGCCAAAGACACGTAGCCGGTGCGGGCCAGTGCCTGGTCCGCATCGCGACCTACGATGCAGCCCTCGCCGATCACAGCCTGCCTACCGGGAAAGCACTTGAACAGGGCCTCAACCACCACCGGGTCCGTATACAGCCCCTGTCCTGGTGGACCGGCGTCCGGTACGTTGGGCTTGATGAAGAGCGCATCAAGCCGCGGCTGGTAGTCGATCAGGCGTAGCAGCTCGGCCATGGCCGCTTCAACGCTGTCCGCGGTCGCGCGAACGATGCCAACTGCCATTGTACCCTACGCCTCCGTTCCTCGGTGCATTGGGTCCGCCACGGGCCATCCTTCTGCATAGGCTGCACTGGTGATCCAGCGCTGGGCTGCTTCGCCGTAACTATACTGTGTAGCTTCAATGCAGTCAAGGTGCCTGAGCCGACGTGCTGCATCCGCGTGGCCCTGGCGCTCTCTGACACTGGCAAGCCTAGACTGGACAAAACCCGGGTCCCGTGCAAGATGGAGGTGTTCTCTTCGATTGCACGGTTGTCCGTATGCCTGCAGAAAGGTCGAGAAAACTGCATGCTTGGAATCAACGACGAACTGCGCAAGCTCGATTCAGAGGGGCGCCGCATCAGGCTGGGCGTGAGTGGTGCCACATGGATGGGAAGTGGCCTGGTGGCACAGATAGGTCACATGAAGTGAGACGCGAGGTGGCAAAGGATGAGGTTCTACGGTACCAGGACGTCGTCCTCGACGAGTCCTCGCTACTGGTGCGACTGCGCCGCCAACAGGACTCCCTGCGCACGACGCAAGGTCAGACAGCTACGTTGTCTCAGACCTCTGAGTCATTGGCCGCAGATGACCCGCGCAAGTAGGCTTCGACGAGATAGCGAGAGCGAAAGTGCCCCAGGGTTAGGTAGCGGATAGTGGGATCGCGTCCAAGCAGCTTCCGCTGGATCGCCTGCACGGGCAGCCCCCGTCTGTGAAGCTCCCGCACTTTGACTCCCAGCTCTTCCAGGTAGTCTGCTTTGCGTTGGAGGTCTGCCACCGATTCATCAGTGCGCACCGTGCCACTGCCCGGGAACAGCACCGTCACCCCAAGAGCAGCCATCTTTCTCAGCGAGACGATCATGGCATAGATGTCATAATCGGGTCGGGCGACGCGGTCCTTGCCGCCGACGTACGCGTCGCCTGCGAACAGCCAGCCCTGCTCAGCCTCGTATAGACAGATGTGATCCGGGCTGTGCCCCGGGGTATGCAGCACTCGAAAACGGTGGTGTTCAGTCTCCACCCAATCGCCAATGGCGGTCCCCCGCGAGGGTTCAGGCCAGCCCCAGAAGATGCGGCGGTAGAGTTGCAGGTACTGCAGCCTGGGGTTGGCGAGCACTGGCAAGGCCAAAGGATGAGCCTCGATCGTGACCCCGCGGGCCTGCTGCAATGGTCCGTTGGCGCCGATGTGGTCTTCGTGGCAGTGCGTATTGACAATACGCGTCAGGGCCAGCGACGAGGTAGCCTGCAACATCTCTTCGGCAGCAAAGGGGCAGGTCGTGTCGATGAGCAGGCCATCCACCCAGTAGGCTGCCGTATAGTAGAAGGCGCGTCCAAAGATGCTCCGCGCAGCCCGAAACTTGCGGACCGGTCCGCATTCTTCCACCTGTAGCATACGTACCTCACCGCGCAGTGATCAGGTTTCCGAGGAGCAGGCGTTTGCCTCAAGAGCAGCTCGTACTTCTGGAGGCAGGCGCGTTGGGCGCATGGTATGCAGATCCACGAACACCTGAACCGTGCGCCCCTCCGCCAGGAGCTGTCCCCTGTCTGGATTCCACAGTTCGTAACGAAAGGCAAAACTGGAGCGGCGCACTTCATCCACCCAGGCGCGAATGCGCAACAGATCGTCAAAGCGCGCCGGGGCGTGGTACCGGCATGAGGCCTCGATGATGACGATTCCCGTGCCTACCTTGTCCCACAGGGCGCGATTCAAACCCAGTGCACGCAAATAGTTCACACGCGCCACTTCCATGTAGACGAAGTGGTTGGCATAGTAGACTACGCCCTCGGCGTCAGTTTCGGCATAGCGCACACGAATCTCCGACTCTACCACGCCGGAGGTCTTGTGTTTTTCAAGGCGCGGAGTAGCCATCGGGGACCCATCACCCTGGCCCTCTCCCCGCTCTCCACTGAGGGATGGCGTGCGGAGCGGGGAGAGTGGGAAATGCGGACTAGATCTTGCTGCCAGCGCCGACTGCCTTGAGCTGCTTGACGATCTCGGGGATGACCTTGTACAAGTCCCCGACGATGCCCACATCCGCAATCTGGAAGATGGGCGCACCGGGATCCTTGTTGATGGCCACAATGAACTTGGATTCCTTCATTCCAGCCTGGTGCTGAATGGCGCCGGAAATGCCGCAGGCCACGTAGAGTTCGGGCCGCACGGTCTTGCCTGTTTGTCCAACCTGATGGTCATGCTCAATCCAGCCCGAATCCACCGCCGCGCGGGAAGAACCGACTTCACCGCCTAGGGCTTCCGCCAGTTGCTCGATCACCTTGAATCCATCCGGGCCGCCCAGGCCGCGACCTCCGGACACGATGATCTTGGCGTCTTCCAGGTTGGCACGCCGACGAGCTTCCTTGACCACCTGCATGATCTTGATGTTGAGATCCGGCTCGCCGATGCTCACAGGCACTCGCTCTACAACACCCTGGCGATTCTGATCGGGTTGGGGTGCGCGCATCACGCCAGGACGCACGGTGGACATCTGTGGCCGATGGTGAGGGCAGATGATGGTAGCCATGATGTTCCCGCCAAACGCAGGCCGGGTCTGCAGGAGCAGGCGTTCGCTTTCGTCAATGTCCAGGCCAGTGCAATCTGCGGTCAGACCGGTGTAGATGCGTTGCGAGATGCGCGGGGCCAGGTCACGACCCACCGTGGTGGCCCCAAAGAGCACGATCTCCGGTTTCTTGCTCTGAATCAGGTCTGCGATCACTTTGGCGTAGGCATCGGTGCGGTAGTGAGCCAGGAGCGGATCCTCCAGCAAGTAGACCGTGTCCGCGCCATCGGCGATGAGCTCCTGCGCCAGCGGCTCTACCTTGTCACCGAGCAAGACGGCCTCTGCCTTGGCCCCAAGGGTATCCGCCAACTCACGCGCCTTGCCCATGAGCTGATGGGAGACCTTGGTGAGCACGCCATCGCGCTGCTCGGCAAACACCCACACATTGCGAAAGTCCTGGACACGCACCTCTCCAGCCACTCTCACGCCAATGAACAGCGCACCCTCCGGGCATTGATCGACGCAAGCGCCGCAGTCCACACAGCTCTCAAAGACCTTGGCCTTGCCATTCTCGACTTCAATGGCCCCGAACGGACAGGCGAAAACGCAAGTGCCGCAACCGGTGCACTTTTCCAGATCGACCTTCAACTCCATGATTTGCCCTCCTTCAACGCAGAGTGATTGCTGCCATGTTACTGTTGCTGCTTGACCAGCTCTGTCCCAATGGCTCTGCCCAAACGCTTGATCGCTTCATCGATCATCTCGGGGCTCGCGGTAGCAAACGTAAGTCGGAACGTGTGCTCCCCTCCTCCCTCTGGGTAGAAGGCAGAGCCAGGGATGAATGCAACCTTTTCTTCCAGGGCCGCTTTCAACACATCAACGGTCTTGACCTCATCGGGCAGGATCACCCACAGAAACAGTCCGCCCTGTGGGCGCGTCCAGCGTACGCCCGGTGGCATGTACTTGTCCATGGCTGTGAGCATGGCCATGCAGTGCTCGCGATACGTGTCGCGAATGAACTTGACATGTTGTCTTAGAATGCCTCGCTGGCAGATGTCGTTGGCCACCATCTGAATGAAGATGCTGGTGTGCAGGTCCGTGGCCTGTTTGGCCTGCACGATTTTGCCAAGCACTCTGGCGGGCGCCACGATCCAGCCCAGGCGAATCCCTGGTGAAAGAGTCTTGGAGAACGTGCTGAGATAGATGGTGTTTTCTTTGTGCAGGACCACCAGGGGAGTAATATCCTCGCCCTCAAAGCGCAGCTCCCCATAGGGATCGTCCTCGACAAGGAAGACGCCATATCGGGCAGCGAGACCGGCCAGCATGTGCCGGCGCTCCAACGACAGCGTCACGCCGGCCGGGTTCTGGAAATTGGGCAGAGAGTAGATGAACTTGACTGGCTCACGTTTCAACACCTCTTCGACCAGGTCGACGCGCGTGCCATCCTCGTCTACCGGGACGGTCACGAAGCGGGCCTCGTAGGCGTTCCAGGCCTGAATGGCACCGAGATAGGTCGGGCGGTCCGTCAGGATCGTATCACCCGGGTTGATGAAGACTTTGCCGATCAGGTCCAAGGCTTGCTGCGAGCCATTGACGATGAGGATGTTCTCTTCCTCAGCCGGAACGCCGTACTTGTTCATCTTGGCGGCCAGGAACTGCCTCAGGGGTGGATACCCCTCGGTCACGCTGTATTGCAGAGCCTGACTGGCGTCGTGTTCCAAGACGTACAGGCATGCCTCCCGAAATTCGCGGATGGGAAACGTCTCCGGTGCAGGATTACCTCCGCCCAGTGAGATGATGCCAGGCGTGGACATCAACTTCAGCGTCTCACGGATTACGGAACTGGTCATGCGCTGGGCGCGCTGGGCCAGGGCCGCCTCCCAATCGGTTGTCCATTCGCCATCCAGGCTGGCAACTTGATCACTCTTGGCCACCCAACCCCTCCTCGCGAGATACTGGCATCGCCTTCGATCCAGTTCTGTTCATTACTCTCGGCTGAGCGTCCCACGACTCGTGACCGTTTGTGGTCAGGTACCCCGCCGCTCTGGCCACATCCTCGATTCTGCCAATCGCAAAGTCCGCGCCGTCCACTGCCCCCTCTTGCCCTACCAGCACTGTGATCATGCCCAGTTCTTTGGCCGGACGCAGATTGACTGCCGAGTCCTCAATGATGATGCATTCCTGCGCTGCAGCTTCCAGCGTGTTGAGCACTTGCTGGTAGGCCCTGATGTCGGGTTTGCCTATGTACGCGGTATCCTTTATGTCAAAAACCATCTGGAAGTGCTGACGGATGCCCATGGCTGCCAGGGCATTGAGAGCATGCTGCCGGCTGGCATTCGTGAAGATCACCTTACGCCATGGCATCTCGGCCAGAGCCCGGTCCAGCTCCTGGTTTTCCCCCAAGTAATCCGTCATGGCAAAGTCGTGCACGTACCATAGATACTCATCGGGGTCGATGCCGTACTCTACCAGTAAGCCACGCATGGTAGTGCCGTACTGTTTCCAGTAGCGCGGTCGCAGTTCATTGATGGTGGCTTCTTCCATGCCCAGCCGTGTGGCCATGAACGTGGAGATGCGCCGGCTTACTGCCTCCATAACCCCCGAGTTCTTGGGATACAGCGTGTTGTCCAGGTCAAAAAGCGCATAGCGCAACTGCCACGACTTCTGGGCTACACTGTCAAAGCGACGCGCCCGGCGTGCTCGCACGGTCTGCCTACTCTGCCAGGATCGAAAGATCGACCATGGCTCGCCAGGCGCGGTAGACCTGCAGCATATCCACGCCTGTGAATTCGACGCTGCGGCCGTCCAGGCGCCGGCTGCCCGGCACCAGCTCGGCCATCTCCGCATGCACGGTCTGATGGAACTCGACATTCAGGACTGTGGGCGACGCGACAACAAAGGGCTTTGCAGCCTTGCGAACCGCTCGGGCTGCCACCTCGCGGATCAGAGCCTGCGCCCTGCTTGGGGGCAGACAGCGCGCTGCCTGCATGCCATACGCCTCCTTGACTGCTACAACCTCGACATCGCCCAGGATGGCGCGTGCTTCCTCCGTCAGTGCGCGGTCGCCGGTTACCAGCACTACGGGAACACCAAAATGACCCGCCAGAGCGGCATTCAGTCCAAGCTCCCCCACCGGTCGCTGGTTCAGGCTCACCCGGTGCACCCGGCGGCTGAAGACGTGGTTCAGAGCGCCCAAGCTTGCGCCCACCTGCGCATGATAGCCCACAAAGAAGGCGGCGTCACAGCCCTCATCCACCCCTTGTAGCATCGACAGTGGTTTCGGCGAGCCACTGATCAACTGCGCTGCCGGGTTCAGGTTCTCAATCAGGATGTTGCGCATCGCGCCGTGCGCATCGTTGACCACAATCTCGTTGGCCCCAGAAGACAGAGCCCCCTCGATGGCAGCGTTCACCTCATCCGTCATCAACTTGCATGCGCGCCCGTACTCTTTGGCATCCTTGTCAGTCTGGGCAAAGTGCACGACGCCCGAAACGCCTTCCATATCCGCAGAGATGTAGACCTTCATACCGCCCCACAACCCATGTTTCGTAACGAGAGCTTGGACCGTTCTGGACTACAGGCAAGTCCCGAAAACAGCCTGACTCACACGATGTTCTTTCCGCGCAGGATGGACACCAAGTCCCTGGCTGCTTCCGGCGGTCCCCCCTTGAGCACTTGACCGGGTTCCTTGGGCGGCGGCGAGAAGCTGCGCTTGACCTGAGTGGGCGATCCCTTCAGACCCAGTTTCTCCGGGTCGGCATCGATCTCCTTCACCCCCCACCGCAGAACCTGCTGTTCGCGATAGGCGTTCATGATCGCCGCCGCGTGCGGATAGCGAGGCGCGTTGGCTTCCTTGACAATGGTCAGGAGCGCCGGCAGCTTGGCCTCAATCTGCTCGTATCCGTCCTCCAGCGCTCGCTCCGCGTTGACGCTATCGCCCTCAAGCGTGAAGTTGCGCACATAGGTCACCTGGGGCACTTTCAGGTACTCGGCCAGTTGCGGGCCAACCTGAGCTGTGTCTCCATCGATGGCCTGCCGTCCCGATAACACCAAGTCAAAGTCGGCGATCTTTTTCAACGCGTAGCCCAAAGCGGTGGCTGTGGCCCATGTGTCGGCGCCTGCGAAGGCGCGATCCGTAAGCAGGATCGCCTCGTCGGCCCCCATGGCCAGCGCCTCGCGCAAGGCGTCCTCAGCCTGAGGAGGACCCATGGAAACGACTACCACCCGAGCGCCATGGGCGTCTTTGAGTTTCAAAGCCTCCTCCAAGGCGTTCTTGTCCTCGGGATTGATGATGCTCGGCACGCCTTCCCGGATCAGCGTCCCCGTCTTTGGGTCCAATTTGACCTCGGTGGTGTCCGGAACCTGCTTGATCATCACTACAACCTTCATAGTGCTCTCCCTTCCCTCATTCTCAGTGGTCAGTGCGTACATGCGCGCCCCTGACTTTGGAGACTTCTCTAGCTGGCGATGCTTTCCAGAGACCCGTGGCTATCTGAGCTTCAGATTCACGCGGCTGCGGAACAGGTTGCGAGCGATGATGTCGCGCTGCACCTCGTTGGTGCCCTCAAAGATGCGCGTGATGCGCGCGTCACGGTACATGCGCTCGATGGGGTACTTTTTCATGTAGCCCATGCCCCCGTGAATCTGCACGGCTGCGTCCGCAGCGCGGCAAGCCACCTCTGAGCCGAAGACTTTGCACATCGCGGCCATGGTGCTGAATTCGCGGCCCATGTTTCCGTTGTCCAGCATCCAGGCCGTGCGATAGATCAGTGACCGCAGCGCCTCGACCTCAATGGCCATGTCCGCGATCATCCACTGGATGGCTTGCTTGGCAGCGATCGGAGCGCCGAATTGGTAGCGGCTCTTGGCAAACTCCATGCTCATCTGCAGCGCCTGGTCGGATGCCCCCAGACAGCCGGCACCCAGGCTGATGCGCCCGACATCCAGGGTCTTCATGAAGGTCAGGAAGCCAGCGCCAAACTGGCCCAGCACGTTTTCGACGGGCACGCGGCAATCCTCGAAGAACAACTCTGCCGTCGAGGAGCCGCGGATGCCCATCTTTTCCTCTTTGCGACCGACCTTGAAGCCCGGGAACTCCTTCTCCACGATGAATGCCGTCACGCCACCGCGGGCTCCCAGTGCCGGGTCTGTCACTGCCAGGACACTGATGATGTCGGCAATATCGCCATTGGTGATCCACAGCTTGGAGCCGTTCAGCACAAACTCGTTGCCATCGCGTACGGCTCGCGTCTGGATTGCGGCCGCATCCGAACCAGCATTGGGCTCAGTCAGCGCGAATGCGGCCAGCTTTTCACCGCGCGCCAGGGGCACCAGGTACTTCTGCTTTTGCTCTTCGTTGCCGTCCAGGTAGATGGCCATGGCCCCGATGCCTGTGTGCGCCCCTACAATCGTGGCCGTTGAGCCGCAGATCTTGTTCAGTTCTTCCATCAAGATGCAGTAGCCGATCTCGCCCGCTCCGACCCCGCCGTACTTCTGCGGGAAAGGCACGCCCATCAGGCCGAGTTTCGCTGCTTTTTTGATCGTCTCCACCGGCACGCGTTCGTCACGATCAATCTCCTCGGCGATCGGAGCCACTTCTTTCTGAGCGAATTCCTTGACCATGCGACGG
>Ga0136653_10002213_pt1 | contig 10623 bp, 6 predicted proteins | sample LakKivw275mmetaG_FD_94866 | JGI IMG/M metagenome (GOLD analysis project Ga0136653, IMG submission 94866) | Anoxic lake water microbial communities from Lake Kivu, Rwanda to study Microbial Dark Matter (Phase II) - Lake Kivu water 275m metaG... | ecosystem: Environmental > Aquatic > Freshwater >... | reverse complement strand
TTCCGGAAGGATAAGGCACAAGGGTAGTGTATTCAAACAACCGGGCCTTCGTAGTTTTAAGGTGCTAACCAAAACGATCGAAGGCCCATGAAGACACAGCACAAAATTGTAGCCATGTATTACGAAATTAAGAATCTTTTCGAAGAAGGCCATGCAAAAAGTGCCATTGCCCGGCGATTGGGTCTGGACCGGAAAACGGTTCGCAAGTACGCTGCGATGGGAGAACAGGAGTTGGAACGGATGATTGAACGCCTGAGTACCCGAACCCGGAAACTGCAACCCTATGAGGCCTACGTCCGTCAACGGATCGAGGGTTGCCCGGACTGCTCGGCGGCCCAGGTGGAAGATTGGCTGAAAGAGCAGAACCCGGATTTTCCTGCGGTCAGCTCCCGGACGATTTTCTCCTTTGTTCAATTGATCCGCACCCGGTATCACCTGCCCAAGCCGAGGGTCAGCATACGGGCTTGTGAGGCCGTAGATGAACTTCCTTACGGTGAGCAGGCTCAGGTTGATTTTGGGACCACGTGGATGCGGGATCATTATGGAAACCGGATTAAGGTGTTTGTTATGGTAATGGTTCTGTCACGCAGCCGACAGAAGTTCATTTTCTTTACGAATCAGGCGATCACCACGGGGTTCCTGATCGGGGCACTGGAACGGGCTTTCGTCTTTTTTGGCGGTATGCCCCGGGTGCTGGTGTTTGATCAGGACGCGGTCGTTCTCCTGGATGAGAATCACGGAGAGCTCATGTACACCCATGAGTTTCTCCGGTATCAGAGCCAGCGGAAGTTCAGGGTCCACATGTGCCGAAAAGCCGATCCCCAAAGTAAGGGGAAAGTGGAAAACGCTGTCAAGTATGTCAAGCAGAACTTTCTGCGCGGCCGGCTGTTCTCGAATCTGGAGAACCTGAATCAGGAGGGTCTGCAGTGGCTCGAGAGAACAGCCAATGCCAAGATCCACGGAACTACCCTATTGGTGCCGCACCTGCAATGGCTGATTGAGAAAGACTATCTGCAACCCTTTGAGCCGCTGCCGATGGAGCCGGGTTTGGCAGTTAGCTATGGGGTTCGAAAGGACCACACGGTTCTCTATCATGGCAACCGATATACGGTGCCCACGGGAACCTACCAGGGTCCCGACTCCCAGGTGCTGCTGGAGGTGAAAGACGGCTTTCTTCATATCCTGGATACGAAGCACACGGAAATAGCCTGCTTTGTCCTGGAATCCGGCAAAGGAAAACTGATTGTCAATACCCATCATCGCAGGGACCGGACCCAAAAAGTCAACGAACTGAAACAAGAACTCATACCCTGCTTTACGGATACGATACAAGCGGAACGGTTCCTGGGCAAGATCCGGGAACGTTTTCCCCGGTATGTACGAGATCAGTTCCAACAAATCAAGAAAACCATCCTGGGTCAGGACCTCAAACTGAATGACCAGGTACTGAACCGTTGTATGGAGCTGAACCTTTCCTCCAGCGGGGAGTTTAGCAGTGTTTACCAATGGATGCTTAAAAGGAAAGAAACCACACGCCTGGAAGCTATCCGGGAGTATGTGCCTCAACTGCCCGTGGGTCAGTTGGATCAAATCCTGCTCATGAAGCCGCATACCAGTCAGATCTCCGATTATCAACACCTGATCGTTCCCTGATATGGAAACCGTTCACCAAATCAAGGAATACGCCCGGGAGTTGAACCTCACCTCCCTGGCGACACAGATCGAGCCGATGCTGGAGGAAGCCCTCCGGGACGAGCCGTCGTACAGCGATTTCTCCCTGACGCTGTTGGAACAGGAGATCCTGGGACGAAGAGCGGCGAATCTGGCCCGACGGACCCGTTTGGCCCGGCTTCCGATGGCGCATGACCTGGCGCAGTATGATCCGGCCTTTATCAATGGGATCTCTCCGGTTCAGCTGCGCCAGCTCAGAGAACTGACCTGGCTGGATCAGAAGTTCAACCTGATGCTGACAGGCCCCAGTGGTACGGGCAAAACCTATATTGCCGGGGGACTCTGTTATGAGGCTCTCAAGAAAGGGTACCGGGGTATGTTCAGAGGAATGGATCAAATCGCTCAAACCATTAAAATGAAAGAGATGACCCAACTGGCAGCCCGGGAATACAAACGGTTGTTAAAAGCTGACCTGTTGGTCATTGATGACATCATGATGTTCCCGGTGGACAAGGAGACAGCGGTTGGCCTTTTTCAACTGATCAATCAGCTTCATGAACGAACCTCCTTTATCATCACTACTAACAAGAATCCCAAGCAATGGGCTGAAATGCTGGAGGATGAAGTGCTGGCGACCGCCCTTTTGGACCGACTGTTATATAAATGTGAAATCATAAAACTCTCTGGTAAAAGTTACCGGCTTGAGAATCGAAAAACGATCTTTATGGATAGCGTACCATCATCTTGATGATGATGTCTGGTTAAAATGGGAAATAACTTCCTGTGATATTGCGCGATAGAAAAAGTTGTTCTCATTGTAACCAGAATAGGAAACCGTTGACACAGATGAAAAAAACGTCGTACTTTTATCATCTACCCTGGGGAATCCTAACTGCGAAAAACTGGGGAAAACTAATTTCCACTTACACTTGCTTATTTGTCCCAATACCATTTCCGTCAGATTGCCTTCATAATAACGATCACAGGATTACTTTCGATAGACAATTGACTGTCAAGTTGCTGCAGTCGTTTTCGAATTTCAGGATCAAGATTCTCTTTTTTGATAGCTTTTGCAATCGATTCTTTAAGGTCGAGGGCAACAAAACTAAGGAAGGGTTCTCCCTGCTCTGTCCATTGAACCGGAAGTCGCGAAGGTGATTCCGGAAGGATTCCCAGGTAATCGTCCATGAACCGAAGATTTTTCCCTTTTCCGGTCACTTTGTCCACTATCAGGAAAAACTCATTCATATTGAAACTTCCTCCCCAAAAATCACCATACCTCTCTAATTCAGCCTTCGTTACAGTCCATTTTTCGATGAACCATTGGTTCTTAGTTTCTTCGACCACCTTGAATAAATAGGTGCCAACAATCCTGGAGGGTTCGATATATTCATTATACGGTTGCCCTTTAATACCGCGATTGAATATGGCCACAGGTTCCAGCCGGTCCATCGAGATCCGGTACAGCGTGTCATCGCCTGGGGAGCAAATCTGCCATTGTCCGTTAAACTGGTAGAAAGAGGTCCTCCAACCATCGGGAGAGTAACCCGTTTGATGGGCAGGCAGATAAACCGTCCGAGGCCAGACTTTAATCTCTTTTCCTCCAGTCGTATACAGGATCAGCCGGATCGAATCACGGCGGTAATTAACCGGGCCTGCAATGGAGCCTGGAGTCATCCACACGGTGTCGTTCAAGCGCTTAACTCCCTGCGTCAATTCTACCGGGACCTTTATCTCTCTTAGAAAATTGCCCTTTTCATCGAAAAGCTGTTTCTCATCACCCATACCTGCGAAAGAAATCAGGATCTCCTTCTCGTCAGGTAACCAGGTTATCTCTTCCACCAGGTAACCCACATGCTCACCGGGCCCTTTGCCGCCCCGCCCAAATTCACGGATGAATTTGCCATCCATGTCGAACTCCAACACCCGGCAGGGTCCCACGCCAACCTGAGTCCAGGTGAGAATTGAGTGCCCGGTCAGGCAGATTGTTCCGGGATAGGCAATCATGCACTCTTTCCGGGTTTCAAGCGGTATGATCCTGAAATCGGTAAAAAACTCGGATAGATTGATTGTGGAAGCAGAATCGTCAATCTCTTCCAGATGAATTTTCGGGATAACTTGACCATTAACATGGATGTTTTCAATAATCCCGAACTGTTTCGAATTTGTTTTACACGAAGAAAAAGCAAATGCCAGGATCAGAAAATAGCATATCAGGGAAAATGATCTGTTCATTGGTTTATGGTGATTTAAGCTTGCCTAAATTTATTTGTTTATACAATCATAACCAACTGCTGCACAAAGCGTCAAAATGCCGGTACGGAATCTTTAAGCGTGCAACGCCTTTAATGTCATTTTCTACATTTGTAGAATGCAAAATCATCGTCAAAATGGAAAACAGGAATTGCATCAAAAATACCGGAAGCTGGAGTCTCGCTATCACAGTGCTTAAGAGGAATTCAAAGCTGATCAGGTTCCTTATTTTGCTTCTGGTTATTTCGGGTTTGTCGTCATATGCTCAAACAAAAGAGAAACTGCTAATCATTCGGGATCAGGGTAGCTTTGCGGTTGGTGGAATTGTCATTACAAATCCCGGCACCTTTAATCCCTATAATCAATCACCGGAAGGGCAAACTTTCCATGGCGACCATGCTTATGTCTTTTATCAGATTCCGGATAAGGCACGCAAATACCCATTGGTCATGTGGCATGGAATGGGGCAGTTTTCCAAGACCTGGGAAACTACTCCGGACGGACGGGAGGGATATCAGAACATCTTTTTACGCAGGAATTTTTCCGTTTATCTGATTGACCAGCCCCGTAGAGGAAATGCCAGCCGCAGCACCGTGACGGCCACCGTTGCGCCTACACCCGATGAGCAGGGATGGTTTGAGACCTTCCGCATTGGAATCTGGCCAGAATATTTTGAAGGTGTGCAGTTCTCAAAGGATCCTGAGGCGCTCAATCAATATTTCCGGCAGATGGTGCCTAATGTGGGCCCCATAGATATCAATGTCAACACGGATGCCGTTTCGGTGCTGTTTACCAAAATCGGTCCGGCCATTTTGGTTACACACTCGCATTCGGGCGGAATGGGCTGGGTAACCGCTATTAAAAATCAAAATGTAAAAGCCATCGTTTCGTATGAGCCGGGAAGCGGTTTTGTGTTTCCTGAAGGAGAAGTGCCTGAACCAATAGCCATGGCTGGGGGATCACTCGCAGCGGTTGGAGTTCCTATGTCTGATTTTATGAAATTGACCAAAATCCCAATCATCATTTACTACGGCGATTTTATCCCGGATAAACCGGTGGAAAATCCGGGACAGGATGGCTGGCGAGCACGTCTGGAAATGGCCAGGTTATGGCGCGATGCTGTAAGCCGGCACGGTGGCGATGTTACAATAGTGCATCTGCCGGAAATAGGGATTACAGGCAACACTCATTTTCCATTTTCAGATTTAAACAATGTAGCAATAGCCGATTTAATGTCAGGTTGGCTCAACGAAAAAGGATTGGATAAATACAAATAAAGTAAGGAGGAAAACAGTAAAATTGAATAACGGGGTAGAGATGCCTATTTATGGCTATGGCATCTTTCAGATTGCAGATCTGGATGTATTGTGAAATTCGGAAAATCAGTGTAGTCACCTTACAGAACTATAAGGTTTGCCCGGCTATTTTCCTGGCTTGAGATCCATTCCCGACTAACCAGCTGAAACAATAAGATAACCAGTGTTTTTTGCACCTTAGTCCATTTTTCTGATAAAAATCTTAAGTAGTCCCGGCAGGACAATTAGCAACAAGGGCAGAGCCATGATAAAGCCGCCGATGACAGCGATAGCAAGCGGTTGGTGCATCTGTGCCCCAGTGCCTATACCCAGGGCCAGGGGAGATAACGCAGCCACTGCACCGGTGGCGGTCATCAGGTTCGGACGCAACCGGGCCGAGATGGCATAGACCAAAGCTCCGTTTATCGAGGAATTCTTGAGTTCAGTGAGAAATTGCTGGATGGTGAAAATTGAATTTTCTCCAATGATTCCGATGATCATGATCAAACCCGTGTAGCTTCCCACGTTCAAAGGAGTTTGGGTCAAATAAAGTGCAAAAAGCCCCCCTGCAATACCAAGAATGCTGATAAAAATGACTATCCCGGAAAGCCGGAGATCCCTGAACAGGAACAGGGCAATCAGGAAAACCATCAACCCGCTGATTAGAAGAATCAAAAGGAGTTCTGAAAACGACTGCTGCTGCTCGGCATAAGATCCGCCATAGACGATCTGGTAGGATGGCGGGAGTTTAATACCTGATAGTTTTTTCCGTATATCCTTGATTACGCCCCCCAAGTCCCGGTTATCCAGCCTGGCTGTTACAGCCCCCAGTGTCTGAAGATTCTCACGCTGAATCTCCGATACGCCGGCCTGAATTGAAAGATCGGCAAATTTGTCGAGCGGGAAATCCTCGCCAGCCGGTGCGCTGATCCTGATTTCCTTAATCTTTTCAAAGGTGGTGCGGTTATTTAACGGATAAATGAACCTCACGTCCGTAAATTGTTCTTTTTCAGGGATGGAACCAACAACAATCCCTCCAATCCAGGCTTCAGCCTGCGACTGGATATCGGAGGACTTCAATCCATATTGTTTCAGGACATCCTCCCGGGGATCGATGTTTATGATTGGGCCAGAGATGACAATGCCATTAAAGACATCAGCTGTTCCCGCGACCTGGCTTACACTATCGGCCACCTGTCTTGACAACTGCTCGAGTTTTTTGTGATCATCCCCAAAAATCTTGATCTCGATCGGTTGAACACTTTTCATGAGATCGCCCAGCATGTCGGTTATCACCTGCCCGAAATCCACCGTAAGGGCGGGAACCGCTGCCTCAACCTTTTTCCGGATGTCATCCGCCACCTCCTCGGTTTTCCTTTTCCGGTTCTTGTTTAACTCTATGAGGTAATCTCCACTGTAGGGTTCGGTGATAAAAAACCCCATTTCAGTTCCAATTCGACGTGAATAGGTCTTAACCTCGGGTATCGTTTCAATGATCTTGTCAACCTCCGTCAACATGCGATCTGTTTCAACCAGTGAAGTGCCGGGAGGTGACCAATAGTCCAGCACGATGGACCCTTCATCCATATCCGGGAGAAATCCGGAGGGTAGCTTCGGTATCACGTAGAAAATTCCTAAAACCAGCAATCCCGCGAATATTATGCTCAGGTAAGACCTTATAGTAAAGAACCCGATCCATTTATGAGGCTTTAAACTGTGTGGCTGTGTTTTTGTTACCATCGGCTTATTCCTGGAAAACAACAGGTAAACTACCGGCAACCCGATCCAGGTAACCAGAAATGAACAGACCAGCGTGATGATCATAGTCATGGTAAGGATCTTGAAATAAGCTCCTGCAATTCCCGTCATCAACTCAAATGGGATCAGTATGACAATGGTTGCTAATGATGAACTGACCATGGCAGGCAATAGGAATTTGATGGCCTTTCCTACCAGCTCCCTGGTAAGCCTCTCCGGAAATTCTTCGTGGGTCCGGTGGATCTGTTCGACCACAATGATCGCATCATCAATAATAAGTCCGATGGCTGCAGCAATGGCACCGATGGTCATGATGTTGAAATCATACCCTAAAACGATGAGTGAGATGAAGGTAAGAGCAAGGGTCACTGGAATCGTCACCAGGATGACAGCGCTGGCTTTCAATGAACGAAGAAAAATCACCACCACCAGGATGGAAAGGATCAGCCCGATCCAGAGGACATCGATAATGCTTTTGATTCCGTCATGCACAAATTCCGACTGGTTGTAATAAGGCTTCATGGAAACTCCTGCAGGCAGGATATTTTTCAGCTCATTAACGCTTGCCGCGACCTGGTCCGCCACGTCGATCAGGTTGCTTTCAGGCTGCTTCAGGACAGCGATCAGGGGCACATCCCTGCCATCCGCCTTGATCTTGGTGTATTCATTCCGTTCCGATATCTCAACCCTGGCCACATCCGAAACCTTAATCATACGAACCCCGTTGTTGAAAAGGACCAGATCTTCCAACTGCTCCTTGTTGCGAAGTGTCGCATCCGTAACAGTGAGATACAGCCTGCTGTAATCGGACGTGTAGCCCGTTGATCGGATAAAGCCGGTTTCCTGCAGGGCATCAGCAATGTTTTTGGGATTTATTTTCAGTGTTTTAAGTTTTATCTCGTCGGGAATGACTCTGTATTCCTTCACCTTTCCACCAATCACCTGAACCGATGCCACACCCTGGATTCTTGACAAGAAGGGCTTGATTATGTATTCAGCGATCTGCTTTAATTCAACCTGGCTTTTATCATCCGATACGACAGAGTATCCCATGACCGGCAAGATGGATGGATTCATCTTTTCCACCTTTATCTCAATGTCAGGAGGCAGGCTGTTTTTTATGCCTGCAATCTGCGATTCCACCTGTTGCTTGTCGAGATCAATGTCGGAACCCCATTCCATGTAAGCTGAAATCTCACAACTTCCCATGGTGGTGGCGCTTCTGATAAGGCTGAGATGTTCGACTTTCTTGATGGCATTTTCCATCGGTTTAGTCACCTCAATCATCATTTTGTCCACCGGCTGCTCTCCGTTATCGGCTATTATTTTGATCTTGGGAAAGGTGACATTAGGGAATAATGACGTTTTCAGATTCTTGTAGGAAAATGCTCCACCTGCCAGGATGATCAACAGGATCACGGCTATCGGAGTCTTATACTTAATGAATATCTTTTCCATCACTTGACAAGTCTGACCTGGGTGCTGTCAGGTAAACCATAGGCACCATCATAGATTACCAAATCATTAACGTGTAAATCCGAAGTAAGTACCTCGATTGTGTCTCCCCGCTCAAGCCCCTTCCGGACAGGAATCCTCACCGCGGTTTTTCCCCCTTCAATTTTCATCACCCAGAATTCGCTTTGGGTTTCATTGGACTGGAGTGACGGTTTTGGGACCAGAAGCGCCTGCTCATGCCTTTCCCCGACAAAATACAGGATAAGGTTCAGGTTTTCGGGCAGTAGCCTTGCTGTTGCAGGTTTTATGAGGACCGTCTGAGTCTGGTTTGATCCGTCGACGGAGGGCAGAATTCTGGAAACGGAACCGGCAATAAGCGAACCATCCACCAACCTGATTCGGCATTTCTCCTCCCTGCCGAGCAGGGAAACATATTCAAAGGGAACATTCACCCTGACCAAGAGATTCTTGTGGTCTGCAATATTGCACAGGGCACTTCCCTCCGCGACATATACCCCGGATTCCGTGACATAGAGATCACTGATAAACCCGTCGACATTGGCAAGTATCTTGACGGTGCCGGTCATCCCGGATGCATGGTTGAGGGACTCCAGGGCTTTACCCTCCCTGGTCTTCAGCTCAAACAGAACCATATCCTTGCGTACCTCCTGACCGAAGCTGATGCCGGCACTGACCACGTACCCTGAAATCGGTGAGATGACCTGGCTTTTTCTCAGATAAACCGTACTGCCGTTGAAGCTGACCTCCTTTTCAATGGTCCCGGTTGCCACCGGTCCCGCCTTGACAGAAACAACGGGCATCTGCTCCTCCACGGGTGCATTGCGGGATTTGCAGGAGGTGAGAATGGCAAAGGAACAAGAGACATAAAGGAAAATGGATGACTTTTTCATATGGGGTTATTAAAAATTCAGGTAACGGTAATTATTGATCAGGAATTGCTCCTCCATCCGGAGCTGAAGCAACTCCTTCCTGCATGCGGCGATATCCTTAAGTAGGTTCTTTATGTCCATGACCGAGGCCTCACCGATGCCAAGTTCTTTCAAATAAGCTTCTTTCAGGATTTCATAACGGTCTGACTTTTCTTCGGTCAGGAGGATCCTCTCTTTGACGGAACTGATCTGGCCAAGTACCTTGTTTCTGCAGATCTCATTTTGTGTCATGAAATGATTTTTCCGGAATTCGAGCGTCTGAAGGTTGACAGCCGATTTTTCCCTTTGAATGTCCCGCTGGTGCCCGTCGAAGATATTCCAGGTCAATGAAAGGCCAGCGCTTACACCCAACCGTCGCGGAGAGGGCAGGTAGGCAGCATCCAACCCGGCATCGGTGAGAAGATTCACCTGGGGCTTGTATTTCAGCTCACTAACCGCTTGTTCGTACAAAATGCCAAGGCTGTCCAGTTTAAACCCGGTCAGGAAGCCGGATTTCTCGGAACTCCCCGGATTCAGTCGAAGATCTAGGTCTTGAAGCTCAACAGCCATGGTGTCGGTTATCCCGCAAATCAGGTTCAGATCATACAGGTTTGACTTGTATTCGTCCAGGAAGGTCTTATATTCCATGCCAAAATTATCCATTTCCATCCGCAGGAGCATCAGGTCAGTCTGCTTGTATATCCCCTGCTCGACGAGTTTCCGAAGCAACCCGTATTGCTCTTCAAGGTCCGTCATCAGTGACAGGGAGTTTCGAGCCTCCCTGTATGACCTGATGCAATTAAGATATTGATAGCCCACCACCTGTTCAAGTTCATGGATCGTAAGCACGATATTGTTCTCATTGATCCTTGCTGAATTGTCCGCCTGTTCAACATAGACCTTGTACTTCGATCCGGACAGGAGAGGTTGACTCAACGAAACGAGTGCCTGGTAATGTCCGCCATCGGTCAGGGCAAGGTCGTAACCGAAATAATCCGATGCCCCGTCGGAAACCAGGTGAAAGCCGGCAAGGTTTTCATCCCTTGAAACAATGGGAGAAAATGTGAAACCTGAAACAACATTTATCTCTGGTTTAAACAGGATCCTGTTTACCTGCTGCAAATCGAGTGAAACTATCTTTTTATCGCTCTGGGCCTGGTAAATCAGGGGACTGCTGACCTTCGCCCGCTCCAGGTAAAAATCAATATTCCTTTCCTGGGCATTCAAGCCCAGTAGGTTTACTGCCGTAAGCAGTAAAGTAA
>Ga0136653_10002211_pt1 | contig 10625 bp, 3 predicted proteins | sample LakKivw275mmetaG_FD_94866 | JGI IMG/M metagenome (GOLD analysis project Ga0136653, IMG submission 94866) | Anoxic lake water microbial communities from Lake Kivu, Rwanda to study Microbial Dark Matter (Phase II) - Lake Kivu water 275m metaG... | ecosystem: Environmental > Aquatic > Freshwater >... | reverse complement strand
GGCCTATACGGTGACCGGCGACCCCATGTACGCCCACAAGTGCGCGGTGCTGCTGGACCGCATCGCCGACGTCTATCCTGACATGGACATAGCACCGCTCTCGAAGCTGGGCTTCGAGCATTCTCACGGCGGCTGGGGCATCGGCCGCATCCAGGGCTGCCTGTGGGAGAACGACAACGTCTGGCGTGCTTCCCATGCCTACGACAAGATCTTCGACGGCTTGCAGGACGACAAGGAACTGGTGAGCTTCTGTTCACAGATGGCCGCAAAGCACAAGCTTGGCGACAAGAGCAGCATTGAGGCCATCTGCCGTCACATCGAGGAAGACTTGCTCGTATCGATGCTCGAGTCGTACAAGGACGGGCGCGTTGACGGCAATAAGGCACGCATCCGCAACCCGGCGGCCGCCGCAATAGCCCTTGACCGCGGCGATGTCACCCAGCAGTGGCTGGACTACCTGTTCGACCCCGGCTTCCCGCACGAGAAGTACCAGAACCCGGTGCCGCAACTGGCCGTAGAGGGCCTCGACCGCGACGGCATGGGTGCCATGTGTGGTGGCTACGGTCTGATGCAGAAGGACAGTCTCATTGACCTGGCGGAAGTCCTTGCCGCGTACCCCGAGTACACCACCCACAACATCGTGGCCGAATACCCGAAGCTCAAACAGGCCTTCCTCATCACCCACCGTCTTCATTGCCTCGACGCGGCGATCCCCAATATCGGCGACAGCGGCGCAACCGGCACATGGGGCCGCAGTGACAGTACTCGCACATTCATACGCGGCTTCAGGCTCTACAATGACCCGCGCATGGCCGCGCTGGCCTGGCACTATGCGGGGGGAGACACCGCGAAACTGCGCCTCCCTGACGACATCTTCGCGAGCGACCCTGAAGCTGCATTGCAGCAGATCGTCCAAGCAGGCCAGGCAGGTGAGTTCAGACTTGTCTGTGAGCACACCGGCCGCTATGGACAGGCCGTGCTGCAGACAGAGTCGCCCCTGGACGGCCGCGCCCTGTGGATCCACTACGGCCAGGACAAAGGCCACTCACACTCCGATTGCCTCAATATCGGTCTCTACGCCAAAAACGTTGACATGCTGCCGGAGTTGGGCTATCCGGAGTTCACCGGCGCGTGGCCCAAGCGCGGCGCCTGGACCTCCAACACCATCAGCCATGAGACCCTTGTTGTTAACGATACTCGGTCCGGCTATAGCCCTGGTGGCAAGCTGACTCTCTTCGCGGTCCAGCCCCCGTTGCGGGTGATGGACGTATCCTCGAAGACCGCATACGAGGGCCTGACCACGTACCGTCGCACGGTGGCGATGGTGGACATCTCTGCCACCGATAGCTACGTCTTGGATGTCTTCCGGGCTCGCGGCGGCAAGAGCCACCGGCTCTCCTACCATGGCCCTGCGGAAACGGCCACAGTGTCCGGCATCGGGCTCGTGAAGCAGGCGACCGGCACCTTCGCCGGTCCGGATGTCGAGTTCGCGACTCTGACGGGCGAACAGGAAGCTTTCTACAAGGCAAGTGGCCACACGTACCTGTATGATGTCGAACGCTCGGCGGGGCCGGTAGACAGCCCCTTCACGATGGACTGGAAGGCGGAGGACCTGCGCGGTCGCATAGCGGAAGGCAAGGAGCCGCACCTGCGATTGCATTCTCTCTCGAAGTGTGACGAGGTGGCAACGGCAGCCGGGGATCCTCCGCAGAATAAGCGCGGCAACCCGAGGCGGCTGCGCTACTTGCTGCAGAGCCGCCTCGGCGATAACGTAGAGAGCCAATTCGTGACGGTTCTGGAACCGTATGATACCACCCCCTTCATCAAGCAGGTTCGCGCTCTGAAGGTCGAACACGACGCAGACCCCAATTCGGTTGCCGCCGTCGCGGTTGACCTCACGGACGGGACTACGGACATACTGATAGCCTGCAAGGAACGGACGCATGTGAAGGTGGAAGGCGATGTGGAGTTTGACGGTCAGTTCGGTATGGTTCGCCTCGTCAATAGCGAGGTGAAGCTGATGCGGATGAGCAATGCCACGCTGCTGAAGCTGGGCGACATTGAGTTGAGGGCGGACAGGTCCGCCTATGAGGGAACCGTGACCGCCATAGACGTGAGCGATCCGATGAACAACAAAGTGCTACTGGACCCGCCGCTGCCGCAGGACCCCGGCCTTGTGGGCCTTGTCATCCACTTCCATAACGACTTGCCGCTTGATACCAGCTATGACATCAAGGCCCTAACGGCCGACGGCATCTCCACCGGCGACATCACCATTGTCCGCAACTTCAAGGACAGCAAAGATTTCACGGCCGGCTACAATTACTTGGTCAACACCGGCGATGCTTATTCAGTGCCCTACCATGCCGGGCTCGACCGTTGATCGGCGTCAATACAGCACGCCACGACTCTTTCGGCAGGTCATTAGCCGACCCGAACGAAACGTAGAGTAGGACCGCGTTGACAGCAGGCCCAACCACGACGGAGGGATCAACATGACCGCAAGACTGATTCTAGCATCGGTTCTCTGCGTGCTACTGCTGCATTCCGCAGCGGTGTCCTATGCCAAGCAGTGCAGCAGGATCATCACCGCCGAGATGCGTGCCAATGTGCTCGAGAACGTGAAGAACTTCCCCTGGGCCGCAAACGAGCAGAACAGCGCAATATCGGCGGCTGCCGCCTACGTCGAGAAGAACGACGATGAGCTCTGGGAGATGGTGACGAGCCAGGAACTGCCGCGTGACATTCACACCAACAAGGAAGCCGGCTGCCCCAACTGCGGCAAGGGCATCACTCCCTACGGCAACTACCCCTGGCAGGTGGGCGGCGACTGGAAGCTCAAGTGCCCGAACTGCGGCGCAATCTATCCCAAGAACGATTTCTGGGCTTTCTACAAGAGCGGCCTTGATGAGCACGGCTATTTCCACCGGGAGCTGGGCGATCAGTCGTTGCTGTTCAATGCCGAGCACCCTGATCCCAACGACCCGTTGCACAAGGTGTATGTGGATGATGGGTACGGGCTACTGGACGAGAAGGGCGTCAAGCACCGGTTCATCGCCTACTACAACTCCTGGATACACTGGGGCAACATAAGACGCACTTTTGCCGCCCTGGCACGCGCATACACGCTGACTTCCGATCCCAAGTACGCCCATAAGGCGGCAGTATTGCTGGACCGCATCGCCGACGTCTATCCTGACATGGATTTCAAGCCACTATCGCGCATGGGCTTCGAGCACTCCCACGGCGGCTCGGGTCGCGGCCGCATCCTCGGCTGCATCTGGGAGGCGGGCCTCGCGCAGTCAATGGCCGAGGCCTATGACAACATCTGGGATGGTATCCAGAACGATACAGAGCTCGCCACATTCTGCTCCGCAAAGGCCAAGCAGTACAACCTGGGCGACAAGAGCAGCCCTCAGGCTATTTGCACGCATATTGAGGAGCGTCTCATCTCCGAGATACTTACCTCGTGCACGGACGGCCGCGTCGCTCCGAATCCGGGCGGCACCCAGGTCACCGTCATAATCGCGGCCGTCGCTCTCGACCGCAAGGAAGAGACGCTCAAGTGGCTGGACTTCCTATTCGACCAGAACTTCCCCGGGGAGCTCAATGCCGGCGGGGAGAAGCCAGTGCAGTGGATCCTTGTTGAGGGCATAGACCGCGACGGCATGGGCGGCGAATGTGGGGGATATGGACTGGGCTGGACCCGCCGCGCAACCAATTTCCCGGACCTCTTCGCTCTCTACCCGGACTACCACGGCCATAACCTGGTCGCGGAGTTCCCGAAGCTCAAGCAGTGCTTCTACATCGAGCCGCGGCTGATGTGCCTCGATTCGGCCTTCCCCAACATAGGCGACAGCGGCGGAACCGGCACCTGGGGCCGCCTTGGGAGCGCGGCGACATTCGCCAAGGGATACCGTCTGTTCAAGGACCCCTACATGGCGGCGCTGGCGTGGCGCTACGCCGAGGAGAGTGTTGAGCGCCTGCGGACCGCCGACGACATCTTCAAGAAGGAGCCTCTGGCGCTGGCCAACGAGATCGCCGCCGTCGCCAAAGCGGAGCCGTTCAAGCTCAAGTGCGACCACTTGGGGCGTTACGGGCAGGCGTATGTGCAGACTGAGCGACCCGAGGAGGGGCGCGCCCTGTGGATACACTACGGCTATAGCAAAGGCCACTCGCACGCCGACAACCTCAACATCGGTCTCTACGCCAAGAACATAGACATGCTGCCGGAGTTGGGCTATCCGGAGTACACCGGCGCGTGGCCCAAGCGCCACGCCTGGACGGCCAGCACCATCAGCCACAACACACTGCTGGTCAACGACCACAAGGCGAACTACAGCGCGGGCGGCAAGATTAACCTGTTCGCCGTCCAACCGCCACTGCGCGTGATGGATGTCACGTCCAGCCGTGCGTACAACGACATGAAGACCTACAGGCGCACCGTGGCGCTGCTGGATGTCTCCGACACCGACAGCTATGTGTTCGACGTTTTCCGAGCCCGCGGTGGGAAGAACCACCGTCTCTCGTACCACGGTCCCGCCCAGACGGCCACCGTGTCCGGCATTCAGCTAGTGAAGCAGGCGACCGGCACATTCGCCAGTCCCGATGTCGAATTCGCCACTTTGGACGGGGAGCTTGCCGACTTCTACAAGACGTCCGGCTTCACCTATCTGTACGATGTTGAGCGAACGCCGGCACCGGCTGACAACTACTACACCGTTGACTGGGAATGCGAGGACCTGCGCGGTCGCATCAAGGAGGGCAAGGAGCCACACCTGCGCCTACATGCCATGACGCCGTGTGACGAGGTCGCGACAGCGGCTGGTGATCCGCCGCAGAACAGGAGCGGCGCTCCCCGGCGGCTGCGCTACCTGCTGCAGAGCCGCCTCGGCGACAACGTGGAGAGTCAGTTCGTGACGGTTCTGGAGCCGTACGACACCACCCCCTTCATCAAGCAGGTGCGCACTCTGAAGGTCGAGCACGACGCAGACCCTAACTCGGTCGCTGCCGTCGCAGTTGACCTCACGGACGGAACGACAGACATCCTGATAAGCTGCGAGGAACGGGCGAAGGTGAAGGTGGAGGGGGGCGTGGAGTTTGACGGTCAGTTCGGCATGGTCCGCCTCATCAACGGCCAGGTGAAGCTGATGCGGATGAGCAACGCCACGTTGCTGAGCTTCGGTGACACCAAGCTGGTAAGCGAGAAAGCCGCCTATGAGGGCACGGTCACGGGTATTGACGCCTCCGACGCGGCCAACAACTTGGTGACTTTGGACCCGCCGCTGCCGCAGGACGCTGCCCTGGTGGGCCGCACCATCCATTTCCAGAACGACGTGCCAATAGACACAACCTATGACATCAAGCAAGTGACACCCCAGGGCATCTCAACCGGCGACATAACCGTCATCTGGGGCTTCAAGGACCCTGCTGACTACGATGCCGGCTACAAGTATCTGGTCAATCCGGGCGATAGGTATGTAGTGCCATGTCACGTAGGCCTGGATCGCTAGGAGCAAGCATCGGCGACGGGGCGTAGGATTGCACAACAGGGGCGATAGCACCGGTTCCAGCTCGGGTCCGAGGAGGATGCGGATGTACAGGCTGGTCAGCAGTGGCTTGCTCATGTGCACAGTACTCCTGTGCGCTATGACCGTCGTAGAGGCCAAAAAATGCAGTCGATTCGTGACCGCTCAGATGCGGGGCAACGCAGTTGAGAACGCAAAGCGGTTCGACTGGGCGGCTGGCACACAGAAAGCGGCGGTAAGTGCGGCTGAGCCCTGGGCCAATCTCAGCGACGAAGAGCTGTGGGAGATGGTGCCCTCCAACGAATTGCCGTGGGACATCCACACCAACAAGGAAGCCGGCTGCCCCAATTGCGGCCAGGGCATTCAGAAATACGGCAATTACCCCTGGAAGATTGACTACTGGAACAAGCCCTGGAAAATCATGTGCCCGAATTGCGGTGAGAGCTACCCGAAGAACGACTTCTATGCGTTCTACAAGACGGCTCTGGACGAGCACGGGCTGTTCCGCAAGCACCTGGGCGACCGCTCTTTGCTTTTCAACGCCGACCATCCCGATCCCAAGGACCCGCTGCACAAGCTCTATGTGGATGATGGCTACGGCATGGTGGACGAGAAGGGCAACCGGCACAGCGCAATCGCCTACTACGTTGACTGGGGCCTGTGGCCACAGATCTACCGGGGTCTTGATGCATTGTCCCGCGCCTACACGCTGACCGATGACCCCAGGTATGCCCACAAGTGCGCCGTGCTTCTGGACCGCATCGCCGATGTCTTTCCCGACATGTATGTCGCGAAACTGGCTGAGCTGGGCTTCCAGCGCTCCTATGCAGGCCCGCCGTGGTATGGCCGCATCGAGTTGTGGACCGGCAACTACCGGACCAAGGCATACGCCTACGACCATGTCTACGACGGCATCCGGGACGATAGCGAACTGGTACGGTTCTGTTCACAAAAGGCGGCCCAATGCAAGCTGGCGGATAAGAGCAGCATCGAGAAGATCTGCCACCACATCGAGGACCATGTGCTGCTGGAGATACTGAAGGCCTGCAAGGAAGGTGACATTAACGGCAACACTGGCTACACACACATGGTCGTGACCGTGGCAGCTATCGCCTTGGACAGAGAGAAAACGACCGAGGAGTGACTCAATTTCATGTTCGATCCCGACTTCCCGGGGCATTCCAGGTCCTTGAAGAACCCGATCCCGTGGGTCCTGGTCGAAGGGCTCGACCGCGACGGCATGGGCGGCGAATGCGGCGGCTATGGCCTCGGCTGGACCAACTCCATGGTTGCGTTGCCGGAAATGCTTGCCAGCTATCCCGACTACACGAACCACAAGATGACGGCCGAGTATCCCAAGCTGAAGCAGTGCTTCCTGCTGTGGCCGAGGATGATGTGTCTCGACGCGGCCTTCCCCAACATCGGCGATTCGGGGGCGACGGGGCAGTGGAACCGCATAGGAAGTGCCGAGACCTTTGTGCGCGGCTACAAGCTGTTCAGGGACCCGCGCATGGCCGCTCTGGCCGCACACTACGCGCACGGCAACCACGCGCAGTACCGTCTGCCAGATGACATATTCGCCGAGGATCCTGACGCTCTGGCCAGGGAAATCGCGGCCATCGCGAAGGACGAGCCGGTTAAGCTCAGGTGCGAGCACACCGGCCGTTACGGCCAGGCGATCCTGCAAACTGAAACGGCGGAAGAGGGCCGCGCACTGTGGGTCCACTACGGCTACAGGAAGGGCCACTCACACGCCGACAACCTCAACATCGGTCTCTACGCCAGGAACATGGACATGCTGCCGGAGTTGGGCTACCCGGAGTACACCGGCGGATGGCCCAAGCGCCACGCCTGGACGGCCAACACAATCAGCCACAACACGCTGCTGGTCAACGACCAGAAGGCGAACCACAATGCGGGCGGTAAGATCGAGCTGTTCACTGTCCAACCCCCGCTGCGTGTGATGGATGTTGCATCCAGCCGCTCCTACAACGGCCTGACGACCTACAGGCGCACCGTGGCGCTGGTGGACGTCTCTGACACCGACAGCTACGTGTTCGACGTTTTCCGAGCCCGCGGCGGCAAGAACCACCGTCTCTCCTACCACGGACCGGCGGAGACGGCCACCGTGTCCGGCATTCAGTTAGTGAAGCAGGCGACCGGCACATTTGCCAGTCCCGATGTCGAATTCGCCACGTTGGACGGGGAACTAGCCGACTTCTACAAGACGTCCGGCTTCACCTATCTGTACGATGTTGAGCGCTCGGCGGGGCCGGTGGACAGCCCCTTCACGGTTGACTGGAAGGCGGAGGACCTCCGCGGCCGCATTAGGGAGGGCAAGGAGCCGCACCTGCGCTTGCACTCCCTGTCGTCGTGCGACGAGGTGGCAACGGCAGCCGGCGACCCCCCGCAGAACAAGGCGGGCAACCCGCGGCGGCTGCGCTACATGCTGCAGAGCCGGCTTGGGGATAATGTCGAGAGCCAGTTCGTGACGGTGCTGGAGCCGTACGACACCACCCCCTTCATCAAGCAGGTGCGCACGCTGAAGGTGCAGCACGATGCGGATCCCAATTCGGTTGCTGCCGTCGCGGTTGACCTGCTGGATGGGACGACCGACATCCTGATAAGCTGCGAGGAACGGGCGAAGGTGAAGGTGGAGGGGGGCGTGGAGTTTGATGGTCAGTTCGGCATGGTCCGCCTTGTCAACGGCCAGGTGAAGCTGATGCGGATGAGCAACGCCACGTTGCTCAAATCTGGCGATGTCGAGTTGAAGACGGACACGCCGGCCTACGAGGGCACAGTTACCGGCATAGACGTCAGCGATCCCATGGACAGCAAAGTGTCGCTGGATCCCCCGCTGCCGCAGGACGCTGGTCTTGTGGGGCGGGCCATACACTTCCGCAACGACATCCCCATTGACACCACGTACGATATCAGCGCCTTGACCGACGCCGGCGTTTCCACCGGCGACATTACGGTAGTCTGGGGTTTTCGGGAAGCAGGGAACTTCGACGCGGGGTACAAGTACCTGGTCAATGTTGGCGACAAATACATCGTTCCGACGTCGCTGGGTCTGGACCGTTGAGGCCGTTTACGTGTACATTGTGGAAGTGAAATCAGTGAGATAGTGGTTCGGCGGACTGGATGCTGTCACTCAGATCGGGTGAGATGCACATGTCCGATACGGATAGTGGCACAAGAATTGCCAGCGCTACGACTACAGGCCGGCGGCGCACGAATCAGGACGCGGCCATCGCGCTCGATCTGCAGGGGCAGGACAACATCTGGGGGTTTGCAGCCATCGTCGGCGTGGCTGACGGCATGGGCGGACATGCCGCCGGCGAGGTCGCCAGTCGCATTGCTGCGGAGACTGTCGGCGAGTTCCTTTGTCAGGGCGGGAGTGATGCGAGGCCGGATACGACAGAGCTGTCTGGCGGCGAAGCGACGGAGGCGTTGGCCGAGGCAGTGCGCCTTGCCAACCTGCGCATCTACCAGCAGGCGCAGGCCGATGATTCGCGACGCGACATGGGCACCACCCTGACACTGGTCGGGCTGACCCAAGACACGGCAGTTGTGGCACACGTCGGAGATTGCCGCGGGTACTTGGTGAACGCTTCAGGCATTCATCAGATAACCCAGGACCACTCGTGGGTCGCCAAGCAAGTGCGAGAGGCGCGGATGACGGAGGAGGAGGCTGCCCACTCGCCGCTGCGCGCCCAGATCATGCGCACTCTCGGCGTCGAGGACGATGTGGAGCCCGACATGCTGGCAATCCCTCTGGAGCCGGGCACCGTGTTTCTCGTTTGCTCGGATGGCTTGACGGACGTGATGGGAGCCGTCGAGATCGAGGAGACGCTGAAGACGACTGACACACTACGGCAGGGCTGTGACGCGCTGATCGGTAAGGCTCTCGAACGGAGTGCGCCTGATAACGTAACGGTGGCCTGCGTGGAGTTCGGGCGATTGCAGCGTGGCGCAGACACCTCGGCTGCACAGCAGCAAGAGATGACCCATGAGCTGTACCCGAGCCTGAGGACCAGGGGGCAATCTGCTGACCATTTCGACATGCGCCGAATGCGGCCGGTCATCATTGCGGCGATAGCGGCCGTAGTCATTGCCTCGGCCTTGCTGCTCCGCTCTTGCCTGCTCGCGCCGGTGCGACAGCAGCCGGAGGACCGGCAACCGCAGCCACAGACGGAGTCGGCGGTAGAACTGCCGCCCCTGGAGGAAGGGCTTGCAGTGAAGGTCGCGGTCATCAACGGTGACTTGGTGGCTGCAGCCAACAGGCACGTGCAGATCACGATCCACCCGCCGGGGCCCTTCAAGGATGAGCCCAAGGCGGTCATCGGCCCGGACGGAGACTACACGCGCGCCATCACCGACCATGAGGCCGCCAAGTGGGCCGACAAGAGTTGCACCGTCAAGCTCTCGGTCAAGGGCGAGTATGTCTATGTTCGCACCGTGCCTGAGGACCTCGAGCTGTACCTTGACAACAAGCTGGTCAAGGAGAGAAGGATACGGGTTAGCTCACTCACAGGCAAGCCGGCCCGTGTCGGGTTCTATTTCCCGGCCAATGACAAGAAGTCCGGTTACACCGTGGCTCTCACGCGCATTGATCCGGCAAACTTGCCTGCTCCGTCTGAAGACAAAGCGCCTGGGCGATAAGCAACCTGCAGGGGTGGCTGAGGGAGCGGCCGTCCTGCAACAACCTGTTGCCTGAGGACACAGCGGTTATGGGGAAGAAGACGCCGTCTAAGCCCCCCAATCTGCGTGATCCGGAACTCCTGGCGCTCATAGTCGTCTCGCTTGCCGCTGCGACGGTGCTTGCCTGCTCGTTGCTGCGGGACGTGCAGCGCTTCTCCAGCAGGCCTCCGGCTCTTGCGAGGAAAGCACCTTTACCAGCACGTGCGCCAGCCATCCGCAAGGCCCCATCGGTACCCCAGTTATTGCAGCGTTTCAGCGCAGACCGCGCGATGGTACACGTTCGCGTGCTGGCTGACGACATCGGCAGGCGTCACGGAGGCACAGCACAGGAGCGTCACGCTGCCCAGTACATCGCGGCCGTATTCAAGCAATACGGCTACCGCGTGCGCTGGC
>Ga0136653_10002207_pt1 | contig 10632 bp, 8 predicted proteins | sample LakKivw275mmetaG_FD_94866 | JGI IMG/M metagenome (GOLD analysis project Ga0136653, IMG submission 94866) | Anoxic lake water microbial communities from Lake Kivu, Rwanda to study Microbial Dark Matter (Phase II) - Lake Kivu water 275m metaG... | ecosystem: Environmental > Aquatic > Freshwater >... | reverse complement strand
GAACTAATATAATGAGACAACCTGAATTTAATGAGACTATTAAATTAAATTATATCTTATCAATTATTGAAGAAGAAAACATATTGGCAAATACCATAAGAAAATGCTTAGGTTTTAGAAAGACTAAGGTAATTATTGGTAAAGAAAGTAAACTAAAAGAGATACAAAACTGCAGTTTAGTAACAAGTAAATACAATATTAAGGGTAAACCAGCTGGTGCAATAGGGGTCTTAGGTCCAACTAGAATGGATTATTCTCGAATGATTTCTATTGTAGAATATATCTCGGATAAATTAAGCGATATATTGTCAGAATTTTAAAAGTTAATTAAAAAATTTATTCGGAGGATGGACAATGATTGATAAAGAAAATAAAAGTGATTCACCAGAAAAAGTAAAATCATTGAAAATTAAAAAGTATAAATTTAAACTTAAAAAAATATTACTTCAAAAATTAAATGAAAAAGAAGAATTAACCAGAAAATTAGAGAATGAATTGCAAGAAATGAAGAAATTAGCCCAAGAAAAAGATAATTTATCTAAAGAATATTTGGAATACTTAAAGAGGTTGCAAGCTGATTTTGAAAATTATAAGAAACAGCAAGAGAAAAAGAAAAATGAATTTATAGAATTCGCGAATGAAAAACTATTAAATAATTTATTACCGGTAGTAGATAATTTAGAAAAGGCTTTAGATTCTACCAAAAATGAAAATAATATAGAGGCTATCAAACAAGGAATTAATAATATTTTAAAAGATTTTCATAATATTTTAATGAGGGAAGGGGTTCATCCAATAAAAGCTTTGGATCAGAAGTTTGATCCTTATAAACATGAAGCTGTAATGAGTTTTGAAACGGATAAATACCCTGATGATACAGTTACAGAAGAGCTCCGCAAGGGATATTATATAAAATCAAAAGTATTAAGACCGGCAATGGTAAAAGTTGCTATTCTTACTAAGCAAAAAAAGAATAACGAGAAAGAAAATTAGTTTAATTAAATGATATTTATTTAAGGAGGAAATTTATTATGGGAAAAATAATTGGGATCGATTTAGGAACTACTAATTCTGTAGTAGCAGTAATGGAAGCTGGGAAGCCAGTAGTTATTGAGAATGAAGAAGGAGGGAGAACCACGCCTTCTATTGTTGCATTTACAAAAAAGGATGAGAGATTAGTAGGTTTGTTAGCAAAAAGACAAGCAATTACTAATCCAGAAAATACCATATTTTCAGTTAAGAGGCTAATTGGTAGAAGATATAATGATGAAGAAGTAAAAAAAGCAAAAAAGTTTTTACCTTATAAGATAATTCCTGGGGAGCATACAGATATTAAAATTGAAGCAAGAGGTAAAGCTTATAGCCCGCAAGAAATATCTGCTATGATCTTACAAAAACTAAAAAAATCTGCTGAAGATCATATTGGAGAAAAAATAAACGATGCAGTTATTACCGTACCGGCATACTTTAATGCTAACCAAAGGGAAGCAACTAAAAATGCTGGGAAAATTGCTGGTTTAAATGTCTTAAGAATCATTAACGAACCTACAGCTTCTGCCCTGGCTTACGGATTAGATAAGAAAAAAGATGAGAAAATTGCAGTTTTTGATCTTGGTGGGGGGACTTTTGATATCTCTATTTTAGATATTGGTGAGGAAGGAGTTTATGAAGTAAAATCTACTAATGGTAATACTTTCTTGGGCGGAGATGACTTTGACCAAAGAATAATAGATTGGTTAGTAAACGATTTTAAAAAAAATAATGGAATAGATTTAAAAAATGATCAAATGGCCTTGCAAAGGTTAAAAGAAGCTGCAGAAAAAGCGAAGTGTGAATTATCTTCCTCATTAGAAACTGAGATTAATTTACCTTTTATCACTGCTGATGCCAGTGGAGCAAAACATTTAACTATTACTCTAACCAGGGCAAAATTAGAACAACTTACTGCTGATCTTATTGATAGTACTATAACACCTTGCTACAAGGCACTTGAAGACGCCAAATTAAAACCGGAAGATATTGATGAAGTGATATTAGTTGGCGGGCAAACTCGAATGCCTAAGGTACAAGAAACTGCTAAGAAAATTTTTGGAAAAGAAGGAAATAAAGGGGTTAATCCTGATGAAGTAGTGGCAGTTGGGGCAGCAATACAAGCTGGTATATTAAAAGGTGAAGTAAAGGATATATTACTACTTGATGTTACACCTTTATCTTTAGGTATAGAAACTTTAGGTGGAGTAGCTACTCGATTAATTGAAAGAAATACTACTATCCCTACTTCCAAGAGCCAGATATTTTCAACTGCTGCCGATGATCAGACCGCAGTTGATATAAATATATTACAAGGCGAAAGGCCTATGGCTAAAGATAATACTAGTTTAGGAAGATTTCAATTAATTGGAATACCTCCTGCTCCCCGAGGAATTCCTCAAATAGAAGTAAGTTTTGATATCAACGCTAATGGTATTCTTAATGTTAAAGCCAAAGATTTAGGAACTAATAAAGAACAAAAGGTAACTATTACTGCCTCTACTGGATTAACTAAAGAAGAAATTCAGAAAAAAGTAAAAGAAGCAGAGCAATATGCCGAAGAAGATAAAAAAATTAAAGAGAAGATAGAGCTTAGAAACCAGGCAGATAACCTGATTTATTCAGTAGAAAAAACTATGAAAGAATCAGGAGATAAAGTTAGCGAAGACGAAAAAAATGAGATAACTGAAAATATTAAAGATCTCAAGAAAGCCTTAGAAGAAGATGATATAGATAATATGAAATCCAGCATCGAAAAATTAACTACTTCCTCACATAAGCTTGCGGAAGAAATTTATAAAAAAGCTTCAGCTCAACCAGAACAACAAGAAACTAAAAAGGATAATAATGAAAGTGAGCAATCTAAAACGCAAGAAGAAAAAGGTAAAGAAAAAGTAGTTGATGCAGATTATGAAGTAGAAAAAGATCAAGATAAAGAAGATTGACCAATTAGTCGTTAGTGAATAAACCTAGCGTAGAGCGTAGAGCGTATAGTTAGGAAAGAGGAAGCCAGTAGTCAGGAGACAGAATAATTTCGTATTGCGTATTTCGTATTTCGTATTGCGTGAAGAATTCAGAAACGGAATCTTTACTCAATACTCAATACTCGATGCTGGATACTATAATATTATACTATACGCTATACGCTATCTTATTTAATAATTATAATTGATAATAGGAGAGGAAAATATCAGTTGGCAAAAAGAGATTATTATGAGATCTTAGGTTTGAAAAAAGATGCTACTACTGAGGAGATAAAAAAAGCTTATAGAAAGCTTGCTCTTAAATATCATCCAGATAGGAATTCTTCCAATAAGGAAGCTGAAAATAATTTTAAAGAAATTAATGAAGCTTATCAAATTCTTAGTGACCCAGAAAAGAAGTCAAGGTACGATCAATTTGGTTCAGCAGAAGGATTTGGTGGATACGATTATAGAGATTTTCAAGGTAGAGGTTTTTCTGATGTTGGGGACTTTGGTAATTTTGGTGATATTTTTGATTCTTTCTTTGGAACCAGAACTCGAAGTCGAGAAGAAGGAATACGCCCTCAAAAAGGAGCTAACTTAAGATATAATTTAAAAATAAGTTTTGAAGATGCTGCCTTTGGTAGAGAAATTAAAATTAAAGTTCCTAATTGGGAAACTTGTCCTAGATGTAAAGGAAGCAAATCTGAACCTGGTACTTCTCCGCAAACTTGTCCTGATTGTCATGGCACTGGAGAAATTAGAAATACTCAAAGTACTATGTTTGGTCAATTTGTAAATATACAAACTTGTCCTAGATGTAAAGGGGAAGGCAAAATAATAAAAAATATATGTACAGAGTGTAAAGGTATAGGAAAAATAAAAATAGATAGAATAGTCAATGTAAAAATTCCTGCTGGTGTAGACACAGGATATAGATTAAGAATAACTGGAATGGGTGAACCTGGTGAAAGAGGCGGTCCTTCTGGTGATTTATATATTGTTCTATATGTAAAACCACATAAAAAGTTTAAACGTGAAGGAATAAATATTTCATGTGATAATCCAATAAGCTTTGTAAAAGCAGCATTGGGAGGAGAGATTACAGTGTCTACTTTAGAAGAAAAAGCAAAAATGAAAATACCGGCAGGCACGCAATCAAATACTATATTTAGACTTAAAGGGCAAGGAATATACAAAATTGGTACTAAACAAAGAGGGGATGAATATGTCAAAGTTATAGTAGAAACTCCTAAAAGAATGAGTGATGAGCAAAAAAAATTGCTATTAGAATTTGCTAAATTAAGCGGAGAAGATATAAATACTATAGGAGAAAAGGGTATCTTTGATAAAATAAAAAATGCCTTTGGCCAAAATAAATAACATTTTTAAATAAAATATTTAGAAAGGACTTCTCTTAATTATGCCTCTTTTCTTTGCTCTACCTGAAAATATTATTGAAAGTGAAAAAGTTATTTTAATCTATGGAAAAGATGCAAAACATATAATTAAGTCTTTAAGATATAAAAAGAATGACGAAATATTAATATCCAATGGCAAAGGAAATAAATATATTACTATAATTGAAAGCATTGAAAGTAGCTTCATAAAATGCAAAATTATTAAATCTATTTCTACTCCTTTAGATACGCACACTACCAAAGTAGTTCTAGCGCAGGCATTAGTAAAAAGCAACAAAATGGATTTTATAGTTCAAAAATCTACCGAATTAGGAATTCATACTATTATTCCCTTTATATCTTCAAGAACTATTCCCATAATTAATCAGAACAACTTAGAAAAAAAACAAGAACGTTGGCAAAAAATTGCCTATGAAGCCAGTAAGCAGTCTGAAAGAAGTACTATTCCTGAAGTTTCTTCCATTATTACATTTAATGAACTTTTAAGTAAATCTGCAAATTTTGATTTACCTTTCCTATGTTGGGAAAATGAAAGGTCTATTAATTTTAAAGATATCATAACTTCTTTGCCTAAACCAGATACCATTCTTTGTTTAATTGGTCCAGAAGGAGGATTTTCTGAGGAAGAGATAAGAATATCTAAAGAAGCTGGCTTAACCTCAGTTAGTTTAGGAAATCATTATTTAAGAAGCGAAACAGCAGCACTCTATGTTTTATCAGTGATTGCTTATATTTTTGACATCTGATAGAAAGGAGGATTACTTTATAAAAAAAATTGCTTTTAAAACTCTTGGTTGTAAAGTAAACCAATATGAGACAGAAATTATCCTTAATTTATTTCAAGATGAAGGTTTTCAAATAGTAGATTTTAACCAAAAAGCTGATGTATATGTAATAAATACTTGTACTGTTACGAAAGAAGCTGATCGAAAATCTAAACAGATGATCAGAAAAGCTATTGGTCAAAATAAAAAATCAAAAATAATTGTAACCGGTTGTTTTGCTCAATCTAATTATCAAGATCTAAAAAAGATAGAAGGAATAAATTTAATAGCGGGTAATAGTGAAAAAAATATTATTTTACAGCAATTTAAAGAATCAGATTTTCATAATACGGTTGTTAAGATAACACCTGCAAAATTTTTTAAAAAATATGATAATGTTATTAAAAATAAATCGATTTTACACACTCGAGCTTGGCTTAAAATACAAGATGGATGTAACAGTTTCTGTACTTACTGTAAAATTCCCTATGTAAGAGGTCCTGCTCGCAGTAGATTAATTGATGATATATTACAAGAAGTTTCTAATTTAGAAAATTCGGGAGTCAAAGAAGTAGTTCTTTTGGGGATTAATTTAGGAACCTATGGGGAAGATTTACCTCCTGGCCAAGCAAATTTATCAAAATTAATTTCTCTAATCAATAACTTTAAAGGGATAAAAAGAATTCGTTTAAGTTCGATTGAGTTAGTTAATATTAATAATGAATTATTAAATACTTTTGGAGAATGTTCCAAGTTATGTCATCACTTACATATTCCCTTACAAAGTGGCGATGACAAAATTCTTAAACTTATGAATCGACCTTACAATACTTCCATCTTTTACAAAAGGATATTCCAATTAAAGAAAAAGATACCCAATATTGCAATAACTAGTGATATTATGGTAGGTTTTCCTGGTGAAGACAACGAAAGTTTTAATAATACATATAAGTTTATTACAAAAATGTGCTTTTCAAAAATACATATTTTTAAATATTCTAATCGTGAAAAATGTTTGGCAATTTTAATGCCTAATGAAGTTGATAATGAAATAAAAAAAGAAAGAAGCAAAAAATTAATAAATCTAGCTAGCGAATTATCTTATAATTTTCGTAATAAATATCTCGGTTTGGAGGTTGATGCTTTAATTGAAGATGAAATAAAAGATAAAGAAGGAAGAGTATATTCTCGTGGCATTACAGATAATTATATTAAAGTGATAATTCCTGATTTAATCGGAAAAAGAGGTGAAATAGTTAAAGTTCAATTAAATAAAATCTATTCTGAGTATATCATTTCGTCAGTTTAAATTAGTCGTTAGTGAATAGTGAATAGTTAGTCGTTAGTTCAAAATTCAAAACTCTTTCCTATAAAGTAGTAATTTTAATGTATACGAGATACGAATTTATTCTGGCTCCTGACTTCTGAATTCTTTTTTTACTATATACTCGATACTATATACTGTTTTTACTATATACTTGATACTGATTTTTATATTGCTAATAAAATATTTTTATGTTATAATTTTATTGTTAAGTAAAGACGTTCTCTTTAAAAGAGTGGTTATTCGAAGCCACTCTTTTGTTATATAATAAACGTTACATTGTTAAGGCATTTTCAGTTGGAAAGAGGGGGTGAAATATATTTTATGAACAAAAATTTAATCAAAGTATTAGATGAAATAGAGAAAGAAAAAGGAATATCCAAAGATATATTAATAGAAGCAATTGAATCTGCTTTAACTTCAGCATATAAAAAAAATTATGAGACCAATATGAATAATGTGGAAATAAATATGTGCAAAGATACTGGAGAGATTAAAACATTTACTAAAAAAATTATTGTAAAAAAAGCTTTAAAATCCCTAAGTGAAATTTCAATAGAAGAGTTACAAACATCAGATAAAGATAAGTTTAAAATTGGAGATACCATCTTAATTGAAACTACAACTAAAGAATTTGGAAGAATTGCTGCTCAAACTGCAAAACAAGTAATAGTTCAAAAGATTAGAGAAGCTGAGAGAAATGTAATTTATGAAAAATATATTGATAAAGAGAGAGATATTGTTACGGGAGTGGTACAAAGAATAGAACATAGTAATGTTATTATAGATTTAGGAAGAACAGAAGCTTTGCTTCTGCCTAATGAACAAATAAAGAATGAAGAATATTATAAAGGAAAAAGAATAAAAATATATATAATTGAAGTAAGAAAAACCTCTAAAGGTCCTAAAATATTTGCTTCTAGAACTCACCCCGAACTATTAAAGCGTTTATTCGAATTAGAAATTCCAGAAATTCATGAAGGGTTAGTTGAAATAAAACATATTACTCGTGAAGCAGGTAAAAGATCAAAAGTTGCAGTTTATTCTAAAAATGAAAGGATTGACCCTATTGGAGCATGTATTGGTGATAGAGGTTCGAGAATAAAATCAATCATGCTTGAATTAAAAGATGAAAAAATTGACATTATCAGATGGAGTGATGATGAAAAAACATTTATTGCTAATTCATTAAGTCCAGCTAAGGTTATCTTGGTAAATCTTTTTAAAAATGAAAAAACTGCAATAGTAATCGTATCAGACCAACAACTTTCTTTAGCGATTGGAAAAGAAGGACAAAATGCTAGACTGGCTGCAAAATTAACCGGTTGGAAAGTTGATATAAAAAGCGAATCAGAATATAAAAAAAATAATACAAATTCTGACTGTAATTTACAAAAGGATGCGGAAAAATAATATATACTGTAAAAAAGGTATTTATAGATGGTAAATAATATAAAGATACCCGTAAGAACTTGTATTGGTTGTAAAAATAAAAAACCAAAGAAAGAAATGATTAGAATAATTAGAACGCCTCAAGGAAACATTGAAGTTGATGAAACAGGTAAGAAATCTGGAAGAGGAACATATCTTTGTTATAATATTGAATGTTTAAATATTGCTATAAGAAAAAAAATATTAAATAAATCATTAAAACAAGATATTCCATTACCGATACTTGATGAATTAAGAAGACTATTTAAAAAATACACTTAAAAATTTTAAATAAAGAAACATCTTTTTAATAATTATTTATAAATTACAAGATAAGGCTGATACTTAAAATACATTATAAATAATAATTGTATTTGGATATATCAAAAGTATATGTATGTCATAGTGGAGGTGATAGTTGTGAAAATGAGAGTTTATGAACTAGCCGAAGATTTAAAAATACCAACTAAAGAACTAATATGGTTTTTAAATAAAGAAGGAATTAAGGTTAAAAATCATATGAGTACTTTAGATAAGGATACCATAGAGTTAATAAAAGAAGTGATTACTATGGATAAGAAAAAAAGGGGGACAGAAAATAAAACACTACTCAAGGTTTTAGAAATTAATAAATTGCCAAATTTAAAAGAACTTTCTTCGCAACTTCAAATTTCATTATCAGAAATTTTGCAAAAGATTATGCAGATTGGAACAATAAGTTCAATTGATAAAGAAATTCCGGTAAATATTTTACAACACCTGGTTAAGGAATACGGATATAAAATAAAATTTTCGGCTAAAATAAAAAATAGTATTAATTTTAAAAAAAAGGATAAGATTATAAAATCAATTTCCAAACCTCCAATTATTACTATAATTGGACATGTCGATCATGGTAAAACTACCCTTCTTGACTCAATACGAAAGACTAATATTACTAAAGAAGAGGTAGGGGGAATTACTCAACGGATCGGTGCATACCAAATCAAAATAGATAATAAAAAAATTGTTTTCATTGATACACCTGGTCATGAAGCATTTACTACAATGAGAGCAAGAGGTGTAAAAGCAACAGATATTGCAGTTTTAGTCGTTGCTGCAGATGATGGGGTAATGCCTCAAACTATTGAAGCAATTAATCATGCAAAAGCTGCGAATGTCCCCATTATTGTAGCAATTAACAAAATAGACAAATCTAATGCTAATATTGAAAAAGTAAAGAAAGATCTTTCAAAATATGATTTAGTTTCAGAAGAATGGGGCGGAGAAACCTTGATGGTAGAAATATCTGCCCTTCAAAACAAGGGAATTAAAAAATTATTAGAAGCAATTTCTTTACAAGCGGAAATGTTAGAATTAAAGGCAAACCCTAATACCCCCGCGAAAGGTCTTATACTAGAAACAAAATTAGATAAAAAAAGAGGAATTATCGGTTCGGTATTAGTTCAAGATGGATCATTAAAAGTTGGTAATTATTTTATTACCGGATTATCGTACGGTAAAATTAGAAGCCTTACTAACGATAAAGGAAAAAATATTAAAGAAGCAGGACCTTCAAGTCCAGTTGAAGTTGTAGGTTTTTATAAAATGCCTCAAGCAGGTGATTACTTTCAAGTAGTACCTGATGATAAATTAGCTAAAATCATAATCAATGAAAGAGAGGATGAGGAGAGAAATAAAATTATAGAAAAATCATCAAAAGTCTCTTTAGATAATTTATTTTTAGAGATAAAAGAAGGTAATCTAGATAAGTTAAAGCTTATTTTAAAGACAGACTTTCAAGGTTCATTGGATGCTTTACAAGAAGCTATAAAAAAATTAAAAATTGAAAACGAAACGGTAAAAATTGATATAATTCATGCGGGTGTCGGAAATATTACTGAAACGGATGTTATGTTAGCTTCTGCTTCTGATGCAATAATAATTGGCTTTAATATTCGGCCTGATTTAAATATTCAAAAAATTGCTAAATCTGAAAAAGTAGATATTAGATTATATAAAATTATATATGATTTAATAGATGAAATTATAGCTGCCCTAAAAGGTTATTTAAAACCGAAAATTGAAGAGTATATTTGTGGACAGGCTGAAATTAGAGAAATATTTAAAATACCCAAAATTGGTACTATTGCAGGAAGTTATGTATTAAACGGAAAAATCTCCAAAAATGATAACATAAGAGTAATAAGAGACGGAAAATTAATATATGAAGGTAAATCTGCTTCCTTAAAAAGATTCAAAGAAGATGTAAAAGAAGTTAACGCTGGTTTTGAATGTGGAATTGGTATAGAAAAATTTAATGATATTAAATTAAAAGATATACTTGAATTTTATACTTTTAGAGAAATTAATGATAAGAAATAATTAGTCGTTCAGGAACCAAATTCGTATCTCGTATCTCGTGAATCGTATCTCGTTAAGAATTAGTTAATTGGTTAGAAGAATTAGCGTGAAGCGTTTAGCGTATAAAATTAGTTGGTTAGTTAGTCACCTGGCTAAATGGTTAAATAGTGAACTAGTGTAATTGTTAAATTGGTAAATTGGGTAATTGGTAGATTGGAGAATTGGTAATATGTCATCATCAAAAAGAAGTGAAAAGTTAGAGAAATCTCTTAAAAGAGAAATTAATAAAGTAATTTATCGAAAAATAAATGATCCGAGGATAAAATTTATTACTATAACTAAAATACAAGTATCCT
>Ga0136653_10002204_pt1 | contig 10642 bp, 10 predicted proteins | sample LakKivw275mmetaG_FD_94866 | JGI IMG/M metagenome (GOLD analysis project Ga0136653, IMG submission 94866) | Anoxic lake water microbial communities from Lake Kivu, Rwanda to study Microbial Dark Matter (Phase II) - Lake Kivu water 275m metaG... | ecosystem: Environmental > Aquatic > Freshwater >... | reverse complement strand
ATCATGAACCTGATGCTCGATACCGTCGAGGATTGTTATTACCACATCAATGAATCCCGTCATGTGTATTTCAATGCCCTCGATGACGGGTTCATCCGGGACCTGGCAGAGGATACGAACTGGAACTTCGCCCAGCTGGAAACCCATGACTCCCGGTTCGATCAGGACTGCGATCCGACCGTGCCCCTGGAAGTGGCGCCGGACTGGGGATCCACGATCAGCCTGTTTACCATCGGCCAGGAAGGATCCTATGACTTCGCCGCCAAGGTACCCTCGAGGGTGGATAACTTCATCAATGAGTTCTATGTCAAGCCCGATCAGACTAGCGATGTTATGATAAACTCACTGGTGGATCAGTTTACGGAATACTACCGGCACCATCAGAACAAACTCATCATCTTTTACCGGGACCGCTACGGCGATACCCGGAACCCCAACGTCAACCGGTCCAGCTCCTACAATGATCAGGCAATCGCCCGGTTCGAGCGGGCAGGGTGGAGTGTGATCCAGGAGGTCCATAAAGGACAGGAACCCCCGCAGCATGATAAGTACCTCCTTTGGGGGAACATCCTGAAAGGAAGTGATCCTGCCTTCCCGGCCGTCCGGTTCAACGGCAACAAATGCAAGTACACGCTCATTTCCATGAACAACACCCAGGTCATCCAGAAAGAAGGCAAGTTCACCAAAAACAAGGCGTCCGAACGGTCGAGGACCATCCTGCCGGAAGAGGCGACGCATTTCTCGGATGCCGTGGATAAAAGGATCTGGACCAAATACGGACATCTTCTTTCAGCGAGCCACACCTTCGTGCCGGCTCGCACTTAAGGACTCCCCGCTAATCGCTATTATGGTATGAATTCAGGACTGAGCGAGCTCCCCCTGAATCCATGGCACAGGACTCATATTTCCGCATGAAAACGACTTTCTGGGAGCCTGACGCCATAGGGCGGGGTCGGCATGACAGTTGTCAAAACGGGGTACCGTTTTATCATTTTCGTGTAAAACAATAAGAATATCAGGTTTTTAACTCTGATAATGTTTTACACGAAAGGGCGGGCTACTTTTTCTTTGTGCGTTAAAGAAAAAGTAGGCAAAAAGAAATCCGATCTTCGCCAGATGGGCGTCTTTTCAGACGGGTGGAGCATTTTCGTGGCGTCACGAAAATGCTACTCAACGGTAGACAAGCCGTTTTTATTAGCGATATTTACCAGGTAAATTGATCAAGATACTTAAGTTGATTACCAGGTACCGAAATGAAAAAGGAGACGAGACTTAGCATTCAATGGTTTTACGACCTTCTTGAGCGAGGTGAGTGCGATGTCGTGGATTTTAAAGAGCAATTGGAAGATAAGCTGTCGTTTGGTAAGTCTATTAAAAACTTTGCTCCCAACTATGAAGAATTGGCCCGTGATGTGGTTGCCTTTGCCAATCTGAAGGGTGGGTTCATCTTTGTGGGAATTGTAGATTCCACGAAAGAAATTAATGCGGAATTTCAAATTCAGGATAAGAAGATCTTCAGCCTGGTCAAACAGGTACAAGATCGGACTGATCCGTCAATCACCCTTAAACCGCATAAACTCTCAATTAATCAGATCACCTTACTGGTTCTCGAAATCCCATTCTCCAATCAATTGCATCGGACTTCAAAAGGCGAATATCTTATCAGGTGTAACGATGGAAACCGGAGCATCGAACCGCATGAAATAAGTACCATTCTGGCTGAAAAAGGATTGATCATTTATGATTTAAAAATTTGGAAGCTTGATTTTAAGTCGGTTGAAACCGACAGTCATGGTAACCCGATCGAAGGATGGCAGGATATTCAAAAGACCCGTGATTTATTTCAGAGGATTAAGCAACAGAAGTCTCAGAGCCCTTACCTGAAGAGCTCAATCGGCGAGTTTACGGAAACCTTAGGACTGGTTAAGGAAGATAATGAAAGGTTATGGCCGACTACCACAGGGATTCTGTTTATTGGTAATTCAAAAGCTCTTCGTGAATTGCCTTATAATCAGATAAAATACATCCGGTATTACGAAGACGGCAGCTATGTTCCCTTTGAGTACAGTGGCAATCTTATTCAGATGGCTGATGACTGTTTCAATCAGTTACAATCAGAAATCAAACTCAAGGAGTTTCATTTTGGACTGTTTCGCGAGTATATTGAAGATTATCCGGAAGTTGTTTTGAGGGAACTGCTTATAAATGCGATTGCTCACCGGGACTATAGCCGCCAGCAGATAATCGAAATACGCAAATATCCAACTTATATCGAATTTGAGAGCCCGGGACATTTTCCACAAGGGATTGACGAAATCAATTATCTACGTAAAACCAATCCCCGTAACCCGAGTATCATGGATATTTTGCGTGAAATCACGTATGCCGAAAAAGCAGGTAGTGGGTTCGACAAAATTTTTACGGCACTCCTCTCCAAAGGAAAACAGCTTCCTACACCTATTCAAAACGAACATTCTATTGTTTTCAGGGTAGACGCTGAGATCTATGCTGAAACCTTGGCAATGCTCAGCATGCTTTACAAGCAAATTACCAAGACCGATATAGACCTTGAAAAACTATTGGTCCTGAACAGTATATATACCGGCCAAAGAATCACCTTCCAGCAATTGGAGCAGTCTCCATTTATCAATAAGTACCAGCTTCGCAGGATACTCAGTGAATTGCAGGAACTGGAATTTGTGGAAACAACCGGCAGAACTTCAGGTTTAAGGTATATTATCCATAAGAGCAAGCTCGAAACTACTGATGATAAGATAAGCTACTCAAAGCAAAGGAAACAAGAAAGGGCCCGCCAGATTGAAGCAATTCTGCGTTATCTAGACAGTGTTGAAGAAATTGATAATGAGGCTGCCCGAAAGCTGCTTGTATTGCCTGAAAGAAGTGTGACCTATGTCTCCAGGCTTTTTGCGGAGATGATTGACAAAGGATTGATCGAGATTGCGCTCGAAGCCAGGCATAACCAAAGAATCTACAAAAGGAAGCCTTAATTGCAAAGAATAAAGTATTGAATACTAATATCTTGAGCTTTTCTTCTTTGCAGTTTTCTTTGCAATAATCTCTACTTATTGTTTTGAGAAGCCGTGAAGTCAGTTGAGTTTTAAGCTTTGCGAACCAGCTTCTTTGCACATTTCTTTGCAGTTGTAGAAATCAAAATCAATTTCATGCAAACAACAAGTAGCAGATTTTTAACAGCTTAAGATTATTGCTGCTACGAATTTCTTTGCAGATATACCCGATTACAGAACTTGGTTATTTCAGAATGCGAACTTGTTGGTCACTGGCTGTAAAATTGTGCAGAGCTGTTGGAATCCCTATATGCTGGTAATCACTATCTTTAACATCTTGGAGCATTCGCCGATTTAAATATCACATGAGTTATGCCATTAAGCTGGAACGAAATAAAGGAACGAGCACTTAGGTTCTCGAAAGAATTTGAAAACGCCTGCAATGAAGAGGCAGAAGCGCAGCAGTTTCTAATTCAATTCTTTGATGTTTTTGGGATCAGTAACCGGCAGGTATCCCTGTTTGAGTACAAAGTCAAGAAGCTGGATGAAAGCGGCGGTTATATTGATCTTTTCTGGAAAGGCATGATCGTCATTGAAATGAAAAGCCGCGGTAAAAGCCTGGATAAGGCCTATGAACAGGCAAAAGATTACATCCATGGATTGAAATCTCACGAGATCCCGAAGTACATTCTGGTTTCGGATTTTGAGAATTTCCGACTGTTAGATCTCGAAGATCAATCCTGGAAAGAATTCAAGCTCAAGGATTTGGTCAACAATGTCCAGTACTTTGATGCTATGGCCGGCTACCAGAAACATACCTACAAAGAAGAAGATCCAGTAAACATAAGAGCCGCTGAACTCATGGGCAGGCTACATGATAAGCTGAAGGATGTTGGCTATGAAGGTCATCCGCTAGAACTCTATTTGGTTAGATTGTTGTTTTGCCTTTTTGCCGATGATACCGGAATTTTTGATAAAGATATTTTCCATGACTATATTCTTGACCGTACAGTCGAAGATGGCTCGGACCTGGCCATGCACCTCGAAAAGCTGTTCTATGTTCTGAATACACCGCTTGATCACCGGTTAAAAAACCTTGATGAAAATGAGAATGCCTTCCCGTATGTGAATGGTAAATTGTTCGAAGAAGCTCTTCCGCCGGCATCATTCGACAAGGGAATGCGGCATATTCTCCTGGAGTGTTGCTACCTGGATTGGAGCCGCATATCACCGGCAATTTTCGGATCCATGTTTCAAAGTGTTATGAATCCGGAAGAGAGGCGGAATCTGGGTGCACATTATACCTCGGAGAAAAATATTCTGAAGCTAATCAAACCTCTTTTTCTCGATGAACTCTGGAAGGAATTCGAAACGGTGAAATCTAATACGAATAAACTGAAAGGTTTTCATCGCAAGCTTGCCTCCCTCCGATTCCTTGATCCAGCATGTGGATGTGGTAACTTTCTGGTGATAACCTACCGGGAATTACGGTTGATAGAACTCGCCATTTTAAGGGAACTGCATGGAACCCAAAAGACAACTAACATTGTCAACCTGGTAGCTTGCGATGTTGATCGATTCTATGGTATTGAATACGAAGAATTCCCGGCACAGATAGCCCAGGTTGCGCTATGGCTCATGGACCACCAGATGAATTCTGTGGTTTCCTCTGAATTTGGTCAATATTTTCTAAGACTTCCCTTGATAAGGTCAGCCAAGATTATTCACGGTAATGCATTGACAACAGATTGGGATACCATCATAGAGCCATTGCCATGGGAAAACCAATCCGAACCAAAAAAGTTTGATTATTTACTGGGTAATCCACCTTTTGTCGACAAGCATCTACAAAATGCTGAGCAAAAAGGGGATATGGAGACCATTTTTCTGAATGTTAAAGGGGCAGGAGTACTGGATTATGTAACGGCATGGTATATCAAGGCGGCACAATACCTTGATAAAACCAATTCCACGGTTATCAATATCAGGGATAAAACCTGTGTCGCATTTGTCTCCACGAATTCTATCTCTCAGGGAGAGCAAGTCGGAATATTGTGGAATGAGCTTTATAAACGATTCGGAATAAAAATTCATTTCGCACATCGCACTTTTAAGTGGGGCAACGAAGCTCGAGGGAATGCTGCAGTCCATGTAGTAATAATAGGGTTCTCAAATTTTGATGTTCAGGAAAAGTACATATTTGATTATCATGACATTACCGGGGAACCTCATCGAATCAAAGTGCGAAATATTAATCCATATTTAGTGGAATCAAGTGACTTGGTTATTTTGAAACGGAGTAAGGCAATCTGCGATGTTCCAGATGTTTCATTTGGTAGTATGCCAAATGATGGAGGGCACTTATTGTTAACTGACGAGGATAAGCGAGTTCTATTACAGAAAGAGCCGAACGCTAACAAGTTCATTAAAAAACTACTAAGTTCTAAAGAATATTTAAATGGAGTAAATCGATGGTGTTTGTGGCTAACCGAGATTCAACCTGCTGAGTTGAAACAACTTCAAGAGGTATCCAAGAGGGTGCAGCTGGTAAAGGACCTTCGGGGAAGAAGCAAAAGGGAGGAAACTAAGAAACTTGCTGCATTTCCCACTCTATTTGGTGAAAACCGACAGCCATCCACCGACTACATTTTAATTCCTCGCCATTCTACTGAAAGCAGAAAATATATTCCTCTCGGTTTTTTTGATAAGGATTATATTGCGAACGATAGTTGTCTATTTGTAGCAAATGCATCCCTATTTCATTTCGGAGTATTAATGTCTGACATGCATATGGCTTGGGTTAAAACTGTTTGTGGTAGGATAAAGAGCGACTTTAGATATTCCAATGAAATAGTCTATAATAATTTCCCATGGCCAAAAAGTGTGACTGATCGTCAAAAGGAAAAGGTTGAAGCAGCTGCCCAAAAGGTGCTTGATGTTCGCCTGGAATTTCCCGAGAGCAGTTTGGCGGATCTTTATGATCCAATAACCATGCCTCCGTCCTTAGTCAGAGCCCATCAGGTGCTTGATAAGGCGGTAGATTCTTGTTACAGATCCCAACCGTTCAGTACTGAAACAAAAAGGATTGAGTTCCTTTTTGATCTCTACGAAAAATATACAGCTGATCTTTTTACTGGGAAAAAAGCCCTGAAAAAAACCCGGAAAACAAGTTGATCTTATTTTAAGAATAGATTTTGTTATCATCCTGGTCGAGACGAACCATCTCTAAAAACTCTATTTTGACTGAGTTGCCTTATTTTTCAATTATTATTTGTATCATTGCAGTCAGGTTTGTCCTGACATTGTTGATATGGTTAATAAGTATATATCCGTTCAGTCTCACGACCTCCTGAACCACTTTATTCGGTTGGGCAAGGATTGCTTTGATTATACCAAGGCACTTTTGGCATTGCCAGATTCAAACCGAAATGCTGTTAAGGCTTTGCTTAGCGATATGGTTAGGCGTGGTCTGTTGCTGCGCCTTAATCGGGGGCTCTATTATGTAATACCCTATGAAAAGGATGCTGAGTCTTTTATGCCTGATTGGCACTTGGTAGCCGGACACCTGGTTCGGGGAGCCAGGCATTATATCGGTTATTACTCGGCCCTGCAGATCCACAACCTGGTTGTTCAGCCATCCCTTAAGGAGCAAATCGTTGTATCACACCAGGTACGTCCTTCAACCCTCACCATCAAGGGTGTTGATTTCCAGTTTATTTATCATAACGAGAACCATTTCTTTGGGTTCGAGGAAACCTGGGTCGATTCATTCCATCAGGTTTTTTGTTCAGACCTGGAGAAAACACTGATAGACTGCCTGTTTCGGCCGGATTATGCCGGAGGGATTGTGGAAATTGCCCGGGCAATGAACCAATCCAAAGGGGTGATCAAGTTTGACAAACTGCTGGATTACGCCCAGCGTTTCAATTCACAAGCCGTGATTAAGAGATTAGGGTTCCTGCTGGAGGCATTGAATATTGAAACGGAGATTATCGAACGGCTCGCCCAGATCAGGACTGCCTCTTATGTCCTGATGGATACGGAATTGCCAAAAACCGGAAAGTTGATCAGCCGGTGGAGCATCCAACAAAACCTTGATACCGAAACCATTACATCCGGGATTTTTACATGATAAAACCCAGTGAATTCCATCGGAAACTTACTGAGCGTTTGCTGCAATACAGAGGACGCTGGAGCGGATCTCTTAAAGATCAGATCCGGGATCTCCCTGATTTTGAACGGGTGGAACGGGAGGTACTGCGAAGTCTTAAGACTTTTAACCCGTGGTATTACAGACGGATTCAGTCGGTCTCGGAAAGAATATGTATTTTTGCATCAACATGCTTACCCCGCTTCCCGTAAGAACAGCGCGCTCAGGGTAAGCTTTTTTTTTGCCTGCCCACCTCTGTCTTTACCTCAAATTCTCTCACAAAGTTATTGATCGCATCCCTGGAACGGTCAAGGGATTTCGGCCTGACTTATGGATTCCGGAACGCCTGATCCGGCCTCCATCACTTCGTGCTCGGTCAGTTTGCGAGTACACTAACGGACATTCGCCCTGGACCTCATTCAGGGCTGCTCAAGCCTGCTGGTTCATTAATTAACCGGCGTGCCTGATGCCCTTATAAAACCACAAGGCAGTGGTAATTTCCAATGATCCATGATCTTTTCAATTCCAATCTGGCTGAGATCACCGTCAATTACTCAACCAAAGTCAAATCAGCCGACCGCCCGAAGGTTCGCTGCTCACAGGATGCCGAGCGACTGCTCAGGCAGGTGTTTCCTAGCTTTGAGCACGTTGAGTACTTCTACATCATCTGCCTGAACCGCGCGAACCAGGTCCTGGGTTTTCATCAGGTCTCCAAGGGCGGTCTCAGCGGGACTGTTACTGATGTCCGGGTAATCTACCAGGTTGCGATTAAATCCAACACTTCCGGAATTATCCTGGCACACAACCATCCGTCCGGCAACCTGCAGCCCTCCGAGGCTGACCTGAAGATTACCAAGAAGATCAAGGAGGCCGGCACTTTCCTGGATATCTCGGTTCTGGATCACCTGATCCTTTCTGAGGATGGATATATGTCCATGGCAGATGACAACCTGATGCCATAGGGCAGGGGAGCCGGGAGGCTCCCTTTTTTTGGTCGTTTCCCAACTAAACCCTGTTCCGGAGCAGTTCTTAACGATCCTTGTAGAGGTTGCGATTCGGGGCTTTGTTTCCTTTTCCTGTGGCCAGCTGGTTTATTCCGGTGCAAATGGTATCGGTGGCTTCACGGCAGGTCGCTTTATTGCAGTTGTGGGTGTTCTGGTAGCCCTTGTCACCTCACCGAAATTCTTAGTCAGGGTTCCGATACCAAACGGCAATGTGATGGAACGTTTTGGTTACCTGGATCGGTCCTGCATCTCGTTCCCCTTGGCCAACTGCGACATTCCCGGATACAAAAGCGTTCATGACAGGTCGGTTTTTTAAAAGAAAATTATCCGCGAAGATAGCTCAACTCCAGGGCTCACAAGGATTTTCCCGGCATATCCTCATCCCCATGGTTTTCCGGTATTCCAGTTCCTCCTTGCTGATTCCTTCCGTACTACGCTTGGGGGGAGTCGTATAATTTTTAATTAAAAAACGTCATGAAAACTTTTGAGAAAATCTACGTCGGTAAAGGAAAACAAGTGAAAGACCTCGAGATCGTTAAGGTAACCTGCAAACTGGAAGACCTCCAGGGGATCGCCTACGAAATGGACGGAACCCGGTACGTGACCTTCGAAATTGCTAAGATGAAAGGGGCTGATCCTTTCGGGAGAACCCACTCCGCCTACTACAACAAAATGCATGTGACCCCGGATGCCGGGGAAGCCACCGAAAAGAAAACCCAGAAGCCGGCCGGCCGGAAAGAGAAAAAAGCCGCTGCCGCTCCGATCCCGTTCTAAGGATCCCGATTCAGGAAGAGAGCCCCGGAAACGGGGCTTTTTTTATGGTCAGCTGTTTTGGGAAATCTGATCGACTTAGTATCAAAGGGGTCATTAATGCCAGCACGAAGGTATTCGCAGCTTCGGAATGGTCAAGGGATTGCGGGCTGTTGGATATTAGGACAGGGTAGCCCTCCATCATTTCATGCTCGGTCAGTTTGCCGCCCGGCAAACGGACATTCGCCCTTGACCGAATCCGAATCTTGCTCAGGGTGATGCGCATCATTAATCAGGCGTGCCTGCTGCCTCAACAAATCCCAAAGGCATGGGTGTTTCCAATGATGCAATTCACTGACGCGGATCCGGACTTCTGGATCCAGTTGAAGGGCCAGAATGCAGGACGGCCCCTGCGAGAGAAGGTCCCCAACTCCATCGGGATTAAAACAGATCCGGACCTATTGGTGCCGGATTTTTTGTTTTACACGCTGGAGTACCTGTTTCAATCCGGTGCTTTCCTCCCGGTGCTCCGGGGATCGGTGGTGCCGTTCCTGACGCGCCGGGTGATTCTGGAAGTCCTTTCTTCTCACTGGCGTGCCCAAGCCAACCGGAAATCCGTCGGGCAGCGGTGCGCCGTATGAAACAGCAGGTCTATTTCTGCACCAGCCAGCATTTCCATCCGCTCCGGGATCCGGCAAAGCCGCTCTGCCTGGTTTGGGTGGCCATTGAAGGCCAGTACGACAAGGTTCGATCCAAAGTGTACCGGTCCTACGATTTCCTCCAGATGATGAACCTGGCCCGGAAGATTGCCACCGAGCGAAACCTCAAGCTGGCGGTCCTCTCGACCGATATCACGCCGGAACTCATTTACCGGCTCAATGGAACAGTTGTATAAATCCATGGGTGTGCCAGTTACCCGCAATAAGTCCGAAGGGCATCGGCATTTTCACCTATGATTCAACTTAATCTTTCCTGGCTCTCCGGAATCTTCTCCTTCGGGGAGCTTAATCCGCAATTGGGCTATGTCTCGGTCGAGGATCCCGAATTCTTCACCCAAGGCGATGAAGCCTATCAGATTCTCGAGGATATCCGTTCGATCTGGATGGATCGGGATTGTTCAGTGGAGCAGGCGTTTCAGGCATGGATCTGTTTCAATCTGTAGGTTTTGGGAGGCTTCGGCCTCCCTTTTTTTGGTCATGTTCTTTCCCCAAGGGGCGGGATTACATTGGTTCGCTGCAGATGCCCCACTTTGTCAAACCCTTAAGGCGGTATCGATCTTTGCACTAGGCCTTTTGTGGACCGGTGAATCCAGTTAATTGTGCGGCTGGTCATTCCCGGTCAAGATTCGCGGTAAGGACGCCTTTACGTTTCATTTTGGCTTTGTGTTCAAATTATTCTGCAAAGATTCGTCGTCCCACCTTTGATAAAGCTTCGCCCTGCAAGGATTTTCCCGGCATATCCTCATTCCCGGTGGTTTTCCGGTATTCCAGTTCCTCTTTGCCAGGTCAGGTGGGCCGACTCGGTGAAAGGCAAAAAATTTTAACACACAAAGCCATGAAACTGCAAGACTCCTTCACCGCCATCGACTTCGAGAAAGCATAGAGGGTTTCGAGCTCGTCGGAGTAGGTAAGGCCGTCGTTGTGAAGACCGGCGATTTCAGAGGCCAGTTCTCTCATGTGGTTGGCGAAGTCTTTCTCGAAGTCGATGGCGGT
>Ga0136653_10002201_pt1 | contig 10650 bp, 6 predicted proteins | sample LakKivw275mmetaG_FD_94866 | JGI IMG/M metagenome (GOLD analysis project Ga0136653, IMG submission 94866) | Anoxic lake water microbial communities from Lake Kivu, Rwanda to study Microbial Dark Matter (Phase II) - Lake Kivu water 275m metaG... | ecosystem: Environmental > Aquatic > Freshwater >... | reverse complement strand
CTTCTAGAGTGACCTCCAGAGGGAGCTTGGGGTCCTGGAACTCGATCTCGGCGAAGGGAAACTCTCCTGTGAAGCGAGCAGCACGCATATGGGGCAGGCCGGAGCCGCTCTCGCGCGTCACCCCGAAGCCAAAGCCACGATAGCTGCCACCACCCTGGCCGCTGAAGGGAGGCGCGGTAGGGGATTGCAAGACGCGGGTCAGGGGGGCTTGTCCCTCCGCTCTGGCCCAGAGGATAAAGAAGCTATACGGTAAAGCAAAGCCCTTGTTCGGCCGGTTAAAGACTTCCCAATCTACCAGTTCGCCCCGGCCGGAAAGCGAAACGCAGCCTGTTCCTATCCCGCCCAGGGGGAAGGCGATCTCGCGCAGCCGCTCTCCCTCATAGATCGGCGGCTTGCCCACCGCATACAGCTCTTCCGCCCTAAAGACCTCCAATGCCTTGGACATCTCCTTCACTCCTTCGCAAGCTGCGCTGCCACGACTCAACGAGATCAACTGCTCACGGACATTATACACCAGGCCATCCGCGCATGTAAGCCGGATCAGGCAGGTCTCGCAGGCCTATCCGGCCTTGGTGTGCTATGAGTTGGAGGCATCTCAGGGTGGGTTAACCAGCACCAATTGGTAGGCCACCCGATCCAGGGTGGCCAATTGAGCGCCGTGCACCTCCGCCCCGATCACCAAGAGCCAGGCATCTCCCAGTTCCGTCGCCGGTATCCGGCCGCAGATCGAGTGCCCGGATGCTGTGGCTTGGGGTGAGCTCCCCGCGCCCTGGCCCCAACTCACCACATGGTGCTTGGGGCCCTCAACGCCGACTGTGGTGATGTGCAGGATGTAGGTAAGGGTCGGCTCCACCTTGCCCCGTGCCTGCGCGCAGACGGCCAATGAGCCATCGGGGTTCAGCCCGGCATAAAGCTCCACCAGATCGGCCGAGGCAACGCTGTCGGACACGGCTAGATCTCCCATTGGCTCTTGCTGCACGGGCTTGACGACGCTGCCGCTCAGGTTCATCCAGGTGGCTGGGTCATTCGAGGCGCTTGCCGCCAGCCGGGGAAGGGCAGGGGTCTCCAGGCGCGCGAAAAGCTCGTTCTGGCGCGCAAAACGCTCCAGTAAGCCCCGCAAGAGAGGGAGTTGGCTCTGGTAGGCCTGGATCGCCTCCCATTTGTGTTGGGTGTCCTCGTTGCTCATGCTCAGGCGCACCCAGTGGGGATTCACGGCCAATAAGGTGGCGGGGGGCATCAACACTTGTCCTGGCTGCAACCCCTTGGGAGAGGGGAAGTCGGGCCGGTGAACCAGGTAGGCATAGGCTTCGGGCTGGTAGCTGGGGTCCTCATGCTGCATCAGAGCCAATGCCAGCCGGACGAAGAGGCCCAGGCCCCAATGGTCGGGATGGACATCGCTGGGGTGGGGATAGATCACCAGGTCTGGCCGATAGGCCTTCAGGATCGCCTGGAGGTCCGCCAATAAGTCCTCACCGGCATAGACGGCCTGAGGGTTATACGTAAGCGGATAAGGGCTGTGCGTGGCCCCATTATAGGGCGAGCGATAGGGGGTGGACCTGCTCCAGTGATTCTGCCATAGGGCGGGCAGCCCCCGATCGGGGTAGCTGAGGAAGGTTACCTGTTCGGGGCCAACACCGAGCAGCTTCAGGGCGTTCAACGATTCCTGTTGGCGCAAGACGCCCATGCGAATGTAATCCCCATGCGTGGGGAAGGCATGGCGAAACTCTTCCATGGTGGCAAAGATAAAGCCGTCGCCATTAGTGGCGACGACCACGCGCACCTGCATTCCTGATCTAAGAGCTTGGGTAATCAGGCCGGCGGAGGACAGGGTCTCGTCATCGCAATGAGGAGCCAGGACGAGGATCCGCTGATGGCCGGCCAGGTTCAGCTCGTCCAGATCCGTCAAGGTCGCCGGCAGGGGCCTTTTGCCACGCACGCGCGTCAACAGAAAGAAAAGCAAAACGGCGAGCAACGCTCCGGTGAGTAGCCTGCGCCAGCGCTTGAGGTGGATCCTCAGGCGCGTGAGGCCACCAATCCGCGCAAAGGCCCTCATCAGGGCAATCATCTCAGAGCTCCTTCACTCAGAATCGTTTCGAGTATATGCCCGGCGGTACACATGTCAAGGATGGAGCGTTTGCCGGAAGTAGACTCAAGACCGCGCAACTCGCAAATGCTTCGCTGCTTTGACTTGACGGCGCTTTTCAAGTATCATGATGCCCAATTAGAATGGGGGAAAATTGGCCTTTTCTACCTGTGGATGTATTGAGTCCCAGGTTTTGTTCTTTGCCCCTTGTTGCAAGCGGTACAATGCCCTGGCCCGTAAGTACAGCGCCGCACTCGCGCCAACGACGCGCGGTCATGGATCTGTGTCCCGCAAGAGCAAGTAAAAGTCAAAAGGAGTACAGAAAAGATGGTCAAGCAGATCATGACGGCGGAAAAAGAGATCATCACGGCTGAGCCAGATCTTGTTTTTGATCCCAGTAAGGTTATCCTGAACCCCGATGACCCCTGGTTCATCGAATACCTGAAGCCCTATTACGTGGTCACTGCGGATGGCCAGTATCTTTTCGGCACCACGCAGGCGGGCCGTCGTCCTGACGTCGCTTACTACATGATCCCCAAGGGGTACAAGCTAGGGAAGCTGTTGCAGAGCGAGTTTCCCCGCGAGATCGGGCTGAAGCTCTTTGAGGTGATGAAGCGCTATCTGAAGACCGCACGGGTTATCGTTCAGGATGGCGTGCAGGGTGAGGCGGCCTACAAGACCAACCTGCGGGTGATCATCAGCATCGAGAATCCCCACAGTGCCTACATCGCCTGGATGGGCCTAAAGATGGTCTTCCCGCCGGAGCCTAGCGCGCAGCCTCAATGCTACAACTACACTATCCCCGAGCGCCTGCCGGAGGAGTACATCGCCGAAATCAAGAGTTTCTGGCCGGAGTTCAAACCCGATGAGCCTTTTACCGTCTACGACCTGACGGGGATGGATCGGGACGTGCGCCGCGTCTTGAACTACCACGTGGACTATTTCGGAGGGACGTACAAGAAGCCCAACCTCACCCTGGTCTGGAATCGTGGCGAGGGCGATGGCCTGATATCCTACCATGCCGGGGCGACCTCGGACCGCATCCTCAAGGGCCTTTCGGGCACAGGCAAGACCACCCTCAGCGTCGGGCCGCAGCTCGAGCAGGACGATGCCTGCCTGGGGCTGCCCATCTACAAGGAGGGCAAGGTCACCGCCGTCAAAATCATTGGCCTGGAGGCGGCTTCCTTTGCCAAGAGCGAGGGCCTGGTGCCTACCAGCCCCGAATGGCCCGGGCTGATGAAGTCCAAGCAGCTTGGCCCTGATGGCAGCCGCCCGGTCGTGCTGGTGATGAACGTGGATTGCGAGGGTGTGGACTACGCTATGGTGGAGGTCGCCGGCCGTAAAGCCAAGATTCCATGGCAAATCCCAGGGGAGAAGGTCGGCTCGCTCCGGTGCACGCGCTACACCAAGAGCGGCACCACCAATGGGCGCTTTATCTTCAAGTTCTCCGAGCTGAACCCCCACTGGAAGCCAGAGACGGAGAAATGGCTCAAGTCGGAGGGGCTATCTTTTCGCCGCTTTGACATCATGGAGCCGATCATCCGCGTCACCGACCCGGGGATGGCCTGCGCTCTCGACGCGGCCTGCGAATCCATCGTGACCTCGGCCGTCGCCGGCAAGCCTACCGGCCAGCGCGTGCGTTCCTATGCCGCCACGGACTTTATGTGCCGCGAGGAATCCTTGCAGACCATCCTCAAGCTGAAGGCCTATTCCGATCTTGGCCTGGGTTTGGATGGCAAGCTGGTCTTTTTCGTCATCAACTCCGGCTATGTCGGCGAATATGATCTGGAGGGGCGGCAAATCCTGCGCAAGGACGCCGATGGGAACCCCATCGTCAAGATTGATGAAGCCACCGGCCAGCCCGACCTGGACCAAAAGGGCAACGTGCGCTACGTGGGCCAGGGGGAAAAGATCACCGTGCAGGATTCCAAGCTCTTGTTGGATCTGGTAGAGCATCGCAAGATCAAGAGCTGGATCAAGAACCCCATCTTTGGCTATATGGTGCCCGATCCCAGAGAGCTGGAGAAGGTGCATGGCATGAAGGACTTTCGCCGGCGTTTTAACCTCTTGCGTTTCTACACCGCTGAGCAGATTACCGAGTATGCCCGGCGCGACATCCAGGATAACACCAAGTTCCTGCGCGAGCTCTTCGCTGGCCAGACGGGTGCAGAGCAGCTCCAAGAGGTGAGCGACGTCTGGGCCAAGTGCGTGATTCCCTCCCCGGAAGAGGTTCGGGCCTACTATATCAAGTACTACGGCCAGGTCTAGCCTGAAAATGGCACACCGCCGTCCCGGCGGCAGGAGCTAGAGATGGAAGAGGCCGGACAGGTTCAGGAAACCTGTCCGGTCTTGGTCTCCACAGCGAGCCGCGTTGATGCGAGATAAATCTGTCAAAGAAATATCATGGTTCTTGACGGAAAAGCCATATCTGGGACTTGAAATTGGCGTCAGAATATTGTATCATAGGCAAAAGTAGCATGGATCGCGCCTCCTCCCCCCTGGCGTGAACGTGCATCAGATGGACGGTGGTGTGCAGGGAGCATCGGCCTTGTGCTCGGCGCGTGCTTCCTAGGTGTGCATTCGGTGTTCTGTTTTCCGGCCTGGCCCGGGAGGAAGGTCTGCAAATGGGGGAAGTCGCCAACAAGGCAGATTCCGCACTTGCCCGTGATTTGGGCGCCGCTCCCGAAGTGTTACGCAGGTCAGATGCGCCAGCTCGCCTTCTGCTTGCGGATGATGATGCGGAGATTGCCATGCTGATGTACCGCATCCTGAGCCGACAGGGTTGGCAAGTGGTACGAGTTGGCGACGGCTTCCAAGCCGTGAGCGCCTGGCCAGCCGAAGGGATCCCCTTCGATCTGGTCATCCTCGACCTTTATATGCCCCGCAAAAACGGTTACCAGGCATACCAGGAGCTGCGCAAACTGCATCCGGAGGCGCGGTTTCTTTTCGTGAGTGGCTGGTTTACTGAGGATGCTTGCGCCAAGCGCGTAGTAGATGAGGGGCTGCCTTACCTGCTCAAGCCGTTCGATCCCCAAGACCTGATCAGCATGGTGCGCCTTCTTCTGAGAGTACGCCGGAACCCGGCTGAGACCTCGCCGACCTGAGCCAGAGCCTTCTCTCAGGTGATGAGGGAGAGCGAGCTTTCTCCTTGCCTATGCAGGGATGATGTCAACCAGCTTCGTCTGGGGATCAACCACTCGCTGTGTCTTGATGCCATCCAGTGCAATGACCCCCAACTCCGCCCGGAAGCAGCAGCGCGAGCCCGGCTCAAGATGCCCCACGTAGACCTTGTCCCTGGCTACATCGTGCACCACCACGTGGATGTGTGGCTCACCGCCGGCCACTGAGCCTTGGAGCGAGCCGACCTCGATCGGCCCCTCCAGGCCAAAATAGCGATCTACCGGTGGGAGGTCGGTGTTCGTGATGGTATGCAGCTTGCACACATCCAAGGAGCCAATGCCTGAGGTGATCAGCGCGGTCTCGATTCCCTCCCGCTCAAAGAAGGCGCGTAACTCCTCGATGATATAGTCGCCGCGGCGGAAGGTGACCATGAAAGTGCGCACGGGGCCTGGAGCTTGGTAGCTCAGCATATTTATCCCTCCTCGAGCAATGGGTGGTGTACGATTTCGAGGAACGATTCCTTCGCAGCCTAACGCACCTTGCGCAGTGCTCCTTTGGAGGCATCAACCTCCTTGACAAGCCCGCGCAGAAAGCGAATGGTGACGATCTCGCGCTGGCCCTCGATGCGCGAGGCAAGTACCAGCCCGCGCCCATAGGGGGATTGGTCCACCCAATCGCCCTTGGCAAACTTGGGCTCGGGCGCGGCCTGCTCGGCAGAAACGAGGCGGTCATAGACATCCTTGCGTCGTGTGCTCTCCAGCAGCTCCAGCAAGGCACGGGTTTTGCCCAGGGCTGACCTTTCCCCGGCTATTGGGAGCGCCTCATCGGCCAGTAACGTCCGCTGGCCATCCGCGTCATTGCCTGGGGACAGTGCTGCGATCTCGGCGCCAGCGTCTTCTCGGCCTGTCAGAACGCCCAAGATCGTCCGAGAGGCCGCCTTATTGAGTGACTCGTTCCGCAGGCGACAAGTGCTTGATTGGATGCATGAAGGGCACCCTGCTCTGCAGCCGCAGCGGGCCACAGTATCATAGGCTAGGCGCAGCAGCTCGCCAGCGCGGTGGTAGGCGACCTCTGCCAAGCCGATTCCCCCCTCGTAGGCATCGTAGATGAACACCGCCGGAGCAGAGAGGTCCGGGTGGCTGAGATGGTGAAACCCGTCCACGTCGCGCTGATCACACATGACCAGCAAGGGCATCATCCCTGTCATGAGGTGCTGTAGGGCGTGCAACCCTCCACCAAAGGGAGATTCCTGAACCGTCTCACCCTCATCCTCCTCTTTGCTCGTCCCGCTCGGCTCCAGGGGCGCGGCTGCCAAGACAAGCTCCTCCATGCCTGGGGGGATGGTAATCCACATGGCCGTTGTGCGCAGGCGGATGGTCAGGGGGTAATCCAGGTTCACTCGCTTGACCATCTCCTCACTCCCCAGCTTGAGTTCCTGATAACTGCGGATCGTCTCCTCAACCAAGACATCGCCCAGGGCCACGCCGAAAGGCACGGCACCCAGCTTCAGCCTGTGTGAGACGTAGACGTGCTCTACCCTGACGTTGAGCGTGCTACTGGCCCGGGTATAGTGAGGGGCGTGCTCCTCGCGCACGCGAACGATCTTGCGCTGCTGATCGAGATAGGTCACGCGGTAGTCGTCGCCGCCATGCTGATAGATCGCGCCAGGGTGCGCCTCGCGGAACACGTTAGGCGGCTCGATGGTGCCGACCTCATTGTGGTTCTCGTCGAGGATGTGGTACGTCTCCTGGCCCGCCGCCCGCAGGGAAGTGCGAAAGTGAATATCGCGGCCACTTGCGGGGAAGGCAAGCTCTTCGGAGCCGTCATCCTGCGCCCGAGACACGAGGAGTTTCGCTGCGCGGAGCTCGTCAACAAGGCCGCGCAACTCGGGAGGCATCTGGGTTATTTCGGAAGGGCTGAAGGGAAGCTCGCGTGCCGAACAGAGCAGATGCTTGAGGCGTATGGTCTGGTTGTCCAGGTCCACCACGGCAAGCTCGTGGGGCTGGGCAAAGAACTCTTGTGGGTGATTCACATAGTACTGGTCCAGGGGGTTCTGCGAGGCCACCAAAAGGATCAGCGCGTCGCGTCCTCTGCGTCCCGCCCTGCCAGCCTGCTGCCATGTGGACATAATCGTGCCGGGGTAGCCGGAGATGATCGCCGCATCCAGACCGCCGATGTCAATGCCCAGCTCCAAGGCGTTGGTAGTAATGATCCCCTTGATCTCCCCCGATTTCAGTTTGCCCTCGATGTCCTCCCGTTCCTCGGCCAGATACCCGGCCCGGTAGGAGCTGATGCGCTCGAGTAGGTTGCTTTCCCCGCGCTCCTCGGTGAGGCTGCGACTCAGGCGCAACATGCGCTCGGTCAGGCGTCGCGCGCGGGCAAAGAGGATCGTGTTGTAATTGGCGCGTACGCAATGCAAAAGGAGATCTACCGACTCCTCAGCATAAGAGCGGCGCAAGTTCGAATCATCGTGACTCTCGGGCGGGGGATTCCACAGGGCAAAGTACTTGCGCCCCCGCCCGGCACCATCCTGGTCCACCACAGAGAACTGCTTGCCCGTCAACCTCTCTGCCAATTCCTGGGGGTTGGCGATGGTCGCCGAACAGCAGATGAACTGCGGCGTTGAGCCATAGTGGGCGGCGACGCGCAACATACGGCGGAAGAGGTGCGCCATATTCGAGCCAAATACACCCCGGTAAGTGTGAATCTCATCTACCACGATGAAGCGCAGGTTGCGCCACAGCTCTTCCCAATTCTGATGCCAGAGCAAGAAACTGAAGTGGAGCATCTCCGGGTTTGTCAGCCAAATATGCGGGCTGCGTGCACGGGCTTCTTTGCGTTTGTCGCCGGTGAGGGCGCCGGTATATCGGGAGATGCCGACCGCCTCCTTGCCCAGGGCCAGGTTGATCCTGAAGAGGCCTTTGAGCTGGTCGTTGACCAGGGCATTAATGGGGTAGATGTAGATCGCTCGTGTGGTGCGGTCGCCGAGGATTCTCTCGATGACGGGCAAATTGTAACAGAGGGTCTTGCCGCTCGAGGTCGCAGTGACTACAACGACGTCCTCGCCGTTGCGTGCTCGCTGGAGCGACTCAACCTGATGAGTATACAGGTGCGAGATGCCCATGTAGTCGAGGGCGTGTTGCAGAGAGTCCGGAAGCGGAGGCTCCGGGTCAGCAAGCTGTGCCTCGCGGCGGTCCAACACCTTGACGTAAATGACCTGCTTTCCCTCCGAGGTGTTCATCGCCTGGGAAATGGAGGCGAGCAAGTCCTCGACCGACATGCCTATCCCCCCGGTCTCCTCAGTGAGATCATCCGGCAAAAGGGATGGCCGCCCTTCGGCGGAGCCTGACCCTGCGTCTAGTTCACGCTCCTCGCGCTGCATAGCTGACCTTGTCCAAACCTCAGGCTAGATACTATATATGGGGCCTGGCTCACCTAGTGCTTGAGCGTTCGAAAGTGGGCCACCGTCTTTTTCAATCCCTCATGGAGCGGGACTTGCGCACGCCAGCCCAAGCCTGCTTCGGCTTTCTCATAGGAAAGGTAGGTGCGGAACACCTCACCCAGCTTGGCGGGGCCGTGGACCTCCTCGCACGTGGAGCCAGTGATCTCCTTGAGCTGGGTGAAGATGCAGTTGATTGACGTCCCGACCCCAGAGCCAAGGTTGAAGACCTCTCCCCCGCCGTGCGTCAGCGCCAGGACATTGGCGCGGGCTACATCCGTTACGTAACAGAAATCGCGCTCTTGCTTGCCTGAGCCATTGATGAGGGGCGTGCTGCCATTGAGCATCTGGGCAGCGAAGATGGCCACCACGCCGGCTTCGCCATAAGGGTCCTGCCGGGGGCCGTAAACGTTGGGGAAGCGCAGGATGGTAAAGTCAAGATCATAGTGGGTGCGGTAAATGTAGAGGTAGTGCTCCACGTGATGCTTGCTGGCCCCGTAGGGATCGAGCGGCTTGATGGGGTGTTTCTCGTCCACAGGGAGATACTCGGGCTCGCCATAGACGGCGCCCCCTGTAGAGGCATAGACAATCTTCTTACACCCATGTTTGCGGGCCGCCTCCAGGAGTGCGAGAGAGCCGATGATGTTCACTTCAGCATAAAGAATCGGTTTGATCATCGCCTCGCGTACGTTGGCCCTGGCCGCCAAATGGCAGATAAAGTCCGGGCGCTCCTGGGCAAACACCTGCTCCAGAGCTTGAGCATCGCGGAGATCTACAACGTACAGCCTGGCCTTGGAGTTCAGGTTCTCTCGCCTGCCCGTTGAGAGATCATCAACCACGAGCACGTCATACCCTTCTGCCAGACAAGCATCCACCACATGGGAGCCGATGAACCCGGCCCCGCCGGTTACCATGACCTTCATCTTTTCCTCTGTCCTCCAGATAGAATTGACAAAGAGTGTCTGTAGAGGCGCTCATGCCCTGACGGGCACACTACAAGCTCTCCGCGTCCTCAGCAGCGGATCCCGCTTTTCCCTACAGGAAAATGCCCTGTATCAATTCGCGCCGATTCGCGTTATTCGTGGGTAACTCCTTTCGGTTATAGCCCCTTGGAGCGCACGATCGAGAAAAGCAGCCAGGTGCCCAGCAACCCAGCCATGATGAAGCCGATCTGGGGAATGGGCAAGCCGATGTCGGTGAAGGGCAAGCGGAACATGGCCTCCTTGCCGCTCCCAAACATGATCATCGCTGAACCCATGATGATGGCGGCTACGATGATGCTGAATGAGAGCCGGTTGGCAATGGCGTCCAGCTTGCGCATCGCCTGGTCCAAATGTCGGACGTCTATGCCCACGGTCATCTCGCCGCGCTCCAACTGCTCGGATAGCGTATCAACCCGCCGCGGCAACACCCGTAGTACTGCTTCCAGGTCGCGCAAGGTGGTCACGGCCTCAAGCAGAGTGTGGCGGACGGAGATGCGATCTTTGATCAGTTGTACCACAAAAGGTTCCAGGTATCCCGCCAGGACGAAGGAGGGATCCAGGCTACGAGCCACTCCCTCCAGCACGACGACTGTCCGCGCCAGGAGCGCCAAATCCGCCGGCAGTCGCACCTTATGTTTGAAGGCCGCGCCCATGATGTCGCCCAGGAACTCGGCGATGCGTACACTTTGAAGCGAGGCATCGTAGTAGCGCATGATCAATCGCTGCACTTCGCGCCGCAATCCGTCTCGATCCGCGCCCCGCTCCATGGCTCCCATGCGTGCGATGGTGTGCACCATCTCATCGGCGTTCTGCTGCGTCAGCGCAAAGAGTAGGTCACCGAGATCTTCGCGCATACGCGGGGACAGGTACCCCACCACGCCGAAATCCACCAGGCCGATCTGTTGGCCACAGACAAGAATGTTCGCTGGATGAGGATCGGCGTGAAAGACGCCATGAACAAAGACCAGCTTGAGATAGACCTGCACCAGCGCTGCGGCGATGGTGCCGAGATCATAGCCTCGCGT
>Ga0136653_10002199_pt1 | contig 10652 bp, 12 predicted proteins | sample LakKivw275mmetaG_FD_94866 | JGI IMG/M metagenome (GOLD analysis project Ga0136653, IMG submission 94866) | Anoxic lake water microbial communities from Lake Kivu, Rwanda to study Microbial Dark Matter (Phase II) - Lake Kivu water 275m metaG... | ecosystem: Environmental > Aquatic > Freshwater >... | reverse complement strand
GGCGCGGTCGCCAGCGCACTTGCGTGTCTGTCGACGCGCACGAATGAGGATGGCGTGGGCCCAGGAAGTGCGAAGGACGGTGCGACGCTCTTGCCACGCCGTCACACGAGTCGCGTTTTCTCGAGATACCCCCGGGTACGGCTCGCCCACAGCAGGTAATCCAGCACGGCTTCTGGGAGCCGCCACGAGTCGAGAAGCCTGCTGGCCAGCCTGACCGGCCAGTAGACGGCGTTGCTGAGTGCAAGGCGCATCGCAGCCGCACGCCAACTTCGGCGCTGGTCCAGGAAGCCAAGCCGCAGTACCCCCCGCAGCTCTGGATGCGTGTCCACCAGCAGTGGCAGCGAGTGAACGCCGTAGACACGCATGAGATCGCACGTGGCCTCGAGGCTGCGGCAGCGGTGGTGCAGTGTGTGTGCCCCTTCAGCGTAGGCGAAGCGCGCACCCAGGCAATGGAGCCGATAGCCCAGTTCAAGATCTTCGCCGCCGTACCTGCGGAACCGGGAGTCGAAGCATCCAGCCGCGAGCAAGAGGGCTCGCCGAACCGATGCATTGCCTGTGGAGAAGCAGTTGAACGGGACAGGGGACCCTGGCGGCAGGCGGTGCACCCCGCGACCTTCCAGGTAGCGCGCGAGGGCGGTTCGGCGCACGTCTGGTCCAAAGCGGACATCGCCAACCGCCACGCACCGGTCGGTGTCCCGGTGAGCGGCAGCATGCGCCTGCAGCAGGTCGGGCGCGGCGGTCATGTCGCTGTCGATGAACACTATCAACTCCCCTGAGGCACCGGCAATCCCGGTATTGCGCGCCTGCGCGCGACCCGCGTTCTGGCTGTGACGAAGAAGCCGGACGGTGACGGCGGGGACGATGTGCGCGATATCAGCACAGACGGGCTCGGGCGAGCCGTCGTCGACCACAACCACCTCCACCCGTGACTTGGGGTAGCGCTGCTGGCCCAGGCTGGCAAGGAGCCGGTGAAGTCGGTCGTGCTCTGCGTAGGCGGGCACCACCACGCTGATGTCCGGTAGCTGGCTGTCTCCTTCCATCTCTACAGCCCCTCATAGAGGGCCAGCAACCGTGGCGCCTCCCTCTCCCAGTTGAGCACAGACGCAGCCCGCAGCGCCGCCTCGCTGTAGGATTGCCGCCGAGGCTGGTCCTCCACCAAGAGGCGCACCGCCTCGCCGATCGCGGCGGGGTCGTTCGGCGCCACCAGGGCTCCGCTGGGACCTTGCCGAAGTACTGCCGCGATCTCCGGGAAATCGCTGCCGACGACGGGCAGGCCCGCCATGAGGTACTCGAAGAGCTTGTTCGGCAACGAGTAGTAGGAACTCAGACCCCTGTTCTTGAAGAGGCACAGCCCGACGTCGGCCGAACAGGTGTACGCATGCAGTTGCTGGAATGGAACTCGTGCCAAGAAGCGAACTCGGTCACCCAGCTGGCGCGCCCTGACCAGACGTCGGAGCTCGGCTTCGCGTGGCCCACTGCCGACCAGCGCCAGAATTGCCTCGCCGAACCACGCGGAGGCCTCGATCAGCTCGGTCAGCCCGCTTCCGGCAAGGAATCCTCCCTGGTAGAGCGCGATGCCCGTGTGGCGGCCAAGGCCGAATTCCTGGCGCAGCAGATCGCTGGTCACCCGCGGCCGGTACGGAGGCACATTGCGCACGACCTGAACGCGCTCCAGGTCGTACCGGCGCTCCAGATGCCGGGCTATGGAGTCGCAGACCGTCAGGACGCGGTCTGCCTGGCGGATGAGCCGCCTCTCCAGGATTCCCCAGAACCAGCGAACCCAGGGTCGGCCGATTACGGACGCCTGCTCGGTGAACAGCTCATGGGAGTCGTACACCAGCATCGCACCCGCAGCTCGAGCCGCTCGTGCAGCAGGAAGGAAGGCATCCAGATCGTGGGCATGGTAGACGTTGGCCCCAGCGGCCCGCGCGACTGCCTCAGCGGCGCGCCAGAATACCGGGTACACGAGGCGCAGCGAGCGGGTTCGATCGACTGGCAGAAGGTGGACGTCGACGCCAGACCATGGGGCCAGCGGACTGGAACTGAACGCGGATGAGACGACAGTGACGCGATGGCCAGCCTGCGCGAGTGTCGTGGCTTCGCGGTACACACGGTAGTCATAGCGGATGTCCGTGAAGACAACCATGCATATGCGCAAGACCACACCTCAATGCCGAAGCGATCGCGGGCGGTGAGTCAGAGGGAGCATCGAGCTGGCGAAGCCAGGTGGCCGGCAACAACGACAGAGCGACGAAGAGTGTGGCGGCCCTCGCATCCGCAGGATGCACCGCACGCGGACACCCAGACGAAGACCCAGGGGAGGAGTCTGGGAAGCCCGCAGTCCACAGGGAGTTCGGACTTGCGACGCATCCGGGAACCGGACTCGGCGGACCGCCACACCCAGTCTTGGCGCGACTCGACGCTAGCTCAGGAGCGCCTGGCTGCCGGCTGTCTTGCCTCCGGCAGTCCGGCAGGGCTCCGGACGAGGCACGCGGCCGCGAATCTACGCACACCCATCGGCGTTGTCAACCGCGCCCCTCGACGCCGAGAATCGCGCGATCGACCGGCTGGCGCGCATGTCGGCCAAGCCGTCTGGCGTCGTCGGCTCTCCCGGCGGCAGGGCCACGTGGCCGCTGCTGACCGCGGACTCAGGTACGTCCAGCGCGCAGGTCTGGCGCTTGCGTGGCTCGCATCCGGGACCCGGCCATGCCGGCCGCCCTTCGCGGGGAACCAGGACAAGGCCTGTGCCGTCCTCTAGCGGTGGTGGGTGGCGGGGCTGGCGCCAGCACTCGGACACCAGGGAGCGCCGTCAGGGGTGGACTGCGGGCAATTCGAAGATCGGGTATCCGCGTTCCTCGAAGGCGAGCTGACCGAGGAGGAGACGCGGGATTTCCTCCAGCACGCACTGCGGTGTGTTCCGTGCGCCAGGGTGCTGGAGGGGGTGCGCCGCGTGCGCGCGGCCCTGCAGCAGCTAGCCGCGCATGGCCCTCCAGCCGGGTACCAGCTGCGTGTCGCGGCAGCGGTGCAGCAGCCGGCGGACATGGTCTCGCCGTGGCTGCGACCGCTGGCGATCGCTGCCACAGCAGTCCTGGCGGCAGCCATCCTGCTGTTCCCCCAGGTCGGCCGTCTCAGCACCTACAGCACGGCGACTCACTCGAGCTCGATCTGGGCTCGACAGGCGCAGGCCTGGGTGGATGGAGACAAGACTCGGCCGCGGTCTGTCCGGCGTGCGTCTACGTACCACCTCTCGACCAGCAAGCCACATTACTCGCAAGCGCGGCCGGTAGGGCTCTCGTACTGAGACGCCTGGCGCTGCTGCGAGTATCGTACCGTGCCTGCGCGCCGCGGTCGACTGCCGGTGCCGACCGTTGTGGAGCGAGAGTTCGCCGGTATTCGCCGGTATCTGGCCAAGACACGAGGCTCCCACACAGACCCCCGGCTTCGGTGCTCTGCTGCCGGCCAGCCGGGCCATCAGTCGCTGCCGAGCTTGAGCGCTCCGCTGGCGACAGCCTTCTCCAATCTCTGATGGAACAGCGCGTCCAGGTGAGAGGTCAGAAACCAGCCATTCTTCTGGTGGACGAAGTAGAAGAACGGCGGGTCGTTGGGAGATGGCAGAGTGCTCTCGTCGAACAGGAGGTACCCGATCTCGTCGTTGATCTCCTTCTCTTCGGCGATCTGCCTGTCCAGTTCGGCCTGGATGGCTGCCGAGTCGCGTGCGTCCCACTCAGCCTCCCAGGACTGCCGCCCCCCAGACACATGCTGGTGGAAGCTCTCGCTGTAGCAGGCCCAGAGGAGATCGCGGTCGTGCGTGCGGATCGCCGTCTGGTAGGTGCGGAAGGTGGCGGCTGGAGTGGCGAAGCGCGGGTCGTGCCTGTCGCCACAACCCAGGCTCGCCATCAGCGCTCCGGCCAGGCAGAGGATGAGCCTCCAGTCGCGGACTCCGGCAGGTGCCATCCAGACCCTCTTCGTTCGCTGCCCGCTCGTCGCGCCCATCTGTTCCGGCTGGACCGGCAGCGTCGGGTGGCGCAGAAAGGGGGACGAAGCGACTTACCTTCGCCCCCCGCACAGCAAACCTGAACTTGCAGGCTACGTCCAGTTCATTCGCGGCGCGATGCCTCCAGCGACTCTATCTCGTCGCGAAGCCTGGCAGCCTCCTCGTACTCCTCGCAGATCACTGCTCGCTGCAGCCGGCCCTGCAGCTCCGTGAGCAGGTCTGCCGGGTCCCTGCGACTCTGCGCCTGCGCACCGTCGCGATCGACTGCCGTGGCGGTTACTGCAGCAGCTTGCCTCTCGACCACTTGCGGCTCCAGCTCGTGGAAACGATCGAGGAAACGCTCCAAGTCGCCGCGACTGCTCCCAGGCTCCAGACCCGCTTCCTCGAGCAGCGCGCGGGTGACGAACACCGGCGCGCCGGTCCGCAGCGCCAGCGCCACCGCATCGCTGGGCCGGGAATCCAGCGCGCGCGCCGGTCCCTCGCCTTGCAGGACCACTTTGGCGAAGAAGACGGACTTGCACACGCTCTCGATCACGACGCGGACCACACGGACGCCTAGCTGCTTCACCATGGCAGCCAGCAAGTCGTACGAGATCGGCCGTCCGGGCTTCTCGCCCTCGAGCGGCATCTGGATGGCGGCCGCCTCGAACTCGCCGATGGCGATGGCCAGGAGCCGGGGCACCTCGGCGTGCTTCTCGCCCAGCCACAGCAGCGGCCGGTTCTCGCGCAGGTAAGGGCTCACCCGCACCACCACCATCTCGACGAGAGGACTGTCCATGTGGCGCTACCCTAGGGCTCGCCCGGCGACGCAACGGCATCCGTGACCCCCGGCCCACTCACTGCCTGTCTCCAGAGTCAAGCCGGCGGATCTGGTCCCGCAGGCGAGCCGCCTCCTCGTATTCCTCGCGCGCTACCGCCTGGTCCAGGCGCGACCGCAGCGACTCCAGGGAGCTGGCTGGTGCAGCAGCCGCTCCACCCCTCGGCTCGGTAGCTGCAGCGGGCGTGGGGGTGGCCACCTTCCTGGCCGGCGCTCTCCGCGCAGCAGCAGGTCTCTGCGCCGGCTGACTGCCAGCATCACCCACATCCTCCGGCCGCACGAAGCCGGCTGCCTTCAACACCTCCTGCGCAGCGTAGATGGGTGCCCCCACGCGCAAGGCCAAGGCGATGGCGTCGCTGGGGCGCGAGTCGAGCACCGACGCGGCCCCCGAGGCGCTGCGAAGGTGGACCTGTGCATAGTAGGTGCCATCGCGCAGGTCCGTCACCTCTACCCTCTCGATGGAAGCGCCGACCGCCTGCAGGATGGCCTGCGCCAGATCGTAGCTGATCGGCCGGGCTGGTTGGTGCTCGGCCTGCGCCATGGCGATGGCCGCTGCCTCGAAGCGACCGATCACGATGGGCAAGTAGGCACTGCCATCCACCTGCTTGAGCACCACCTGCGGGTAGGCGGACTTGCTGCTGCTGTACACCCCGCTGACTTCCATCAAGACCATGTGGCCGGTACCCCGCGCAAGAGCGCCATCGGACGCGTTGAGCAGCCTCTGCGGCCAGGCAACGGTGAATATAACAACCCCGGAAAATCGGTGTCAACTAACGGCTGACGCTTGTCTTCGCGCCGTCTGCGTCCTCTGTCTGACCAGCCTGCGCGCATCCCGCCGTCAGGTGTTCGATGCGGCGCCGGAGGCGTCGCTCGCGGCGCCACAGCAGGCCGAGAAACCCCCCCAGCAGAAGCCAGGCAGCGCCGAACGCCATCGCCAGGTACTCCATGTTCTCGCACCCGCTAGATTGCATCGGTCGCGGCTCCTTCCAGCGCCTCGGCCGTGTCAGCGCTCTCTTCGAGGCCTGCCACCCGATCGGCCAGCTGCTGCAGCCGGACGCCGATGTCCAGCAGACAGACGAACAAGAGCGCGGAAGCGACTGTGCTCACACCCAGCGCCAGGCGCATGCGCGGTTCCAGCTGTACATGCTGCGGATGCAGCTGCTGCGAGGCGGCCCACAGGCGCGCCGAGAAGTACACGGCGGGGATATTCGCGAAGGCGAAGATGCCGAACACCGCTGCTGCCCGCTGGCAGCCGTCGGTTCTGCCACCATAGTGGCGCAGCATCAGGTACGCAGCGTACGTGGCGCACAGGATCAGCATCGCCGTCAGCCGGGGTTCCCAGCGCCAGTACGTGCCCCAGATCGGCTTGGCCCACAAGGGGCCCGAGACCAGGACGACGGTGCTGAAGAGCACGCCGAGTTCAGCAGCCGCGGCCGCCAGGTGGTCCCACCAGACCCGGCCTGTGCGCAGGAACATGCAGCTGGCGACGAACACGGTGGCAAATCCCAGGAAGGCAGTTGCCGCCGCGGGGACGTGCAGATAGAGCGTGCGCTGGATCAGGCCCATGGACGCCTCCACGGGCGCGTGGACGAAGGCCAGCCACAACGCCGTCAGCCCGCCCACCAGTGCGGCCACGCCGAGGATCGTCTCCAGCAAGTCGGCAGTCCTGCTCGGCACTTTGGCCTCGCCCATCGCCGGTCTCCCGCCACCCGTGGGTTCCTTCGGGAAAGCCATCCCCCCTCGGGTCACTCCTCCAGCACCCGATCGATCAGCATGATCGCCAGGGTATAGAACACCAGCCAGGCAACGGCCAGCACTGCCAGACAGCTCACGCAGTCGCCGAGCTGCCCACCCGTGAGGACCACGCTGGTGGCATCCGTGGCGGCGATCAGCACGGGCACGGCCACCGGCAGCAGCAGCACCGGCAGCAGAGTCTCGCGGAGGCGCAGGCTGCTAGACAGGGCGGCGAAGAGCGTTCCCACGGCTGACAGCGCGGCACCTCCGAGGAGGAACACGCCCAGCAGGCGCAGCCAGACCCGCCCGAGGTCGAGATTGAACAGCACGGCGAACGCGGGCAGGGCCGCCGCCTGGATGCATGCCAGAGCGGCGAAGTTCGCCAGCATCTTGCCCGTGAAGACCGCCCCCCGGTCCGCCGGTGCCAGCAGCAAGGCGTCCAGACACGCATTCTCGCGCTCTTCGGCGAATGACCGGTTGAGCCCGAGCACCGAGGCCAACACGAAGCTCGACCACAGCACTCCCGCGCCAGCGCCGTCGAGCCCGGCGACACTCGGTCCCAAGGAGAAGCAGAAGACCAGCAGGGTCGACGCGAGGAAGAAGGCCATCGGGCCGAGACGCTCCTTGGCCCGGCACTCGGCCCGCAGATCGCGCTCCAGCACAGCCAGCATGCACGACCACCAGCCCTTCATGGCAACGCCTCGGCCGGCGGGCACCGGTCCTTGCCCGGCTCGATGGGCAGTTTCTCTGTCGCCCCCGCGCGGCACACCACCCGACCATCCAGCAGCCGCAGGCGCTGGTCGGCCAGCTCCTGGACCAGCTGCGGCTGGTGCGTCGCCAGCAGGCAGGTGACACCCCGCTCCCGCAGGGCGTGCAGCTGGGCAAGCAGCAGCTCGGTGCCATGCTGGTCCAGGCCGCTGAAGGGCTCGTCCAGCAGCAGCAGCCGCGGCTCGTGGAGCACGGCACGCGCCCACGCCAGCCGCTGCTTCATGCCCCGCGAAAGGGTGCGCACCCGGCTGTCCGCACGCCGCAGCAGACCCACGCGCTCCAGCGCCAGCGCGATGCGCCCCGAGCCAGCCTGGACACCGTACAGCCGGGCGAAGAAACGCAGGTTCTCGGCAGCCGACAGCTCCTCGTAGAGCATGGGTTGCTCGGCCACGATCCCCACGCGGCGGCGTACGGCGGGGTCGCGTCCGGGATCGCCCGCCAGTACTCGCAGCTCGCCTGCCGTGGGGCGCAGCAGGCCCGCCACAAGTCCCAGCAGCGTCGATTTGCCGGCGCCGCTCGGTCCGGTGATCAACAGGAAGCTGCCTGGCGCGACCATCAGGTCGACCTGCCGCAGGGCCCAGAGGCGGCCGTAGCTCTTCGCCAGTCCAGAGGCCACGACCGCTGGTACGCCACCTGCCATACGTTCCCGACTCGCGGGGCCGCCGCCGCGGCAGGCGGCCCCTGCTGGCCATTCGGAAGACAGGCGCCCGGGCCAGCCTGGCGGGCCTGCCTGCAACCAGTCAGCGCCCGGCGGCAAGCGGGCTACCTCCGAGGCTCCTGCGGCTCGGCCTGGGCGCCGCGCCTGCCCACTGGCTCATGCTGCGGCACGACACGGCGGCTGCTCCACAGGGTGACGCCTGCAACGCCCAATGCCACGAACAGGGCTCCCCACCGTACGAACGCACCCGGGTCGGCCTCGCTGGCCAGGGGCACCACGAACCCCTCGCCGGAGCGCACATCCGTGCGGCGTCCCTGATGGTAAGCCAACCCGTCGATCTCGGCCTGTCCGAGATCGACAAACCCCTCGGGCAGGGCGATCGCCGCTGGATGGATGAAGATATCGAGCTGATCGGTCGGCAGCAGTACCCGCTGCTCGATCCGGCCCCCGACGCTGGCCTGATCGAGGCTGAACGAGTACGCGACCTGCGTCCGTCCGGGCAGCAGTGGCCGGCCGTCGAAGACCGTGTCGCCCCGGGCTGCCGTGAAGTCCGCAGCATGCTGCTCGAGCCCGAAGGCTGCTGCCGGCAGCCACAGCGGAGTGACGCCACCGCCATCGCCCGCCCGCGCGCCAGTGTACACCGCATCCGCGCCGTTATCCACGTACAGCAGGTGGGCCACGTCGACTCGGCCCGACTCGGCGTTGAGGAACACGGCGTGCGCGGCCACACGGATGTCGCTAGGGTCGTCGGTGGGCGGGTAGACTTCGACGATCACCAGGTCCTGCTCTCCAGCCTGCAGGCGCGCACTGCTCTGCGCCACGCCGCAGTAGCTGGCGACCAGACGGAAAGGGAAGCCAGCGCGTACCTGCGGGCTGGTCAGCGTGAATCTGCCCTGCGCGTCGCTTTGGGCGCGGGCGAGGGCCAGCGCGTCTGCGGGCTGCTCCCATGCCTGCAGCACCACGGGGACGCCAGGCTGCGGCTGGCCGGTCTGGCCGTCCAGCACATACCCGCGGATCGTGCCCGCCAGCGCGGGCGCACACCAAGTGGTCAGCGCCGCCCCGATCAGCCAGGCCCCCACCCTCGGCCGCCAGCGCGCAGGGCGCCGGCATCGGCATTGGTGCAGGGCAGCCGGCCGCCTCGCCCAGCCTCGGCGCGCGCGCGAGCGCCGCGGCGAGCGGCACCCAGGCACCACGCTGCAGCACCCCGCTGGCACACCCCGATCCGCCTGCCCACACAAGGACGGTGCCAGCACGAACAATCCCTTCGGGCCGGTTACGAACCGCTGTCGCAGGCGACCGCCGAGCCGCCGGCCCGCCCGCACCGAAATCACGATGACCCGCAGCCGGCAGGCCGAGAGGCGACGGCACCTGGCCCGGCAGTGCCGCGCTCGCCCGTCGATGCCGGGCGTCCGCGATCCTGCGCGGACGACTCGGACCGGCCAGCGCCGGACGTGCAACGCTGGCGCCGGTAGCCAGGCCACAACGACCAGAGCGCGGCCAGGATGCACAACAGGCCCCCGATCCAGACCAAGCGAACCAGGGGCAGGTATAACACCTGGAATCTGGCACTGGAGCCATCCTCGGCAAATCCGAGCAAGGCCAGGTACAGGTCCTCCCACAAGGCCGAGCAGATGGCCACCTCCGTCGTGCCTTGGTCCGAGCTTGGATAGTAGTGGCGCGCCGGCAGCAGGCTGCCGACGAATCGGCCTGCTCCAGGCCCCTCGGACAGACTCTGCTGTGCACTGCTTCGGCCCGTGCCGCCGGACGAAAGATGCAGCGCGACGGCAGCTGCCGTGACGGCCCGATCGGCCTCCTCGCGACCGGCCAGGGTCACCAGTGTCAACCGGTAGGCGGCGATGGCTGCCGACTCGCCGCGCCTGAGCAGCAGTTCCTGGCCAACCGTGAAGACGTTGCCGCAGAAGCCGGCGCACAGCACCACCACGGCCACGTGCGCCAGCCAGGCGCCGGACCGGCGGCGCCTGGCGCAGACCAGGTAGCTCAGGCTGGCCAACCGCGACGGGCCTGCCGCGCCCAGGGCGGCCGAGGTATACAGCCATGCCGCGCGGACCAGCCCGGTGGCGGCGAACGCGGCCAGGGCGACACACAGCAGGACCGACCCGTGCCGCACGCCGGCGGCCACCAGCAGCGCGGCGCCGACCAGACCCGCGGCCGCAGGCAGGGCGAGTCTCCATCCAGCCACCGCCGGTGTCGTGCGGCGCCAGTCGAGCTGCGCACACACGCCGATGAGACCCAGCAGCGGCAGACCAAGCCGGCTCGCCATACGGTCGAAGTACGGTGGGCCGGCCTCGACGGCCGTGCCCGTGACCAGCTCCGAGACCAGCGGATGGAGGGTGCCGCCGAGCACGGCGAGGAGCAGGCCGACGAGAGTCAGGTTGGTCGCCAGCAACCCCGCGTCGCGCGACAACACCGACTCCAGGCGTCTGGCAGGCCGCAGCGCCGTCCAGCGTCGCGCGAGCAGCACTCCGGCCAGCAACAGAATCCCGACCAGGTAGGCCAGCAGCAGGGGCCCCACGCGGGAGCGGCCGAACGCATGAACCGAGGCCAGCACACCGCTGCGGGTGATGAACGCCCCCAGGATGCACAAGGCATGGGTGCCGACAGCCGCTGCCAGATTCCACCGCTGCAGCATTCCCCGGCGCTGCTGGAGCGCCAGCCCATGC
>Ga0136653_10002198_pt1 | contig 10653 bp, 3 predicted proteins | sample LakKivw275mmetaG_FD_94866 | JGI IMG/M metagenome (GOLD analysis project Ga0136653, IMG submission 94866) | Anoxic lake water microbial communities from Lake Kivu, Rwanda to study Microbial Dark Matter (Phase II) - Lake Kivu water 275m metaG... | ecosystem: Environmental > Aquatic > Freshwater >... | reverse complement strand
GATCGATCCCTCTGGACTTGAGGATACGAAAGAAAACATCATGGCGCTGCTCAAAGCCATGAATCAGTCGCTGGAAGACAAGATCCGCCAGTATCCCGAACAGTGGTTCTGGGTACACAAGCGTTGGAAAGGCGCGCGGCACTTTCAGACAAAGAACTGACCTTCCGACCTTAAAAAGTCAGAATTAATCCACCAAACAATGCTACAGGCTCGGTCGGCAAAGTTCTGTAAATGACCTTTCCCCTATTTAACAGATTCTGCCCCGTTAGATACAAAGTCATGTCTTTACCGATCCGTAAGTAAGCATCTGCATCCAGTTCCAGGGCTTCCTCAAGGTCATTGCCCAGTTCATCCTTGGCATTGTAATACTGATTCAGAGTGCCCTTCAGACGCAGTGGATCCAGATTCAGCTCAAGCGAGGAATCCAGCGTTAGAAAAGGCAGATAAGGCATTTCCTCATCGTTGCGCTCTTTCAGCCAGCCCTTGTTGAGTTCGACAAACTGGGAAAGCTTAACTGCACTACTACCGTAATTGACGCCAAACCGATAGCTGTTTTTGAACACTGTTTCGGAACTGAGTTTCGGCAGTTGAGAGTTTGCGGATACAGGTTCATAATAGCCAGGCCGGTCAAAGATATACTGCACTCCGCTTGCCAGATTGAACATCACGGGATGGCCAAACAAGACAACATTCTGATTGGTGAAACTGAGCATCGCATCGATAGGCTTGAACGCCACGAGAGCATCAGATTGCTGTTCCTGCCAGGGTTGAGAGGTCAGAATTCCATAGTTTTCATAAACATCCAGAGCAGATTTCTGCAGCAGATGAAAAGAATTCTCGGAATCAAGGGAAAAACGCTTGGATAGATGAATCCCGGGCATAACTCGCTTGTCTGTAACATCAACAGAAAAACCCCGCAGAAAATCGAATTTATCCGTGAACTCATTCTCGCGCAGAGTCACGCCTAATGAAAAGACAGGAGTTTTGTAAGCCAGCCGGGCATTAGCTTTCAGATTAAGATTGGGGCAAAGAGGAGTACTGAAACCCAAAGCGTGATTGAAATTCAGAGTGTAATCCATATCCTTGTTGTCTTCTCTGTAATCAATCAGCCGGTTCTGAACTTCGCCGCTTAGCTGTACATCGAGAGGATTTTTAAGCAGGTTTTTGATAGTAAGGTGATAGTTTAGATTTATAGCGCTAACAGATTGATATTTTAAGTCATAAGCATTATTATCTATCCTGGCGTCCTGATGCTTGGCAAGGATAACAAGCCGGGTGGCGCTGTTCTCGTATGCCATGCCGCCGCGTACCGAAAGACTGTGCCAATCCTCATCCGGAGAAAACGGATTCAGTCCGGCTTTCAGGGCAATGGGCAGGATGAACAGGCTGTCTGCCAAAAGAGTGGCGTGCAGATTTTCCCAACTGTTGTAATTCAGATGTAAAGCATTCTTCCGCAGGCTCTTAAAAGTGACCTTGTCTTCCTTCGGAAAAGGTGGAAAGAGCGGATTCAACGAATCCGTAACATCCGGAAGGATCAGATCATTACCTGCCAGACCGCGTTTCTCGACAAAACTGCGGAGCAGGGAAGGACCGCTAATTTCCACATCAGGCAAATCCTGAACCTGAGAAAAAGCTGCCACAGAAATTAACAGCAGGGCAATGAGCAACAAAGGTTTGTAGTTCATTGTTTCCTCCCTGCATTTAATTTATCCGTGATTTCTTTCTTTTGGGCGGCAGTCAGAAAATCCTGCATTTCATCATATACCTTGCGGGCTTCCTCAAATTGTTCTGATCCGATATAGGAAAGGATGATGAGCCGCTTCGCCTCCAAAACCAGCTCCATTTCGTCTGGATAAAGATAAACCGTTTTATAAAGCTCGATCACAGCTCTGTCATAGTCCTTGGAATAGTGTTTACAAGCTCCCAGAACAAACTGCGCCTGTGCACGGATCTGATAATCTGGATTGAGCAGCAGACCATGTGCCACTTGCTCAGCCGTGTTCCATTCATTTTGGGCAAAATTCCATGACATCCAGATGAATTGAGCCCTGTCAGGGACAGGTATGAACTCTCCGTTCCATTTATGCCAATAAACATCAAGACTGTCGGGAGCGTAATCAAACAGAGTTTGAAGCAGTTTTACAAAACGGGTGTCCACAATGTCATAAGATAATGCCTGGTCAAGCTTCTGAACTGCAGATTGGTAGTTTTCCGCCTGAATTTCAAGTTCAGCCCATTCGGTCAGAATATCGGCATTGGGCTCAAGCGTGAAGATCTGCCGGTAAACGCTGTCTGCTTCTGTGATTCTGTCCAGTCTGCCAAGCGAAGCAGCAACATAACGGCGGATCTCGTTGTTTTCGCGATCCGGAAATTCCTCTCTCAGTTTATCCGCCATGTCGATGATGTCGCTCCAAAGTTCACTGCCGAAGTAAACCCTCAGCAGCAGATACTGAAGTTCGAATCTGATATATTCTGAAATGAATTCGTTTGCCATGGTATCAATTTCGTCCAAAGCTTTCTGATTTGGGCTGAGACGCAAGGAGAAAAGCATTCCGGAAAATACGCTGGAGAGAATGATCTGCTCATCTTCAGTAAAAAACTCATTGTTTTTATATCTGCGCAGCAGGCTCATCCAGGTGTCTATCGCTTTGGAGTGCTCTCCCAGATTGTACTGGATGCTGCCGATATTGGCAAGGGCATAGTTATAGTTATCATCATCGGGATTTTCTTTGATGAACTGATTGAAAAGCAGAAGTGCCTGCTGATATTCTCTGGAGTGGTATGCAGCTTTGGCGGCCATGATCAGATATGCGCCGGGAGTCTCTTTTTCCTTTGACAATTGGAGATACAGCGCCTGAGCCTCATCAAACCTGCGCAGACGATACAATGTCAAGGCTATGTAGCTGTTGGCCTCAAATCTGTCAACTTCGTCTCTGGCGTGGGTTTTGGCGCTGTTGTATATATTCAGCGCTTCATTATACTGCTTCAGATTAAAATAGATATTGCCGTGCAGGATCATTATCTGGAAAGCATTGGCGCTATCAGTAAGCAGCTTGGGAATGTATTCTGCCGCAGCCTGATAATTTTCCAGATAATATAGGCATTGGGCAATCCTGTAGTCGATCACAACCTGGTCGATATAGTTGGAATTGATACTGAGATATTGCTCTATCGCTTTATTATAACGCGATTGGAAGAAACTGATCTCGGCATTGAGATACTTCGCTTTTTCAGTGATCTCGGGTTCTGCTTCAATCTGGAAAACTGCATTTAGCTGAGCAGCGGCTTCGTCATATTCTTTCATGTCAAAGTCGATCAGGGCAATGTTGTAGAGCGCATGAGCACGGTATTTTCCTCGGGGGTATTGATTCAGATAGTTGTTATAAGCCTGTTTGGCACTGAATGGGATCTTGGCATTGAACCAGATGTCTCCAAGCATGATGCTTACATTGTGGTTCAGTTCCGGAGTGAGAGCCATTTTCCTCACACGCAGCAAAGCGTTGATGGCTTCCTGATATTGCTTGTTTTTAAACAGCAGTGAGGCATTGACATAAAGGACATTGGGATCTGTCTTGTCGGTTTCAAGCCCAGATAGATAGGTTTCCAGATTCTTCAAGGCGAAAGTGGGATCTTCTTTATATAAGAGTTTGATCCTTTCCAGCCAGCTCATGACAGCCAGATCATCATTGCTGTCTGGAAGCACATCTTGGGGGCCATAGCGCCACTGTGACAAAACTGCAAAAATGGAATCGGCTTTGGCATCGTTGCCCTGCTCCACATAAAGCAATCCGGTCAGATATGACCGAAATGCGCTGTGAGATTTGGTTTGAGAAAGAATGCTCCAGGCAGTGTCATAACTTTTAGTTAGATAATTGATGCGGGCAAATCTCAGTCTAACTGAGTCTGGATACCCGTCGTATAATTTGTTTTCCAAACGGGCAGCTTCTTCATATTCTTCCATTGAGATCAGATAATCGAGCCACTTGTTCAGCGCTGATGTGTGCACAAATGCTGCCTCAGGCTGGTCTGTCAGTTTCATTGCCAGCTCTCGCGCCTTACCAATATCATTGGCTGATATGCAGGCCTGCATAAGTTCATATGTTGCCGCGGGGTCATTGGCTTTGTGTATCAAAGCCTGCTCAAAGCTTTTCTGAGCTGATACCGGATTGAACAGAGCCAGTTGGATTTTTCCCCTCAACATCTCAATTCTGTATTTCTTGTCAGGTTCGTTGGTGGCCCGTTCCGATCGGGTCAGAAAACCCAGGGCGCTGATGTGGTCTTTCCAGTTATACCGTATCTCAGCTTTGTTGATCAGAACCTCAAACAGCATCTCGCTATCTGTATCGCTGTGCAGAAGGATTGTATAAAGACTGTCTGCAACAACAAAATCCTTTTCAAAGAAAGCAATCTTGGCTCGCATGAAAGTTATGGTCAGCTTATGCTCCGTATCTTTGTATTCCGTTTCGAAGAAAGCTATCTGTTTTTTTGCCAGATTATATTGCCCATGCTCATAAAGATTGATTATGAAGACGAGGTCATTCTCCTCTGCAGAAACGCAGAGTAGCGGTCCGGACAGTAGGGTGAACAACACTGCCATTATGAACAGCAGTAGAATTTGTTTGTTTTTCATATTTCTTCCTGAACCTCTTGGGAACTATTTTTCCGATTTGACGGGAAGGCTGACAAAGACTGTTGTGCCTTCGTTTTCTTTACTTTTTATCCAGATGTTACCATTATGTAGTTCAGCAATTCGTTTAGCTACTGCCAATCCCAGCCCCAGTCCACTGGAACGATATTCTATTGTCCCCGATTTGTGAGCATAGATTTCGTTCAGTTCATAGAACTTTCTAAATACATTCTGGAGTTGATATTCGGGCATGCCTATACCATTATCCTGAACGTAGATGACCAATGTGTCCTTGTTGTTTAGTTTCTCTTCCTGAAAAGCGGAACGCCTCGCTCCGATGATGATAGTACCGAAGTCATTGGTGAAACGTATGGCATTCAGCACAAGATTATAGATCATCAGATGCATAGCTTCCCAATTGCCTTCGATTTCCGGCAAATCGGATGTGACCTCCACCTTGATAAACATCTTCCGATGTCGTGAGACGATCTCCACCTCATGATGGATCAGATTGATGATGTCTGCTATGTGCAGAGTGACTTTCGGCAGATCGCTCTTCAGGTTATAATTGTTCATTGTTATGATGTCATTGGTGGTCAGAATCAGCTTTTTCAGATTGGTTTCGATCTTTTCCATTATTTCCTGGCGTTCTTCCTCATCTGAAAACAAGCTTCTTTTAAGTCTGGATACATAACCTTGGAGTGTCGTCAGCGGCGTATTCAGCTCATGAGACACTATTGCCATAAATTCATTCTTTAGTGCTTCCAGAGATTGCAGTTCGTGACTCTTTTGAATGATGGATTCATACTGCAGAGCATTCTTCAGGGCAATGCTGATCTGGTCAAACAGCAAAGTCGTGATTTCCGGATTCAGATACATCGCTTGAGAATTGTCCAGATAATTATCCAGATAAATGAAACCGTAGATCTCTTCATTGATGATAAGGGGCGCGCAGAATATTGAGTGCAGCTTGTAATCGTGCACACTGATGGAATTTTTAAAACGGTTGTCATCCAACGCATTATAAGTATAGACCGCAGTTTTGGAGTATTGGCACTCACTGATCACAGTCTTGCTTATGACTGCAATGTTGGACAACGGTGACTTTATGTAGTCCATCGCAACTTGGTAGATGTAGTTTCCTTCTTCGTCTTTCTTGATCAGAAATCCTCTTGAAGCACCCGTGAAATCCATACAGGCCGAAACGATCTCTGTCTCCAGAGATTTGATCTCAACCACTCTCATCAGAGAATGCGTTATTGTCATTAGACGGTTCATCATCTTCATTTTCTGTGTGATTTCTGAGTAGTCCTGGATTCGCATAATAAGGTTGGTTATATGTTGTCTGATTGCTCTGATCAAAGTTATCTCATTTTTTGTAAAAGCCAGTTCATTGTGGTCTGAGATGATCATGAATCCGATCTTGTGGAATTTTATCTGGAGCGGAACGATCATATTGTGGGCATGATCGAATTCTTCCGTGATTATGTTGTCAGCTTTGAAAGCTTTGTCTATGAGCTGAAATATTTGCGGCGTGATGAGATACTCTCCATGTTCTTTGTCACGCAGATAGATGGAATAGGAATTCTGCTTCTCAGAATACAGCATGATCTGGAATCTCCAGGGTGCTATGATCTCTTTCAATCCTTTTTCAATAAAGAACTTCACCCTATCTGGATTTTGTATGTTTACCAGACTGTACTGCAGCTCATTCCATTGAGTTCTCGTATTCTGATAACGTGATGAGATGTCTTTGAGATCCAGCTTTTTAACATCGTTAAGATAATAATGGCTCTGTTTCAGATACTGTTGCCTATCCTCTTCGCTTATTCCTTGAGTGATCTCCATCAAAAAACGCTTATATTCCTCAAACCATTCTGCAGTTTGGTTTTCCGCTGCCACCGAAAGATATACTTTTACTATCATCAGGCGAATCTTGCTGCTCAGCAGATAATATTCATACTTCTCGACATCATTGTATAAGCTGATCAATTCCCTCAGAACCTGCCTTAAAGGTTTGAAAGGTGTTGCCAGATCTATGACTGCTTTGAACATTAGTAAATTGTAGTACCAGTAGCGGTATTGATATTTCTTGGCGAGTTCCATTGCCTTTACTATTATGCTTTCCGCTTCCTTAAAGTCTTTCAGTCCGATGCAGCATTCTATCTCCATGATGTAAAAAACGGTCAAGGCATAGTGATTTCTCACTTCGCCGGCAAATTTGGTCGCATTTTTCAAATGCTCTTGGGCCTGTATGTAGTCTCGGTTCAGGATGGATACCATGCTCAGAGTATTGTAATAAAAATCATCCTCATGGATATCATGATAGTTAATATGCACATTCTTTCTTAACATTTTTGAGATCTGTTTCGGTAAACCCAGTTCGTAAAGGTAATAGAAATATGTTTTTACCAAAGGATTGATCTCTCGGATAATGCCTTCATTCAGATTGGGCTCATTCTGGCTGATGAACTTATAGTAGTAACCGAAACTCTTGATCTTGCTCATGGCAAGTGCCAGATTGTATTCAATCGAGCTTAGGAACTTGGTGCTTTTTAGTTTGTTGATGATGTCTTTGGCTTGTTCCAAAAACTCTATGGCTTTTTGAAAATCACCCATCTTGATATGCGCTTCACCCATATTCAATAGCGCTAGGGCCATTGTTATACTCAGTCCCTGTTCTGCAGCCATTGCATACCCTCTCTGCGAATACGATTCTGACACTGGTGTGTTGCCTTGTTTTAGGTGAAGGTCGGCAAAATTGTTATAGATCAGCCCCAGATAGCGTTTTATGTTAAATCTTGTCCAGATGGATAGCGCTATGTTAAGGTGCTCATTGGCTTCTTCGATGTTTTTCAGATTACTGTAGCACACCCCCAGATTGTTATGCAGAGACGCCAGTCTGATCAGAACCCTAAAATCCTGCATTGATGGCAGTTCTACCAGAAAATCCTCTGCTGTCTTGATGGCGGTCAGCATCTCGTTTTTTATTTTATAATATACCACCAGTCGGTCCACATAGGATATCTTCAGTTCCAGCGGAAGCTCTGCATTTGCCAGTTCATTCAGGTAGGAAAACGCAGTGTCTGTGTCTAACTGTAGTTGGATGTTAATGAAATAAAGCTGTAGGAGTACTTTCTGCCTTCCGGTGTAAACAAGTTCCAGCGCCTGGTTAAAGTAAGTCAGTGATTTTACCAGATCTTCCATGATGAAATAGATTGTCCCTAAAACATAGTATTTTTCAAACATCTCCGGAAGTTTTCTGATGCCGTTGATCACGCGCTGTGAACAGTTGCAAAAGCCTGTCAGTTCTGTCTTTTCCTGAAAAACCATCAGATCGCTGATCAGTTCAATTGGGAGTATATTTAGTTTCCCGCTAAAATCGATTTCTATCACATCCAGGATTGCCAGATACGCTGCTTCCTGATTGTGGTCTTGCTCATGCAGGTCATACAGGCGTTTGGTATATTCTCTCTGTGCCTTGTGATCTTTGGCAATGATGGCATTTCTGATCACTCCCCGACAGGTTTCAACATCATGGATATCATGCTTTCTGTAAAACTCCAGTATGGCTTCTGAGACGGATTTATGTTCAACATTGGGACTTTCTGTCTTTAGTTTTGCCTTGGCTGCCTGATACACAAACATATAATGTTGTTTTTGTTTGCTTAGGATTTCATTGAAGATAGTATCGTTGATAAAGTCATATAGCTCTTTCCCCTGCATTTTTGTGATATACGTGATCAGTTCTTTGGTCAGGGGGCATTCTGCTATGGCTAAAAGTTTCAAATGTTGGTAATTTTTTTCTTTGATATGGCTCAGGCGCATGTAGATTGAGTTCAGCAGCTTGGTCGGTAGTTCGTAATCGGCAAAATCATAGTCAAAGCTGATGGCTTTGTTCCGCACTATTTTTTTCTTCTGTACCAAATCGACCAATATCTCTCTGATAAAATACGGATTGCCTGCCGATAGTTCCCACACCTGATTTATAAAGGCATCAGATGCTGTCTTGTTAAGAAGCTTTTTGATGTACTGCTTGGTTTCATCATAAGTCAGTGGCAGAATCTGCAGAGTTACGGTATGATTGATCTGAGCAATTTTGTTGTAATCGATGAATCCCAAAACGATCAGGATCTTCTGTTCGGAGATCACCTGTGAGATGTAATTGATGAAGTCGATTGTGTATCGGTGCACAAAATGCGCATTTCTGATGATAAAGATTATCGGCTTATGCTCTGAAAGGCTGATCAGTAGTTTTTTCACGCTTTCAAAATCCGCTTGCAGTTCTTCTCTGTTTTGAGAAACACGTTTGGCTTCGCTTGCTGACTGAAAGAGGTATAGTTTGAATTTCTCGGATATTGTGGTTAAATTGTCATATTTGGTGATTTCTTCTGTGGACAGCGATTGCATGAATTCTTTGATCAGTGCAAAGAATGGCTCGTGATCCTGCCGGCTGCATGTGTAATCAAACAGAAAATAGTTACCGTTTAGCAAATGATATCTGAACAGTGACAGCACGGATTCCTTGCCCAATCCTTCTCCGCCTATCAGGGAAACGATTTTCCCGTTTCCTTTTTCAGCGCTTTCCACATACTCCAGGATCTGATGGCTGTAGCTTTCTCTGGAAATGTAACTATTGAATTTTAATTTGTTGACCAGCGACCACTCTATCGAGTATGGATATTGTTTGTTTTGTATTCTGTTAATGTAATTGATGATCTCGTCAGCACTTTGGAACCTGTTCTCAGGATTTTTCTCCAACAGTCTTAAAATGAATTTCTCAAGTGCCTGCGGAATGTCTTCATTCAGTTCTGATGGGAATTTCGGAATGAAATAATGCTGTGAGCCCGTGATCAGAGCATTGATTTGATCGATTGAAAAGGGAAAGTTATTGGTCGTCAGTTTATACAGCATCACTCCCAGAGAGTAGAAATCGCTGGCTGTCGTTATGTTCTGATTGGTAAAGGCTTCCGGTGCCAGGTAGGGTAGCGATCCTGTCACAGTTTGCTGGTCTTTGTTGGAATCAATTTTTGTGAAGCCAAAGTCTATGACTTTCACCTCCACCTTGTTGCCGTCTATCCTGTAAAGCACATTCTCCGGCTTTAGGTCCTTATGCAGAATGTCCTGCTCGTGTAAGGCATCCAAGGCATAGGCGACTTGCACAATGATATCATAAAATGATTCGATCTGCGATTTCTTGAATCTGTAGTTCTTGAGTGAAGAGCCCTCATAGTATTCTGTGAGTATATAGATATGATCGCCCACATGCCCGAAATCCGCCACGTGAGCCAGGTTTGGATGCTCTATCTTGGTGATGTGATGCATGTCTTCCGCAGAGAATTTGCCATACAACTCTCTCGATGACAGATATTGAAACATCTTCAGTGTATAGAGCTTCCCGGTTCGCTTGTCGCGCACCTTGAAAACATTGCTCCACGCTCCTGAACCCAGACTTTCCAGAACTTCATATCTATGATCTATTATCATGTGCTTATCCGACTTTCAAGTTTATTTTTCTTTATCTCTGACCTCTTTTATCGTGTCAAGCTAAAACACCTTTCTGCTTTTATGTCAAATTTTGCTGACTTACATCTCTCCTACTTGGCCCTTGCTTAAAACTCAGCTAAAGCATTCAAATCATAGGGAGATACATATAAAGCCTTATTGGACTGGAGTTCCTGCCACTTTTCGAACATTTTGATGTATTTTTGCAGCTCCTCTGACTTATAGATTTCCGGTAAAAAAGGTATCTTTGCTTTCATCCCTACGGAAACCTGGACACCATTTTTACTGCTCATCACGGGTACCAGTTCCACTTCATTCTTGATTTTTGCCAGGGCTTTTATCTTTTCCACTGCGTCCTGCATGTCTCCAAGTTCATCCACCAGCCCGATCTGTATGGCTTCCTGCCCTGTCCAGATCTTGCCTTGAGCCACATTGTCTATCTCCTCCACGCTTCTGTTTCTGCCCCTTGCCACCTTACCAACGAAATCCTGATAACTCGTTGCTATCAGTCTTTCCATGAT
>Ga0136653_10002196_pt1 | contig 10659 bp, 7 predicted proteins | sample LakKivw275mmetaG_FD_94866 | JGI IMG/M metagenome (GOLD analysis project Ga0136653, IMG submission 94866) | Anoxic lake water microbial communities from Lake Kivu, Rwanda to study Microbial Dark Matter (Phase II) - Lake Kivu water 275m metaG... | ecosystem: Environmental > Aquatic > Freshwater >... | reverse complement strand
TACGGTCTACTTCAGATTTTCCGACCACGATCACCATTCCGACTCCCATATTAAAGGTTTTCCACATCTCCGATTCGGGAATGTTGCCCATCCTTTGGAGGAATAAAAATATCTCCGGGGTTTGAATAGCCTTTTTGGAGATCACAATACCCTGTCCGGGTGGCAGAATTCGTGGAACGTTATCCGTGATACCCCCTCCAGTAATGTTGGCAATTCCCTTGATTGACACCAGCTGGCGGAGAGCAAGAATGGTTTTGACATAAATCCGAGTGGGTTTTAATAATTCCTCGAATAAATGAAGATCTCCAACGGTCTGATCGTACTGGATATGGTTCCAATCCAAAACTTTTCTTACCAGTGAATACCCGTTACTATGGAGACCCGAAGACGAAAGAGCAATGACACCATCGCCGGCTTGAATCGTTCGCCCATCAATCATTTGTTCCTCTTCTACTGCTCCGACAGCAAACCCTGCCAGATCATAGTCGCCCTTGCCATACATACCAGGCATTTCGGCGGTTTCTCCTCCTAAAAGAGCGCACCCAGAGAGTTGACATCCCTTCACGATCCCGGTGATAACTTGTTCCAATATATCCGCTTGTAAGCGCCCACATGCAAAATAATCGAGGAAAAACAAGGGTTCAGCGCCGACACACAGAACATCGTTCACACACATAGCTACCAGATCAATACCGATGGTATCATGAATTCCCAGGCGTGTCGCGATTTTTAACTTGGTACCGACACCATCAGTTCCAGCCACCAAGCACGTCGACCCCTTCCTGGAATTGAGACGGAAAATACCGGAAAAACCACCCACATCAGCAACGACTTCAGGCCGTCGAGTGGATTGAACCATCATTTTGATCTTCTCTACCGTGGTATTTGCCAGATCAATATTGACCCCAGCTTTTTGGTAAGTCCACTCCTCGGTCACGACTTTCCCTCCCCGGTAAGACCGGCGTTTTGAAAAATATAATCCACCGATTGAAGGTAATGATGGTAATCAAAAAGGCCTTCGATTTCATCGCTTGAAAAGTGTTTCATTACCTCAGGGTCCTGGTGAAGAAAATTCATAAAAGACTTATCCGGGTTTTCCCAGGTAGCAAGCGCCGAACGTTGCACCAAGGCATAGGCTTCTTCTCGAGTAAGCCCTTTTTTGACTAATTCCAGTAGGACACGTTCTGAAAAGACCAAACCACGGTTGGAATCCAGATTTTTTTTCATATTCTCCGGAAATACCCGTAATCCATCTACTAACCGATGGAAAGTGTTTAAAAGATAGTCGCATAAAATGCAACAATCAGGAAAAATAATACGCTCTGCCGATGAATGAGAGATGTCTCTTTCATGCCAGAGCGGGACGTTCTCCAAAGCCACTAGGAGATTCCCCCTCAAAATCCGGCTTAATCCACAGATTTGTTCTCCAATGATTGGATTTTTTTTGTGGGGCATTGCCGAAGACCCCTTCTGTCCCGCGGTAAAACCTTCCTCTACCTCTCGAATTTCGGTTCGTTGCAAACTCCTGAGTTCTAAAGCAAATTTTTCCAGGGAGGTTCCAATCATCGCTATAACCCAAACGAACTCAGCGTACCGATCCCGCTGAATAATTTGGGTAGAAACTTCCACCGGCTTCAACCCTAATTTTTCACAGACATACTGTTCAACAAAAGGTGGGATATTCGCATAATTTCCCACTGCTCCTGATATCATCCCTACACAAACCCGTTCTCGGGCCTGCAACAGCCGATCGCGGTTGCGTTTCATCTCGGTATACCACATGGCGAGTTTTAATCCAAAGGTGGTCGGTTCAGCGTGAATACCATGAGTTCTCCCAACCATTAAAGTATAGCGGTGCTCCAGTGCTTTTTGTTTTATCGATTCCAGGACGCGATCACAATCTTCCAAAAGGAGATCAGCTGCCTCTTTCATCAAGTATCCTTGTGCGGTATCCAGCATATCGGAGGAGGTCATTCCAAAATGGAGATAACGCGATTCTGAACCGCATTTTTCGGAGATGCTGGTAAGAAAAGCGATCACGTCATGGTGAGTGATTTTTTCAATTTCTTTCATCCGTTCAAGACATATGACCGCCTGACTGGAAATTTTTTGGAACTCTTCCTGAGTCAGTAATCCAAGTTGCACCCACGCTTCTAATGCCAATATTTCAACTTTCAGCCAGATTTCAGCCCGATGTTCGTCATCCCAGATTTTTTTCATTTGTGGCCGGCTGTATCTGTCGATCATTCCTGCTTACTCCTTTCCTGCACACTCCCGCACGATGGGCAATAACGAGCCTCCCCATCAACGTATTTTCCGCATGACTTGCACCTTTTATGCGGGGTTCCACCCTGCTCCTGGTGAATTGCTTCTCTCGTTTGATCGATTTCATCTTCGAACGAGATGATTTCCTGATAATTCTCCTTGAGATCCTCCCGTTCGAATTCCCGATTATTTATGAGCTGAAAAACTTTCATTCCCAGGGTCAAAAGACTCCGGTCACGTTCTCGCTCAAGTGAATGAAGGTGAAATCTGAGTCGAAATATATTCCAATAATTCTTCAATCCGCCTTCCTCCATCTCGGTTTTTTCTGAAAGTCATTGTAACACATTTTTGAATTGCTCTTGGAGAGAATCTCTTGCTTTTTTCACAACGAGAAGTTAATCTGTAATCAAAAAAGAGGGAGTGATGAGAATTTGAAAATATCTCACATCCTTGTACCCACCGATTTTTCTCCATTTTCCGATTTAGCCATTCAGGAAGCTTCCTTCTTTTGCAAGGTGTTTGGCGCCAGGCTCACTCTCATCCACGTCTTGACTTTGCCAGAAGTCAATGCTTTAACCTCTGAACCAGGAAATCCCTGGGAAAATGTGATTCAGCAAATTCAAAATGATATGAAACAAGAGTATTCAAACCATGCCTCTGAATGCAAAGACGTGGAAAAATTAACTTTAGAAGTATCTGTGGGCGAACCAGCGGAAGAAATCGTGAAATTCTCCAAACAGAATAAAGTGGATTTGATAGTAATGGGAACTCATGGAAGAACCGGTTTTGCCAGCATCTTTTTGGGCAGCGTGACCGTCGATGTGATTAAAAAGACCTGTATTCCGGTGACGGTTGTAAAATGCGTGACTGCTCTCCATTAAGCGTACCCTTCCCCAGCGGGGCATGAAAGCCCCGCTGGGGAAGGGTACGCTTAATCGGAATGATCAACACTTCAGCGTTCAACCCTGAACGGAGCTAAAAAATCCATCCATTCTCTCTGATCATAATCACCATATTGCATATCTTTCTCCCAATCCAGGGATTCGTTTCCAACTTCGATTAAACGATAGACGCTCTGATCGTCTTTTTGATTTGCAATCACAAAACCCTTCATTTTCATAATAGATTCCCAGAATGGAAAACGAATTCCGTCATGAATCACTTTTTGAAGGAAAGGATTGATCAAAGTCGTCATCAAGTTATCGGGTTGCATTGACCAGTATATTCCTGAAACCTGATCATTCACCCGAAGTTGAAAACATTCACCGAATGGCTCAAAAATTTTCTTTTCTCCGGTTTGGAAAAAATTGACAGGTCCCCCCTGCAACCAGCTTTCTTCAACTCCAAAAATCTTTCCCAAAGAAAACAAAGCAGTCAGAGCGACCAGTTGTTTCGACTCAGCAGTCGCATATTGTTGCATCACATCGTCAATAATGAGGATCTTTCCGGTTTCCATATCGGCTGAAACTCGCAATGCTGGACTTTGATTTCGTTCAATTTTGAGGCCGTAGCGGTTACCATCGAACACCAGGAGAAATTTCATCGGTTCATCATTCCACAAAACATCGCCTCGAATTGACAGCGCCGAAACCGAGAAGGACATATAGCAAACCAAAAAAAGGAGAAGCGTACCGGCAATCCCAATTTTTTTCACGCCACACCTCCGCAGAATGATGAATTCAGTTTACCACAATTGGAGCAGATTTAAATCATGAATTTCGGTTCGTTTATAACTCCTTCGAGAGGAGAATGGTTTCAGGAGAGGGTGGATGACTCATTCAGGTTTTGATCACTTTCAAGATTTCCCGATGATATTCCTGAATTGATCTCACCTGAATAGGTGATCTTTTTAACCGCTCGATGGCATAGACGGTGACTTCAGCACCGGATAGGGTTGTCACATAGGGGATGTTTTTTACCACTGCTTCCTTACGAATAAAGCTGCTTTCCAATTGCGTCCGACCACCGGAGGGAGTATTGATGATCAGGTCAATTTTCCGATTCTTGATGAAATCGACTACGTTGGGACGACCTTCTCCGACTTTATTGACAGTTTCTACACCAATGCCATTATTGATAAGAACCTTTGAGGTCCCTTTGGTGGCAACGATTTGAAAACCGAGGTCGGAGAGTTTCTTAGCAATAAAAATGATCCCCCGCTTATCGTGGTTTTTCACACTAATAAAGACCGTTCCCGTTAAAGGAAGTTGTGATTGAGCACCAATCTGTGACTTGGCAAAGGCCATACCGAAATCATCATCGATCCCCATGACCTCTCCCGTGGAGCGCATCTCCGGACCTAATATCGGGTCAACCCCTGGGAACCGATTAAAGGGGAAAATGGCTTCTTTCACTGCAAAATGGCGAATCTCAACCTCATGATTTAAACCGATCTCTGATAGCTTCCTCCCGATCATAACCTGAGAAGCCAGCCGGGCAAAAGGAACACCAGTGGCTTTGCTCACAAAAGGAATGGTTCGGGAGGCGCGAGGGTTGACCTCCAAAACGTAGACCACGTCGTCCTTCACCGCGTATTGGACATTCATGAGCCCGACCACGTTTAATTCTCGAGCGAGGGCATAAGTGAATTGCTTGATCTGTTCGACAATTTCATCGCTGAGCGAAAATGGCGGGAGCACGCAAGCACTATCTCCGGAGTGTACCCCAGCTTCTTCGATGTGTTCCATGATACCGGCTACCACGGTTACTGCTCCATCGCTAATGGCATCGACATCGACTTCGATGGCATTTTCTAAAAATTTATCAATTAATATCGGATGACCGGGCGAAATCTCAACCGCCTGATTGACAAATTCAAAGAGCTCATTTTCACTGTAAACCACTCTCATCGCACGTCCTCCCAAAACGTATGACGGTCGTACCATGACCGGGTAACCGATTTGACTCGCCACTTCGCGAGCGCCTTCAAAGGACACCGCCACCCCGTTTTTAGGTTGCTTCAAACCCAGTCGGTCGATTAAAATCTTGAAACGATCTCGATCTTCAGCAATATCGATATTATCAGGAGAGGTTCCAAAAATATGCACCCCGGCTTTCTCCAGGTCTCGGACTAAATTTAAGGGGGTCTGACCTCCTAATTGAACTATAACCCCCAGTGGTTTTTCCCGTTCAATAATGTTGAGAACATCTTCTAAGTAAACTGGTTCAAAATAAAGTTTGTCGGAAGTATCATAATCGGTACTCACCGTTTCCGGGTTGCTATTGACCATAATGGTTTCAAAACCTAAATCTCTCAAGCCCCAGGTAGCATGAACACAGCAATAGTCGAATTCAATTCCCTGCCCGATGCGGTTCGGACCTGCTCCTAAAATGACGACTTTTTGCCGCGAACTGGGGTTGGCTTCGCACTCTTCTTCATAGGTTGAATAATAATAAGGAGTTTCGGCTTCAAACTCGGCCGCGCAGGTATCAACTTGTTTATAGACTACCTGAATATTATTCCGAAGACGAAATTCCCGTATCGTCCATTCCGATTCTTTCCAAATATGAGCCAGCTGACGGTCGGAAAAACCGAATTCTTTTGCTCTCCGAAAAAGATCGAGATTGATATCCTTCCAGGAACTGGTTTTTTTTAAGGTCATTTCCATCTCGATGATCTCAGCAATTTGCTTGATAAACCAGGGGTCGATATGGCTCAGGGTATATATTTCTTCTAAAGAGAGCCCTTCTTTTAAAGCCATTTTGAGATAAAATAATCGTTCCGGATTGGGTTTTTGAAGCTTGTCTCGAAGAACGAGCTGTTTTTTTTCGGTTAGTATCGTGTTCCAATTTTTAATATCTTCAAGTCCGCATTTCCCGATTTCAAGAGAACGGAGCCCTTTTTGAAGCGCTTCCTTAAAATTTCGTCCGATAGCCATGGTTTCCCCGACACTTTTCATGGCAATACCGAGAGTCGGATCGGCTTCGGGAAATTTTTCAAAGGTAAAACGCGGTATTTTCACTACACAATAATCCAGAGCTGGTTCAAAGCAAGCTGGGGTTTTACGGGTGATATCATTGGGGATTTCATCCAGGGTGTATCCGACCGCTAATTTGGCGGCAATTTTAGCGATTGGAAATCCGGTAGCTTTGGATGCTAAAGCCGAGCTGCGGGAAACCCGAGGATTCATTTCGATGATCACAATTTTCCCGTTGAGGGGGTTTATGGCAAACTGAATATTACATCCTCCGGTATCGACTCCAATTTCACGAATAGCTTGAATTGCTAAATCCCGCATGCGCTGATATTCACGATCGGTCAGTGTCTGAGCGGGCGCAACCGTAATGCTATCCCCGGTATGAACCCCCATTGGATCGAAATTTTCAATAGAACATATGATGACGACGTTGTCTTTGGCATCGCGCATCACTTCAAGCTCAAATTCTTTCCAGCCAATCACCGATTCTTCGATCAATATTTCTCGAATGATACTGCTATCCAAAGCTTGTTGAGCCAGATTCTCGAATTCTTCGATATTGTAAGCGATGGAACCTCCAGTTCCACCCAGGGTAAAACTGGGACGGATGACCAGAGGAAATCCGATTTCATTGGCCACTGTTTTGGCTTCTTCCAAAGAATACGCCCGATCACTCCGCGGAACGTCGATACCCACTTTAAGCATGGATTTTTTAAAGAGATCGCGATCTTCGGCTTTTTTTATGACTTCGGGGGAAGCTCCCAGCACTTTGACTCCATACTTTTGGAAAACCCCCTGATTATCGAGTTGAATCGTCAAATTGAGAGCGGTTTGCCCCCCCAAGGTAGGCAAAAAGGCATCGGGTTTCTCTCGAGCGATAATTTTTTCCAGAACTTCAGGAATAAGTGGTTCGATATAGGTGCGATCGGCCATTTCCGGATCGGTCATGATGGTGGCGGGATTACTGTTCACTAAAACAATCTCATAGCCTTCACTCTTTAATGCCTTGCACCCTTGAGTTCCGGAATAATCGAATTCACAGGCTTGACCGATGATGATAGGGCCAGATCCAACAATGCATATGCGGTGAATATCATTTCTTCTTGGCACAATGCTCCTCCACCATTTTCACAAACTGATCGAAAAGATATGTGGTATCATGCGGGCCTGGCGCAGCTTCAGGATGAAATTGCACCGAAAAGAGCGGAATATGACGATGTCTCATTCCTTCCAACGTGTTGTCGTTCAAGTTGACATGAGTAATTTCTAACTCTGAAGAAGGGAGAGTGTTCATGTCCACCACAAAACCATGGTTTTGAGTGGTAATACTTACTTTTCCGGAATGGAGATCTTTCACCGGGTGGTTCCCACCGTGGTGTCCAAATTTCAATTTATAGGTTTTGCCTCCTAAGGCTTGACCGATGATTTGGTGTCCCAAACAAATTCCGAAAACCGGGAGCTTTCCCATAACGTTACGGGTAAAATCCACTGCATAATCGAGAGCAGCTGGATCACCCGGACCATTAGAAAGAAGGATTCCATCCGGATGATCTCTGAGGACCTCTTCGGCAGTCAATAAGGCCGGATAGACTTTCACCCGACATTGACGGCTTGACAGTTCCCTCAAAATATTATACTTGACACCGTAATCCATAACCGCAATAGTATAATGACCATCTTCCTGCCAGTAGTAGGGTTCGGTGGTAGTGACTTCCTTAGCGAGATCAAGACCGACCATTGGTGGTATCTGTAAGGCTTTTTGAACAAGCGAGTCTGGATTGAGATCAATGGTGGAGATTATACACCGTAAGGCTCCTTTTTCCCGGATATGCCTGGTAAGAGCTCGAGTATCAATTCTTTCAAAACCAATGATGCGATAGCGGGCAAGATACTCATCCAGGCTCTCTTCTGCTCTCCAGTTGCTATAGAGTGGACTTTTTTCCCGTACGATGAAGGCTTCAACCTGAGGTTGCGAGGATTCGATGTCTTCTGAATTGAGGCCGTAGTTCCCAATTAAAGGATAGGTCATGGTGACGATTTGACCACAGTACGAAGGATCAGTCAATATTTCCTGATAACCAGTCATGCTGGTATTGAAAACAATTTCACCAAAAGCCTCACCAGTTGAACCAAAAGAATATCCCCAAAAAAACCGACCATCTTCCAGTGCTAATAGTGCTTTCATTGGTTCCCAAACACCCTCCGATAAATATATCATAGCTGTCAAGCCTGTCATTCAAATACGATGAATACACATTCATGCCAGGAAAATACCCCGGCACCATTCGAACCATGAAAGCTTATCCTACTTCCGAATAGCATTATCATAAGGATGAGTTTTTCTACGCTTAGCTTTAATCATTTACACCTAACAACTGGTGGGGATGACGCGCTACCCAATTATAATATAAACTGGCTGGGAGAAAATATCCCACGTATCTCCAATTCCAAACGCTCCGTTTCAAGATATTTGGAATAATATAAAATTTCCGGTAGAGCTCGTTGTGACCAAGTTGAAGTTCTTCGGGAGTCATTTTTGCAGGATGATAGACGACGTGTGAAAAATCATAGAGCGACCAATCATAGGTAAAAATACGACCCTCTTTTTTAAATTTTTCAAACACTTCTGTTCCCGGAAGAGGGGTGAGAATATTAAAAGTAGCGAAGTCAATTTTGGTTTCTTCAATAAATTTCAGGGTTTCAGAAAAAACTGAAGGTTCGTCATCATCAAAACCAAAAACAAAAGAACCAACCACCATGATGTGGTGGCGATGAAAATTCTCGATTAATTTCTGGTATTTTTGAATGGGATTAAAGTGTTTATGCATTTCCTTCAAATTTTTCTCATTTACCGATTCAAAACCGACAAAAAGACTGATGCAACCACATTTCTGAGCAAGATCAATCAGCTCTTCATCCTCAGCCATTTTTACCGTTCCTTGACTCACCCATCTTTTTTTAAGGGGAATAAGCGCTCGAAATAGTTCTTTCGAATATTTCGGATTCCCGACAATATTATCATCCAGAAAACCAATCATTTTGGAATGACAACGGCTCACTTCGGCTATGATTTCATCAACTGGCCGATGGCGGTATTTTCTTCCATTGAAAGTGGAGACCGAACAAAAACCACAATTATGTGGACACCCACGGGTGGTTTGAAACACATTCTTTAAAAGGTATCCTCTCCCCAATAAATCCAAACGGGCTGGAGGGAGTCCTGCCAAACAGGGTAATTCTTCGCGCTTATAAAATGGCTTCAGCTGTCCCGCTTGAACATCCTTCAATACCAGTTCCCACAAACCTTCGGCTTCCCCAATGACTACACTGTCGGCATGTTGAATCGCTTCTTCGGGGAGAGCAGAGGGATGGATGCCGCCTAAAACCACCTTTTTTTTACGATTACGAAATTCATCTGCAATCAGGTAGGCTCGGGAAGAAGTGGCTGTCATCACCGTAATACCAATCAAATCGTAATCTCCATCATAATTGATGTCATGTAATCGTTCGTCAATGATCTCAATTGAATGTTCGCTTGGGGTTAAACCAGCGATGGTGGTTAAACTGGCCTGAGGAAAAGGAACAATGAAGGCTTTTTTCCTCGTTGCTCTGATGGTATTGGGCGCGATTAATAAAATTTTCAATTGAATCCTCCTTCATTCCGGTTTTGGCACCGGAGAACAAATTATCTCCCACAGTGAGGAGAAAAATTGATGCGTAGCATAAAAAGGGCAATCGCCTCGAGGATCAAAAATCATTTAAATGAATCTCTGATCACAAAAATATATTGTCACCTGGTAAAAAGGATAATTTCATAAATTGGTTCTTGTTTCATCAGGTAAAAACCCGAGTGATATTATACACTATTTTCCTTCCGTTCTGTTAAAATAAACCTATGAAGTGGAACCGGTTTTTGGTTTTAACATTCTTACTTTTTGCGTTTTTTATTTGGTCGGCAACCATTTATGCCGGCGAAAAGATCAGCGTGGTTGAAATTCGTGGAATTATCAATCCTGTTCAAGTAAGTTATTTCCAGAGAGCGCTGCAACAATCAATATCTAAAAAGACATCATATCTCATCCTCCGCATCGATACCCCAGGGGGACTTGATGAATCAATGCGAGAGCTTGTCCAAAGCATTCTCCATTCTCCCATACCAATTATCGCCTATGTTTCCCCAGCTGGAGCGCGAGCAGCTTCAGCCGGAAGTTTTTTAGTAATGGCATGTCATCGGGCGTTTATGAGTCCGGGAACAACTATCGGGGCTGCCCATCCAGTAACCATATCCGGTCAGCAGGTCTCGGAGAAAATTGTCAACGACGCTGCCGCTTATATCAAAACTCTGGCGGAGCTCCACCACCGGAATACCATCGTTGCCGAACAAATGGTCAGGGAGAGTCTTTCTCTCACTGAAAATGAAGCTCTTCAAAAAGGGATGATCGACGGTGTTGCTCCTGAAATGAACGATATTTATCGT